>OIWK01002541.1_pt1 | contig 14389 bp, 12 predicted proteins | sample 1587401 | NCBI WGS metagenome assembly OIWK01 (sample SAMEA3888911, study PRJEB22519) | human gut metagenome | biome: human gut; feature: human-associated habitat; material: faeces | place: Denmark | collected 2009
GCGCCTTCCCAGACTTTTCCCCCGAGATACTCGGTGTGCATGGAAACGGAAATGACGCGTATGTATGGGTGCTTAAGGAAGCGTGACCTGTCATCGTCTTCCTCTTGACAACTCCCCCTTCCGCGCGGTATCCTACAAACAATCAAACCGTTGAAGCGGAGATCAAAGCAGGAAATGCGCGCACAGAGAGTCCTACCTGATGAGAATGGATCGAAGGCAGCCTGCCAAATGGACCGCAGAGGGCGCAGTGAAAGGGAGAGCCGAGTATCCTGCGACGTAAGGCATACGTCAGTTGCCGGAAGTATGCTGGTACTTCGCTAAGTGCATGTCGATGACATGAATCAAGGTGGCACCGCGGATACACTCCGTCCTTGGCAAATCTTTTGCCGAGGACGGAGTTTTTTTGTATTGTGTTCAAGGTTAGCCCGTGGGGCGTGTCGTCCTTTGATTGCGGATGAAAGCTTCACTTGAATGCGAAATTAGAAATGAGAAATGCGAAATGGTGGTGCGGCGCAAAAAATATGGAAGCGCCGTAAATTCGCCGTCGTTATTTCGAGCGTAGCCGAGAAATCTCTATGGCAGAACGCTCATTGCCTGATGTGAGATAGCGCCAAAACATCATTTCCCCTCGGCGCATACACGCTGATTCCTGCAGTGCCGTAGAGATCCCTCGACTACGCTCGGGATGACGATACAAAGGGCTGACCTCTCCCAGTCTCATCCCCGATTCCTAGTCCCTAATCCCTAGTCACTAGTCCCTAGTCACCAATCCCTAGCCACCAGTCACTTTTTCCCCCAAAAAAGGAGTCCCTATGTATCCCTCTCTCTCTGAAATGAAAACCATCGCGAAGGATCGCTCGATCCGCCGCATACCGCTCTGCCATGAGATCATGGCAGATGCCTTCACGACCATCGAAGTCATGCGCACGCTGCGTGCAGCGAGCCATCACTGCTTCCTATTAGAAAGTGCAGAAAATAACCAGCCATGGAGCCGCTACTCCTTCCTTGGCTACGACCCATCACTCGAGCTCACCTGCCTCAATGGACGCCTCCGCATCCGAAGCGGCGAAGAGGATCACATGACCGACGAGACCATCATGCATGTCACGCATCCGGGCATCGCCATCCGCAAGATCCTTGCCGACTGCAAAAGTCCGAAGCTGCCGGGACTTCCCCCCTTCACCGGCGGCCTTGTCGGCTATTTCTCCTACGACTATATCAAGTACGCCGAGCCTACGCTGCATCTGGGCAGCACCGAGAATGCCGATTTCCAAGACGTCGACCTCATGCTCTTTGACAAGCTCATCGTCTTTGATGCGTACAAGCAGAAGCTCATCCTCATCGCAGGCGTCAGGACCGATGACCTTGAAGCCTCCTACGAAAGGGCCGGGTGCGAGATCCAAGAAATGGTGTCCCTCCTGAAGAGCGGGGCGCGTGCCGTCTTCAAGCCGCTCCACCTCGAGACGAAGCTCACTCCTCGACACAATGAGGCAGAATTTTCCCGTATGGTCGAGCATGCCAAGCACCACATCTTCGAGGGCGACATTTTTCAGGTCGTCCTGTCAAATCCCCTGACCGCCAAAGCGACCGGCAGTCTCTTCGATGTCTACCGCACGCTCCGCGTCCTGAACCCCTCCCCCTACATGTTCTACTTCGTAAGCGACGATGTAGAGATCGCCGGTGCCTCTCCAGAGACCCTCGCCAAGCAGGAAGACGGCACCCTCTATACCTTCCCGCTCGCCGGTACCCGTCCGAGAGGAAAAACAGAGGACGAAGACCGGCAGCTGGAAAAAGAGCTCCTTGCCGATGAGAAAGAGATCGCCGAACACAACATGCTCGTCGACCTCGGACGCAATGACCTCGGACGCGTCAGCGAGATCGGCTCCGTGAAAGTCACCCGCTACATGGATATCCTCCGCTACTCCCACGTCATGCACATCGGCTCCACCGTTGAAGGCCGCATCGCGAAGGGAAAAGACGCACTCGATGCCATCGACTCCGTCCTCCCTGCCGGGACCCTCTCCGGCGCGCCCAAGCTCTCCGCCTGCGCCATCATCCAAAACGAAGAGAGCCGTAAGCGCGGCATCTACGGCGGCGCGATCGGATACCTGGATTTCTCGGGAAATATGGACACCTGCATCGGCATCCGCCTCGCCTATAAAAAGAATGACACCCTCTGCATCCAGTCCGGCGCCGGTCTCGTCGCTGACAGCGTCCCCGCACGCGAATATCAGGAATGCATCAACAAAGCCAAAGCCATGGTGACGGCCATCGAAGCCGCCAAAGGAGGTCTGGAATGATACTTCTCATCGATAACTACGACAGCTTTTCCTACAATCTCTACCAGCTCGCAGGCAGCCTCTATCCGGATATAAAAGTCATCCGCAACGACGCCTATACGCTGGAAGAAATCGAAGCCATGCATCCCGAAGGACTCCTCCTCTCCCCCGGTCCAGGCCGTCCCGAAGATGCCGGCGTCACCGTCCCCTCGATCCCTTACTTTGCCGGAAAGCTCCCCATCCTCGGCGTCTGCCTTGGCCATCAGGCCATCTGTCAGGCCTTCGGCGCCACCATCACCTATGCGAAAGAGCTCGTCCACGGCAAAGCCCATGACGTCATCCTCGATACAGAAAGTCCCCTCTTTTCCGGCATGCCGCGCGTCATCAAGGCCGCCCGTTACCATTCCCTCGCCGCCGATCCCAAGACCATCCCGGACTGCCTGACCGTCACCGCCCGCACCCAAGACGGTGAGATCATGGCCGTCGCACACAAGGACTACTCCATCTTCGGCCTTCAGTTCCATCCCGAGTCCATCATGACCCCGATGGGCGGGAAGATCCTCGAAAACTTCTTTGCCATTGCGAGGAAAAGTGACTAGTGAATAGTGACTGGGGGCTAGGAGACTAGAAGACATCAGACTCCCGTATCGTCATTTCGAGCGAAGCGAGAAATCTTCTTTGCAGAGCGATAAATGATGGGTGTGAGAAAGCAGAAATACGAAGCATCAAGGCGTCGTTTCCCTGGCAGTGCCAATGTGACAGTAACCGCAGTGCAAGAAAGATCCCTCGGCTACGCTCGGGATGACGATACGAGAACATCATAGTCTAAAAATTGCGGCGAAGCCGCCACCTTCATTCCTCATTCGAGCAGAGCTTCCATCCAGAGTCAAGGGGCGCCCCGCCCACGGGCTAACCCCGCCCCGTTCCCACAAAAAACTCCCTACTGCGCGCACACACTCTCTCATGCTATAATAAAGCAATATATAGGAGGATACTATGCTGACAGTTTATATAGCTTTATTCGTGACCGTGCTGGATCAGCTGGTGAAATGGATCGTCCAGCAGCACATGGTCTGGGGAGAATCGATCCCGCTCATTTCCGGGGCATTTCATTTGACCTACATCATCAATCCCGGTGCAGCTTTCGGCATTCTGGCGTATCAGAGATGGTTTTTCCTTGTGATCGTCATCCTGCTCTTTGGTGCGTTCTTCTTTTTCCGGAAGCGCATCCCGAAAGAGCCCCGCTATTTTTCCGCCGCGATCGGTATGCTGCTCGGAGGGGCTTTGGGAAATGCCATCGACCGTGTGCGTATCAGCGGCGTCGTGGACTTCTTCGACTTCCGCATCTGGCCGATCTTCAATGTGGCAGACATTTTCATCTGTGTCGGTGTGGCACTGATCGTATTTTATTTTTGGAGACATGAAGCATGAGTGAGAAAATTTACGTTGTGACCGAGCAAGAAGCAGGACAGCGTCTTGACCAGTTCCTGAAAGAGGCCTCCGGGCTCACCCGTTCTGAAGTGCAGAAATGGATCAAAGACGGCCGCGCGCTGCTCGCAGATGGCAAGATGATCCGCCCGAACTACCATGTGCAGACAGGCGATCAGATCTCCTTCTCCTGGGAAGAGAAGAAGGAGATCGCGCTCATTCCGCAGGATATACCGCTTGATATCCTCTACGAAGATGAACACATGCTGGTCATTAATAAAGCGCGCGGCATGGTCGTGCATCCCGGCTCGGGCAATCCGGATGGCACACTGGTGAATGCGCTCCTCTTCCATGTCGGCCCTTCGCTTTTCGAGGCCTGCGAGGACCCCATACGTCCGGGCATTGTACACCGCCTTGACAAGGATACCTCGGGCGTCATGGTCGTCGCGAAGTCGAAGGAAGCCTTCCCGGTGCTGAAGGAAGAGATAGCGACGCATGAAGCGGAGCGTCACTACGTCGCCCTCGTCCATGGGCAGATGGAAGGAAATACGGGCGTCATCCGCTTCCCCTTGGGGCGCAGTACGAAGGATCGCATGAAATGGGACGTACAGCCTAAGACCGGCAAGCATGCCGTCACCCATTTCCGTGTACTTGAATTCATGCCGCATTACTCCTGGATCGAGTGCAAGCTGGAAACCGGACGTACCCACCAGATCCGCGTCCACATGGCACACATCCGCCATCCCGTCGTGAATGATCCGCTCTATGGCTGGAAGAAAGACCATTTCCCCATCGAAGGGCAGGCACTCCATTCGTGGACACTCGACATTCGCCACCCTGTGACGGGCAAGGCTCTGCACTTCGAAGCGCCGATCCCTGCTGATCTTGCGCTCTGCCTCCAGATGGCGAGAAAAGGGGAAATGTAAAGCGCGTGTTCTCTGGAGGGAGCCTTGCATTTACCAATCCCTGACTACTTAAGTTTGAAAGCAGGGATGAGTGGCTAGGGATTGGGGATTAGGAGTGACTGGTGACTGGTGACTTAAATGCCACTTTCGAGCATCGCCCTATTTATACTCCGCGGCGCTTCTATGTTTTTATGCGCCGCACCACCATTTCTAATTTCTCATTCAAGCGAAGATTTCAAACGGAATCAAAGGGCAGCACCTCCAAGGGGCTAACCCAGTCCCTAGTCCCTAGTCACCAGTCACTAGTTCCCCGAAAGCCGAAAGGAGAATTTCCATGATCACACGTACCATATCTGTTCCGGGATTTCGTATCGGCACGGCGCAAGACCGTGTGGGTCTTACGGGCGTGACCGTCATTTTGGCGCCTGAAGGGGGTGCGACCGCGGGAGTCGATGTACGCGGCTGCGCACCGGGGACGCGGGAGACGGATCTTCTCTCTCCGGAGAAAACGGTGCAGCAGATCCACGCCGTGGTCCTTTCCGGCGGTTCTGCCTTTGGCCTTGAAGCCGACAGCGGCGTCATGAATGCTCTTGCAGAAGACGGAGTCGGATTTCCCGTAGGGCCGGTGTCTGTACCGATCGTCTGCGGCGCGGTGCTCTTCGACCTTTTGATCGGCGATCCGAAAGCCCATCCCGATCTTGCCATGGGATACGAGGCGGCGAAGCGGGCGGATGTGACATTTCCCGTCGGCTGCTACGGTGCAGGGACAGGTGCGACGGTCGGCAAGCTCAAGGGCGCAGAGCATGCCATGAAGAGTGGTGCCGGCTATGCTGAGATCACCCTCGAAAGCGGACTCTGTGTCGGTGCCTACATGGCTGTCAATGCGTGCGGCGAAGTGTACGACAAAGAGACCACGCTCGCCGGTATTCTTTCCGATGATGAGAAAACCATCCTTTCTTCGCACGACTTCATGCTCAAAGGATTTGAGCGTATCCTTGGCGGCAATACTTCCATCGGCTGCGTCGTAACGAATGCGAAGCTCACCAAGGCGGAATGCAAGGCGGTGAGCGGTATGGCACATGATGGCTTCGCCAGATCCATCCGCCCCGTCCACACCACGATGGATGGGGATACCGTCTTCACCATGGCATCCGGAGAGATCGCCGCGTCTGTCGATACGGTGGGCTATCTAGCAGAAGAAGCCATCCGCCTTGCCGTCCTTGATGCGGTCAAGAGCGCGGAATCCATGGGCACTCGCCCTGCGTATGCGGATATCACGCGCGGGAAGTAGAGCGTGCGCCTTAAGGAAACACTGATTAAATCTGACAACGATTTAATCAACGTTAGCCCGTGGGGCGGGGCGCCCTTTGATTGCGTTTGAAAGCCTCGCTTGAATGAGAAATTAGAAATGAGAAATGCGAAATGGTGGTGCGGCGCATAAGACTATAGAAGCGCCGCGGAGTATAAATAATGGCAATGCCCGAAGATGGTATTTAGTCACCAGTCACCAGTTACTTGCGGCTCCTCATCCCTAATCCCTAGTCCCTGGTCCCTCATCCCTGCTTTCAAACTTCCTTATTTCCCCACAGGCGGTCAAATTGACATTTCCCTTCTTATCGCATACAATAGATATGTACCTTTGGGGATGTACCGGTTTCGACAGGAGATTCTGGGACATAAACAGCGAGTCGGGATCCCACCTGCCCGTTAAACGGTGGAAAAACCTAAACGCAAAACGTGATTTTGCTTTAGCAGCCTAATCTGCTAATGTCCCCTGCAGTTTTCCTATGACCGCAGGCTGACATCAACCAATAGGATAGAGCGAAAGGATGCTTGGGACTTTCGTTTCGAAAACCATTCCGAGATCGGCAAAGGCAGTTTGTTCCTGTACGATACTTTGCTTAAATCTTAAAACAGTGAACTGCACTCGGAGAGGTTTATGGGACAGGCTTTTTGGACAGGGGTTCGACTCCCCTCATCTCCACCATAAGTCCACCATAAGTCCACCGTAATTTTGATAGAATTACGGTGGACTTTTTTGCTTGAAAACCGCTTGAGCAAGGCTTTTCGACTGTTCTGACACATAACACCCACAGGCGCAGAGCATATCTGTGGCGGGGGGCGTTTGGGGTTTATTTCGGCATTATAAGCCGTTGCAATAAAATGTGGCGAAACGGACGGAGAAAAGCGAGGGCGTGAAGCCCGTTGGGGGGCCAGCAAACGCTCAGATAAAGCCCTCATAGTGGCAGTTGAAGAGTGATTCAGAGGAATATATAATTCAATACGGAAATACGTAATTGATGAAATGATTCAAGGAGACCCAGTCATGGCGAACATGTTCGGGAAAAACGATGCCGACCGCAAGGCTGAGCAGAAGAAGATAGAGAAGGCGGTGGCTGAACCTGCCGCCGAAGACGAGAAGCACACGACGCTCTCGCTGTCGCTCACGGTGAGCGACAAGAAGGTGCTCAAGATGATGGCGATGGAGCGCGACACGACGATTGCCGCAATCATCCACGAGTGGATTCAGGAGCATCTTGAGGAGGTGAGCGAGTAAATGGCGAAGAAAGAGGTCAAGACCGATTTATGGGTTGCTGCACAGCTTGATGAGTGCAAGATTCACTTTGATGCACAAGGCAGCGACGTAAAGGAAATCAACGAGGCACTGAAAACCGCCTCGAAACGTGGAACCGGCAATGCAGGGTATCCCGAATATACGGCTGTCATCGGTGATTTTGTCCTCGTCATTGAGGATAAAGCCGACATGGATAAGCAAGTTAAATTGACCAATTCAGGCATTATCGATATGAGCATAAAGGCTGTGACCGATTACGCCGTGAACGGTGCGTATTTCTATGCAAAGCATATTGCGCAAAATACGACGTTTAAGAAAGTTTTTGCTGTTGGCGTTTCTGGCGATGCAAAGCATCACATCATCACGCCCCTTTGGGTTGACGACCGCGAGGGTTATAAGCAGTTGCCTGATATTGAATCGTTCGTTTCGTTCTCCGAGCAAAACATCAGCGAGTATTACACCCGCTATGTGTTGGAAGAGGCAACCGACATTGAAAAGACCACGGAACAGATATTGAAGGATGCAGCTAAGCTGCACGAGTATCTGCGCACGTATGGCACGTTAAAGGACCAAGACAAGCCGCTGGTCGTTGCCGGAATTCTACTTGCGTTGGATGAGATTGAATTCGGCGGCTTTTCGATTAACTTGCTGACTGGCGACCAAACGCCGGGGATGCGTGATGGGGACAAGCTGATGAACGCCGTGAAGGGACGTTTGACACGTTCCAATGTTGGCCCCGATGCGAAGAAGGACAAACTGCTGGCGGAGTTCGCCATCTTGCAGACCAGCTTCCGCCTGAACGAGGTGAACGAGACTCTTAAAAAGACTCCGTTGAAGTTTTACACGGAATTTCTGTATGAGCACGTGTTTCGCAACATCAAGTATCAGAAAACCAGCGAGGATTTCATCGGTCGTTTCTACGGCGAGTTTATGAGCTATTCAGGTGGCGATGGACAGACGCTTGGTATCATTCTGACACCTCGTCACATCTGCGACTTGATGTGTGAGCTGGTGGATGTTCAGCCGAACGATACCGTGCTCGACCCGACGTGCGGAACGGCAGGATTTCTGATTTCTGCCATGCACCGTATGTTGATGATGGCTGATACGGATGAGCAGAAGAAGAACATTAAGAAGAAGCAGCTTCACGGCTTCGAGCTTCAAAACAACATGTTTGCTGTGGCTGCTGCGAACATGATTTTACGTAAGGATGGCAACAGCAATCTCGAATGTTGCGATTTTCTGCGCAAGACACCCGCTCAGGTACAAATGAAGGGTGCAACGGTCGGTCTGATGAATCCGCCTTACTCGCAGGGCACGAAAGCAGACCCTGAGCAGTATGAGCTTTCGTTCATTGAGCATCTGCTGGATTCACTGACAGTCGGAGCACGTGCAGCAGTCATTGTTCCGCAGTCTTCTATGACTGGTAAGTCGAAAGCTGAGCGAGCGTTTAAGAAGACCATCATGAAGCATCACACGCTGGAAGGCGTCATCACGTGCAATACGGATACGTTCTACGGTGTGGGAACGAACCCGGTCATTGCTGTGTTTACGGCTCATGAGCCGCACGATGCCGACAAGGTGTGCAAATTCATCGACTTCCATGATGACGGATACGAGGTGCGCGCACATGTTGGTCTTGTCGAGGGTGATTCCGCAAAGGATAAGAAGCAGCACCTGCTGGACGTCTGGAATGGACGCGCTGAGGCGCCGTCGAAGTTCTGCGTGGAATCTACCGTCAAGCCTGATGACGAATGGCTGCACTCGTTCTACTACTTCAACGACGAGATTCCTACGGATGCTGATTTTGAGAAGGCTATCGGCGATTATTTGACGTTCGAGTTCTCGATGGTCATGCAGAACCGTGAGTACCTGTTTGAAGGGAGTGACGATCTGGGGGAAGTCGCTGAGATTCCTGCTCTCGACGAGAAAGACTGGCACGATTTTCGTATAGGTGATTTGTTTGGAATCAGTCGTCCAGTTGCGAGAAATAAGGATAACTATCTACCGGGTGATGTTCCGTTTATTGCTTCGGGAAGCATAAATAATGGCGTAATGAAGCTTTGCGAGCCGCTTGAAGATGAACAGCTGGATGATGGTTGTTGCATTACTGTTAGTCCAGTTGATGGCAGTACATTTTTTCAACCCATGAATTTTCTTGATCGTGGCGGCGCTGGTTCTTCAATTTTGATGCTTCGTTGCGAGGGCTTAAATTTGTATCGAGGACAGTTTATGGCTCGTACTATTCAGCAAACGTGTTCAAAGTATACATATGGACACATGGGTAACAAAGACAGCATCAAACGTGAGCGAATAATGCTTCCCGTCACTGATTCCGGTGAGCCGGATTACGAATACATGGAGCAATACTCCAAGAACATTATGCTTCGCAAGTATCAGCAGTATCTGACGTTTTTGCAACAGCGTAGCAATGCCCGATAAGTAAACCAGCCCGTCGCTCTTTGGGCGACGGGCTTTATCATTCAATGCGTATTTATGCAATTCATCAACCAAAGGGAAAATAGTCATGAAAACCTATGAGCAGAAATCACGGGTGAGCGCATAGCGCGCAAGAAGAAATTCGCGCCGAACGACAGCAACCTGGTGATAGCGTACTTTCGCTTCTCGTCCCCATCGTAGAACGAGGCGACCCTCATCTCCACCAGCAAGTGATAGAATCGCAGTGATGCGATTCTTTTTTTGCTTTCTATGGGAAGAACGGATGGTGAGGGGGATTTGGAGCGAAAATAAGAAGCGAGAAGTAAAGGCGTTTTTTACATACGAAGAAGCCAAGGCAAGACGCGTACGGATGAAGGCAGGGGACGATCCGGCGGATGGGTCGGGCCCGATCTGCGGATCTGCCATCCTTTTCTGCATTGACACTTATCGATATCCATGATAGAATACACATAGAGAACAATCGATATTTCCAAAAGGAGGTACAGACCATGATCCAGATGATCACAGGCACAGACAATTTCGACAAGGCGCTGGAAAAGGGGGATATGATTGCCGGCTTCAGCGCACCATGGTGCGGCTACTGCCGCCGCCTGCAGCCGATGGTCGTGAAGCTGTCGGAGGAGATCGACATCCCGATCTACGGCGTGAATATTGATGAGGATGAAGCGCTGGCAGAGCGCTATCACATTGAGACGATCCCGGATATCGTGTATTTCAAGGACGGCAAGCCGGTGGACAGCATCATCGGCTATGGCAATGTAGGGTATCCGGAGCTCAAGGCGTTCGTAGAGAAGAATCGGGGATAGGGAGTGGCTAGTGACTAGTGACTGGTGGCTTGAATCCCACTTTCGGGCATCGCCCCATTGAACCCATTGCCCCCTCAAAAAGACAGACCTTCTGGTCTGTCTTTTTATTTTTCTTCCTCTTTTCTCAGGCTGCGTGGTAAAATAAAAAGAAAATTCAGAAATGAGGAGACACCATGAGAGAGGACGAGGCGGATTCCCTGGTGAGGCTGGGGAAGGACTATCTTCATATACGAAATTACGATAAAGCGATGGAGTATCTGGGGCATGCCGTGATGCTGGGCAAAACGAATGCGGCGCAGGATCTCTATGCGCTCGGCAAGCATTTCCTGGCAGAGAAAAACTACAAGAAGGCAGAAGAGGCTTTTCAAATGCTGGCAGATCGCGGGCATGGGGAAAGCTGTCTCATACTTGGAGAGATGTGTGAGAAGGGTCTTGGCCGCCAGCGGGATTATCAGGCGGCCTTTGACTTCTATAGCGAAAGCTTCCAGCAGGGAGTCGACCGGGGGGCGTACCGGGCAGGGATGCTCATGCGTGAGGATGCGCTTCGGGTGACCGAGGTGCGAGATATCGCACTCACTTGGCTGGAAGAGGCGATCAAGGCGGGGATCTATGAAGCATATGCGGCGGTCGGGGATCTTTACAGCGAGCATTTCACGGCGGGCTCGACGCCGCGAGACGATCAGGAGGCATTTTCCTGGTACATGAAGGGGGCCATGCGTGGCGATGCGCTGTGCCTCTTTCGCGTGGCGGTGTGCTTCGCCGAGGGCTATGGGACGAAGCAGGATATCCCGCGTGCGCTTCGCCTCTATCGGCAGGCGGCGGATGCCGGGAGTGCGCTCGCCTGCCGGCAGCTGGGGGAGATGTATGCGGCTGGTATTCATGTGCATCGTGAGATCCGAAAGGCGCTTACGTGGTTTCTTCGTGCCTATGAGCTGGGGGATCAGGGAGAGAAAAGAGCGGCTGCGGTAGGGATGCTGCGCGTGGTGCAGGCGTATATCGATACGCCGCGCTATGAGGAGGTCGAAGAGCTTCTTCATTCCTTTCTGGAGAAGCTTTATGCGGCGGGGGATACGAGCTGTCTCTTCGCACTTGCAGACATCGAGCGACGCCGGGGACGGATGGATCTCTATCTGAAGGATTTGGAGATGGGGATGCAGGCAGGGCATGACAGTTGCCGTGAGCGCTGGGTGCAGTACTATATGAATGAAGTGGTGACGGAGCTGCGGGTACTGGAGCCGATATTTGACGAGCTCGCCGAAAGGCGGGGCGAGAGGAAGTTCTTCGATGATTATCTTGCGCATACGAGGCATGCGGTTTCTTGCTGCGAGAAGGCGGCAAAGGCGGGCAGCCCGGAGGCCTGGGCGCTCCTTGCGTATCTCTATCTCTACCATGGCGCGGATATCGGGAAGAGAAATGCGGATTTTCTGGAGGCTGCAGAGAATGGAAGAAATGCACGGATCATGGATATGGATCTCTTTCTGTGGACGTACTTTGCAGGCCCCTCCGGAGAGGAGCAAGGAGAGCTTCATCACGAGAATCCTTTGAAGGCGTTCCGGTTTGCGCAAAAGATGGCAAAGAAGCGGAATGAGGATTTCTATGAAGTGCTGGCGGATTACTATCGACGCGGATATGGGACAGAGCCGAATCTCCAAATGGCGGAACGGTATCTGGATAAAGCGGCTAAAGTGAAAGAAAAGGGGAAAAGGGAATGACATTTACATCTTATATCGATCAAGTCAGAGCGGAAAGACCGCTCGTGCATCACATCACGAATTATGTGACGGTCAATGACTGTGCGAATGCCTGTCTTGCGATCGGCGCATCGCCTGTCATGGCTGATGCGGTGGATGAAGCGGAGTCGATGGTCTCCATCGCGCAGTCGCTGGTGCTGAATATCGGGACGCTGAATGTGACGAAGGTCGAAGCGATGATGGTGGCAGGCCGCAAGGCGAATGCGCTCGGTATCCCGGTCGTTTTTGATCCTGTCGGCGTGGGGGCGACGCCTTTCAGAAACCGTATGGCGGATGAACTCATGCGTCAGATCCGGATGGCGGTCGTGAGAGGAAATATTTCTGAGATCTGCTCTCTGGGAGGAGAGGCAGCGCGGACAAAGGGGGTCGACGCGGGCCAGGCAGATGCCAAGGTCGCGGAAGAGATCGCTTCGATGCTGGCGAAGAAATGGCATGCGACGGTCGTCATCAGTGGCAAGACGGATATCATCACAGATGGGAAAAGGGTCATGCATATCCGCAATGGCTGCCCGGAAATGTCGGATATCACGGGTTCCGGCTGCATGTGTACCACACTCGTCGGTGCGTTTGTCGGTGCGCATCCGGAGGATCCCTTCGGCGCCTCTGCCGCGGCGATGCTCTCGATGGGGATCGCGGGCGAAAGAGCCTGGAGATCATATGGGCATCAGGGGCTTGGTCATTTCCACATGGGCATCCTGGATGAGCTTGGCAGCATGAGCGCCTCTGTCATGGAAGCGGAGGGCAAGTATGACATCCTTTGATCTCACGCTCTACCTCGTGACTGACCGGCGTATGCCCAAAGAAGGATTTGAAACTGTCGTCGAAGAGGCGATCCGGGGCGGCGTGACGCTCGTGCAGCTTCGTGAAAAGGAAGGGGATACGGGTCTGCTCTACGAACGGGCGCGCAGGCTGAAGGAAGTGACGGACCGCTATCATATCCCTCTCATCATCGATGACCGCATCGACATCATGCTGGCGGTGGATGCGGCAGGCGTCCATGTGGGACAGAGCGATATGCCGGCGGCCATCGCAAGGCAGATGATCGGGCCGGATAAGATCTTGGGCGTCTCAGCAGCCGATCTCACTGAGGCGCTGAAGGCAGAAGCAGACGGCGCAGACTACCTCGGCGTCGGTGCGATGTATCCCACGAAGACGAAGACGGATGCGGACTTTACGACCAGAGAGACGCTGGAGGCGATCAAGCGCAGTGTCCATATCCCCGTCTGCGCCATTGGCGGTATCAATGAGAAGACCATCCCTGACTTCAAAGGAAGCGCGATCGACGGCTTCGCCATCGTCTCTGCCATCATGGCGAGCGAAGAGCCAAAGGCAGCCGCGAAAAAGCTGAAACGGATGATCGGGCAGACGCTTGATGCAGAATGAGGGGAATGATATATTAGGGAAACGCTGATTCCATCGCAGAGTCAGCTTATTCCTCGCTATGCATAAAAATTTAAGAGTAAAATCTGACAACGATTGATCCGTGTTTCCCTAGAAAAATGGATAGCCTCACATCATCTTTTACTCCGCTCTGCGCCCCCAACCTCCGCCCTGCGGGCACCTCCTTCCAAAGGAAGGAGGGATTGATACACTCGAAACGACCCACATTCTCGCCCCTTCCTCTGGAAGGGGCTGCCTGGCGTAGAGAGACGGGGTTGGCTTCTCCGTATGTTGGAAATGCGTTTCCCCCGTATCGCTACCCCCACCACTTTCGGGCATCGCCCTTTATAAAAATCAACGCGAAGCGTCGCTCGGGCGCTTTCGTTAGCAGTTGATTTGTGCAAAAACGTTTTTCCATCCGTATCATCTGTCTTTCATGCCACCAGTGCCCTATCCGCCCCTTCGGGGCACCTTCCCCTCGAGGGGAAGGCTCCGATACGAGAATACCCTCTTCTAAAAAGACGTCGCACTACCCTTGTGATCCCATCCGTTCCCCGTATCGTCATCCCGAGCGCAGCCGAGGGATCTTTATTGCACTGCCGCCATATGCACACATGCGTCTTCACGCAAACGACACCTTGGGGCTTCCTTTTTCGCCTTTCTCTCACTCACGGCTTACCGCTCTGCAAGAAGGGATTCCTCCACTTCGGCCCTCATGACACGCAAGAAAGACGATAGCCTCACATCGACACCGCTGCGTAGAGTTGTGCCTCTCCGAGGCACTCTATCCTGCGCCTTCGGCGCG
>OIWK01002546.1_pt1 | contig 14383 bp, 10 predicted proteins | sample 1587401 | NCBI WGS metagenome assembly OIWK01 (sample SAMEA3888911, study PRJEB22519) | human gut metagenome | biome: human gut; feature: human-associated habitat; material: faeces | place: Denmark | collected 2009
GGTCTGCAAATCCAATGCCGACACCCAAATCAATCAGCCGCTGAATATAGCGATTATTGTTTTCGGTAATCACCTCCATCAGCTGCTTGATTTTCTCCGGCTTTTTAATCATGCCAATCATCAGCTGCTCTGTCCCCATGACCATTGCCGCAATGGTAAAAGGACCTGTCACGGTTCCGCTGATGGGCACTTTATCTCCCAGTTTCTGTTTGACCAGACGCAAGCCCTCCAAAATAATCGGCAGGCGTCCATCCTTGTCCACATCCACCAGCTTTGCACCGTCGACCTCTCGCCAACTGGGAACAGCCGGCTGTTTTAATTGTGCAATGTTGTTGTCATAATAGCGAATCTGAGAGCCCATTGCTTCTGCCATCCCGCGCAGTGTGGTGGAAAGACCGGCGCCATCCGAATGGAAATTTTCATAAAGGTAAACCTCCAAATCACACATCAGTTGAGACGAGTGGTAGTAATCATCGATAGAAAGTCCCATCAAGGGTGCCATCGTTTCCCCTGTATCCAAACAGCATGGTATCCGATCGATCGGCTTTCCCTCGTCAAACAGCTTCATGCGCTCTATGGCTGTCAGCTCGTCCTTTTTGATAACCAGCCCTTTGCCATATTGTTCGATTAAATCCTTCATGGAAAATTCCCCCTTGTGTCACTCTATATTATTTGACCTGCTGTTTTGGAGTCTTTGCTCCTCCCCGTTTTCCTGCTATCAGTGTAGAAAGAATTGCAAATGCTGCCAACAAATACTGGTACCAGCACATTGAAATAACCTGGAACGGACTGTCAAGATTGGTAATCAATGCACAGGCAAACAAAATCTGCGCACCGTATGGAAGAAGTCCCTGCCACACACAGGAGAAAATATCCAAAAGCGAAGCCGTTCTTTTTGGGTCGATCTGATACTCCTCGCTGATTTCCTTGGCAACAGAGCCGTTAATCAAAATAGAAACGGTATTGTTCGCTGTTGCCACATCCAGAAGCGCTACCAAAATACCAACACCCAGCTGACCACTTTTCGATCCCTTAAAGACACGGTGGATCACATCCAGCAATACATCAAAGCCACCATTTTCCCGGATCAGCGCACACATTGCAGCAACCAGCACCGCCACCATACAGGTTTCAAACATCCCGGATACACCTGAGCCCATGGCAGCAAGCATTTCATACGGTGTTACCTGCCCCATTGCAAGCATGATCACCGCACCGGACACAATTCCTGTCAAAAGTACCAGAAAGACGTTGAACCCTGCGATCCCGCCGACCAGCACCAGCACATACGGAATGATCTGCGTCAGATTGTATTCGTGCGTAACTGCCGTTCCGATCTCTGCCCGGAAAGAGCTGATCAGGATCAGAACCAGCGATACGATCGCCGCCGGAAGTGCGATCCAGAAATTTTCCCGGAATTTATCTTTCATCTCACATCCCTGCCCGTTGCAGGCAGCAATTGTTGTATCTGATATGAAAGAAAGATTGTCCCCGAACATGGAGCCTCCCATCACCGATGCCACGCAAAGTGCCAGGGAAAAACCGGACGACTGCGAAACTGCCGCCGCAATCGGAGTCAGAAGGGTGATCGTCCCAACCGAAGTTCCCATTGCTGTTGAAACAAAACATGCAACCACAAACAGAACGGCAACCGCAAACCGTGCCGGGATGATCGATAACATAAAATACGCCACACTCTCTGCACTGCTTCTTCCAACCACTCCCACAAAAGTTCCCGCCGTCAGGAAAATCAGCAGCATTGTGATAATATTCTTATCTCCGATTCCCCGTCCCATGATCTCCAGCTTCTCATCAAAGCCAACCTTTCTGTTCTGCAGACACGCAACCAGGAGTGCCGCCAGAAACGCCACTACGATCGGTACATTATAAAACCCCATTGGAATTTTCATTATGTATTCAAATAAAATACCCAGTCCCAGATAAAATACCAGAAATACACCGACCGGCAAAAGTGATGCACTTTTTCTTCTTTTTTCCATATATTTACCTCTCATCTGCTTCTATTGCTTCCCGGATCTTCCCAAAAACTTTTCCATATCCGGAAAACAAACAGCAATATTTCTCCTTATCATAGCATATCCTTCTCTTTTCCCGCAATAAGGGAAATACAGAAAGTTCCCGCAGAAACCGTATAAAAATACACTTTTGCACAAAAAACAGAAGTCTGTCTCTGTTTTTTCAGGACAGACTTCTGTTTTTTACATATACATTTTACAGATGCCAGATGTCTCTGTTGTATTCAGCAATGGTTCTGTCAGATGAGAAATATCCTGCTTTTGCGATATTCACAACCATCTTCTTTGCCCATGCCATGCGGTCTTCATAATCTGCGTAAGCCTGTTCTTTCTTCTGGATATAATCTTTCACATCAAGAAGTGTCATGAACCAGTCTTTACGGATCAGTTCTGCATGCAGTTCAAGAAGCAGGTATTTATCTCCGATACGGAGAAGTTCCGGGCTGATGATAAAGTCTACCAGTCTGCGGATCTCTTCATCATTGATATAGTAATCAACTGCATTATAATCCATCTTGCGGTAATGCTCGATAACCTGTTCACTGGATTCTCCGAAGATGTAGATATTTTCATCCCCTACAAACTGATGGATTTCTACGTTGGCTCCATCTTCTGTTCCCATTGTCACAGCCCCGTTCAGCATGAATTTCATGTTACCTGTTCCACTTGCTTCTTTGGATGCAAGAGAAATCTGTTCAGAAATATCACAGGACGGGATCAGCTTTTCTGCCAGTGTCACGTTGTAGTTTTCTACCATAACCACTTTCAGATACGGTGCAACTTCCGGATCGTTATCAATCAGCTCCTGCAGGCAGAGGATCAGATGAATGATATCCTTTGCAATAATATAAGCCGGTGCAGCCTTGGCTCCAAAGATTACCGTGATCGGAGTCTCCGGTTTCTTTCCACTCTTGATCTCCAGATATTTATAGATCACATATAATGCATTCATCTGCTGACGCTTGTATTCATGCAGACGTTTTACCTGAATATCAAAAATTGAATTTGGATTGATTTCCAGTCCCTGTGTTTCTTTTAAGTAAGCTGCCAGATCCTCTTTCTTTTTCTGTTTTACTACAAGAAGGCTCTTTAAGGTTTCCTCATCATTTACATAATCAAGCAGTTTTTCAAGCTTTGTTGCATCTTTTCGGTAATCCGGTCCGATCTTCTCATCCAGCCATGCAGTCAGTTCATGGTTGCAGTGCAGCAGCCATCTTCTGAACGTAATACCATTAGTCTTGTTGTTGAATTTCTGTGGGTAAATGTCGTAGAACGGTTTCAGTTCTTCATTTTTCAGGATCTCTGTATGAAGATACGCAACTCCGTTGACACTGTATCCATAATGGATATCCATATGAGCCATGTGTACACGATTCTGGTCATCGATAATATGGACTCTCGGATCTTTATATCTTCCCTTAATTCTTGCATCCAGATCACGGATGATCGGAACGATCTGCGGTGCAACCTGCTCCAGATAATCAACCGGCCATTTTTCCAGTGCTTCTGCGAGGATGGTGTGATTGGTATATGCGCAGGTCTTCTGTACGATCTCAATCGCCTCATTGAAGTCGATCTGTTTCTGAACAAGAAGACGGATCAGCTCCGGAATAACCATAGAAGGATGTGTATCATTGATCTGGATCGCCACATGCTCATGAAGCTTTCTGAGATCATATCCCTTTTCTTCACACTCGCGGATGATATACTGTGCTGCATTGGAAACCATAAAATACTGCTGATAAATACGGAGCAGATTTCCTGCCTTGTCGCTGTCATCCGGATAGAGGAACAGCGTCAGGTTCTCACGGATATCGTTCTTATCAAAATTGATTCCGTTTCCAACGATTGCATCATTTACCGTCTCTACATCAAAAAGATGAAGTTTGTTGCTTCCGCCTTCGTATCCGGTTACATCAATATCATACAGATGGGAACGAAGACTGAAATCCTTGAACGGGACTTCAAATGAAATACCTGTATCATTGAGCCAGCTGTCTTTTTCAATCCACGGATTCTTCTGTTCATCCTGTTTGTGGTCGGTAAATACCTGTTTGAACAGACCCATATGATAGTTCAGCCCGATTCCGTCTCCCGGAAGTCCGAGTGTTGCAATGGAATCCAGGAAGCAGGCTGCCAATCGTCCAAGTCCACCATTTCCAAGAGACGGTTCCGGTTCAACTTCTTCGATCTCTGCAAGATTTTTCCCGTGCTTTTTCAGCACCTCTGCTGTCTCATCATAAATTCCAAGGTTGATCAGGTTGTTGGATAAAAGCTTTCCGATCAGGAACTCTGCGGAAATATAATAGAGTTTTCTCTTTCCTTCGTTCTTCGGTCCTTCTTTGATCCGTTCCTTTGTCAGTGTAAGCAGCGCATAATATACCTGTTCATTCGTTGCCTGTTCAAGTCCTGTCTGGAATTTCTCCTGTAAAATCTCTGTCAGTCTTGCTTCCATGTTCTTCTACCTCCTGTAGTTGATTCTCTTTCTTTCAGTGTTGCCGGAAGATATTTCCCTTCCTGGCTTTTCTTTGTTTCTATCATGTCAAACAGAATCCCGACAGACTGTCTCGCGATCTCTTCGACCGGCTGCGCCATCGTAGTGATCGCCGGCTGATAAAATCCGGTATAGTCAAGTCCGTCAAATCCTGCAACCGCCACATCTTCCGGAATCCTTTTTCCCTCTTCCAAAAGCGCCTTGCATGCACCAATCACCATCAGATCGGAAATTGCAAATACTGCGGTAAATTCTGTTTCTTTTTTCAACAGTTTTTTCATCATCCGATATCCGTTTTCCATCGAATAAGTGGTATCTTCTTCATCCAGATAACAGATTCTTTCCTCATCCGCTTCCAGACCATGTGCCTTTAGTGCTTCCCTGTAACCTTCCAGTCTGAGTTTTCCGATGTTCTCATCTTTCTTATCCGAGGCAAGGATTGCAATCTTTTTATGTCCGGTCTCGCACAGATAATCTACGATCTTACGGCTTTCCGCACGGTCGTCAATTGATACATAGGATGCGATACATTTCTCCGGCAGTTTATCAAATGCTGCCGTACTTACAACAAACGGAACCTTTATCTTTGCAATCCGCTCTTTGTTCTTCCTGAAATCCCCACCCAGGAAAATAATCCCTCTGAGCTTTTTTTCTTTGATCAGCTCCAGTGCGGTATCGACCTCATCCTGATCCTTTCCCATATGCTGGATAAAAAAGGAATATTTCTGTCTGCGGATCTTTTTTTCCATTACCCGCATCATCGTCGCGAAAAATGGATTATCAATCTCCTTTACCAGAATCGCAATGGATTTCGAATCGGTCCGTTTCAGATTCCTCGCACTGTTATTCGGCACAAAATTTGATTCTTCAACCGTCTTTAAAATCATCTTTTTGGTCTCAGGATTGATATCCGGATGATTGTTCAGCGCACGGGACACGGTGCTGACTCCGACCCCGCACTTCTTCGCAATATCTTTAATCGTCATTCCCATTTTATTTCTTTTCTTCTCCTAAGTCCTCCGCATCTTCAGCCTTAAGGAGCATCTCTGTCTTCTCCGGGATCCTGCAATAAAGTTCTGTCATCCTGCGAATTTTTTTCACAAGTTTTTTTGAGATCTCATCCCTATGAAGTCTCCAGATCCAGTTACCGCCAAGGGTTGACGGATGATTGATCCTCGCTTCATTACCGAGGCAGAGATAATCCTGAATCGGAATGATACAGGTATCCGCCACGCTCGACTGCGCAAGACGGATGATTTCCCATACTGCTTCATTGACACTGAGTTTCTTTCTTCCCATATAGCGAAGTGCGAACTTCTTATCTTCTTTTTTTAATTCTCTGTACCATCCTGCCAGTGTTTCATTGTCATGGGTTCCCGTGTATACTACACAGTTCTTATCATAATTATGAGGCAGATAATTGCTAGGCTCTCTGGAATCAAATGCGAACTCCAGAACTTTCATTCCCGGATATCCGGACTCTTCCACCATCCGGATCACACTGTCTGTCAGGAATCCAAGATCCTCTGCAATAATTTTCACATCACCCAGAGTCTCTTTTACCGTCCGGAAAATATCCATTCCCGGTCCTTTTTCCCAATGTCCGAATTCCGCTGTCAGATCTCCGTATGGAATGGAATAATATTCATCAAATCCACGGAAATGATCAATTCGAATCACGTCATAAAGTTCGACACAATGACGGATTCTCTTCATCCACCATGCATATCCGGTCTTTTTATGATATTCCCACTTATAAAGCGGATTGCCCCAAAGCTGTCCGGTTGCACTAAATGCATCTGGCGGGCACCCTGCAACACCAGTCGGAAGTCCGTTCTCATCAAACTGGAACAGTTCCGGATGCGACCAACTGTCTGCGCTGTCGAACGCTACATAAATCGGGATATCACCAATGATCTCAATCCCTTTTTCATTCGCATATGCTTTCAGTGCACCCCACTGTGTTGCAAATTCATATTGCATAAACTTCTGGAACAGGATGCCTTCCCGATTCTCTTTGGCGAATTTTTCCAGCGCCAGCTCATCTCTCAGACGATATTCATCTTCCCATTCACTCCAGCTCTTCCCATCATTCGCGGCTTTGATCTCCGTATAAAGCGCATAATCATCCAGCCATTCTTTATTCTCCTTACAGAATTTCTGAAAATCTGCATCATCTGCGATCTGGCTTCTTTCATATGCTTTTCTTAAGATCTCATACCTGCAGTTATAAATCTTTTCATAATCCACATATCCCGCATTATCACCAAAGTCATATGCCTTACATTCATCTTTTGTAATCCAGCCCTTTTTTATCAGCTTTTCCAGGTCTATAAAATACGGATTTCCTGCAAAAGTCGAGAAAGACTGATACGGCGAATCTCCATACCCTGTCGGACCTAACGGAAGGATCTGCCAGTAACTCTGACCTGCCTTCTCAAGTGTATCTACAAACTTGTATGCTTCTTTCGAAAAAGCACCTATTCCATATTTTGATGGCAGACTTGCCACCGGCAGTAATATACCGCTTGTTCTCATAATATGCACCTCACATCTTTCTACAGCAACGGTTTCGGTATCGGTATCGGTAACGTTTCCAATAATTGTATTATAAAAGCATTGCATATAAAATGCAATGCTTTTTTTCAACTTTTTCAAAAAATTGGATTTAGTTGTTCTCCGGCTTTTCAACCTGCATGATTGCAGATTTCTGCATCGGAATACGGCAGTTCTTGTTGCTTCCGAATTCAACGATTACGTCTTCATCTGTAATATCAATAACAACTCCGTAAAAACCGCTTGTTGTAAGAACAGTATCTCCTACAGCCAGTTCAGATAACATCAGCTGTACTCTCTTCTGTTCCTTTTTCTGTGGTCTCATCAGTAACCACCAGAATCCTCCGATAATTACAACGTAAAATAAAATAAGTACGATTGGATTATTCATTTTTCTTTCCTCCTGCTAAAATAGACACTGTTACCATCATACACAATAATAGGACATTCATCAAGACATTTTAGAATTTTTTTATCCTAATCTTCTTTTTCTTCCATTTTTGCCAGTGTCTCTTTCTTAAACCTGGCATATCTTCCCTCTTCGATTGCCTCTCTGATGTCTTCCATAAGATGATTATAATAATATAAATTGTGGAGAACGCAAAGCCGCATTCCAAGCATCTCTTTTGCTTTCAGCAGATGACGGATATAAGCTCTTGAATAACGGCGGCAGGCCGGGCACTGACAGCCTTCTTCGATCGGGCGTTCATCCAGTTCAAATTTTGCATTGAACAGATTCAGCTTACCATGCTTTGTATAAACATGTCCATGTCTTCCGTTACGGCTTGGATATACACAGTCAAAGAAGTCCACACCTCTGTCTACCGCTTCCAGAATATTTGCCGGCGTTCCGACTCCCATCAGATAGGTCGGTCTGGCAACCGGAAGACGCGGAACTACTGCATCCAGGATCCGGTACATCTCTTCATGTGTCTCACCAACTGCGAGTCCGCCGACTGCGTATCCATCCAGATCCATCTCTGCGATCTGCTGTGCATGCTCAATACGGATATCTTCATAGACACCACCCTGATTGATCCCGAAAAGCATCTGATGTTTGTTGATCGTATCATCAAGAGAATTGAGTCTTGCCATCTCTTCTTTACATCTTGCGAGCCATCTCGTTGTACGCTCTACCGATGCCTGCATATATTTCCTTTCCGCTACGCTGGACGGACATTCATCAAATGCCATTGCGATCGTAGACGCCAGATTCGACTGAATCTGCATACTTTCTTCCGGTCCCATAAAAATCTTTCTTCCATCAATATGGGAATTGAAGTATACACCCTCTTCCTTAATCTTTCTGAGTCCGGCAAGAGAAAACACCTGGAATCCGCCGGAATCAGTAAGGATCGGCTTGTCCCAGGCCATAAATTTGTGCAGCCCGCCAAGCTTTTTCACTACCTGATCCCCCGGACGCACATGCAAATGATAAGTATTAGACAGTTCCACCTGTGTTCCGATTTCTTCAAGATCTGCGGTAGAAACAGCCCCTTTGATCGCTGCAATTGTTCCTACATTCATAAATACAGGAGTCTCGATCACTCCGTGTACGGTATGGAATCGGCCGCGCTTGGCGCGACCGTCCCTTTTTATCAGTTCATACATAAAATTGACCTCTCTCTCAAATTTAGTAATGACATACAACCGGTGTTCCGGAATCTACATTGTTGAACACTGTCTCTGCAACATCATACTGTAGGTTGACACATCCGCGTGACCCATGTTCCAGATACCAGTCCCCGCCAAAGTTCGTCTGCCACGGTGCATCATGTAGTCCGATTCCACCGTTAAACGGCATCCAGTAAGTAACCGGTGATTCCCATTCGTAACTTCCATCTTCCTTCTTTGGTCCACGAAGGGTTGTATCTTTTTCTTTGTATTTCAGAATATATACTCCCTGCGGTGTAGCATCTCCTCTGCTTGGCTTACCGGTAACAATCGGTCCCTGTGTCACAATTGCACCATTTACAAAAAGATACATATACTGGTTTGTCAGATCGACTTCAACATAAGTATTCCCCCAGTCTGCTCCGTCATGACTTGCTGCAGTCTGTGAATAATTCGCCTCTCTCGTTACAGTCTCTCCATTGCGGATATTCGCTTCAAGGGCTGCAATCTCGGCAGCTTCATCAATGATCCATCCATAGTCTCCACCTTCAACCGTTGCACTGTTGCCGCCTCCGGTTGTAAATGTTCTCTTTGTCTGGTAAGTGTCATACTTACTCTCCAGCTGCTGTACATATTTTACAACTGCATCACTGTTAAAGGTAACTGCCATGTTATCATCTACCGTTACCCACTGGGAAATCAAATCTTTATCTACAACTTCTGTATTCGAACCAAAGGTATAAGTGATACTTGCCTTCAGATACTTATTCATATCGTCACATGCTTTCTTCACTTCTTCTGACTCGATTGTGTATTTTGGTTCTACATAGCAGTCTTCAGCGGTCATGTCAATCTCGCTTTTGAAACCTTCGATTGATTCTTTCACTACCTTTTTGAAATTCTCGGTATCAATCTTACTTCCGGTCTCCCCGGCTTTGACTACATACGAATTGCCGTCATACTCCGGATGTGCATTTACCGGTTCAACCTGCTGATCTGCCTGCATACACTCGAGACCGTTAATCAGGGTATCCAGCTGGTTTTCGTCATATGTAACGCCGACAGATGCCGTAATTGTCTGTGTCTTTCCAAGGCAGACCGGCCACAGAAATGCATTCTGCTCTTTTACAAGCTTCTGCAGTTCATCTCCTGCTTTGTACGCAAGAGAAATATCTGTTCCGGCAATCTTCTCTTCTGTTCCGTCTGATTCCTTCATCGTGAGAACATATCCATCTACCTGACTCTTCATGTATGACTCTACTGCCGAAACTGATTTTCCAGAGAAGTTCACACCGTTGATCTTCGTATTAAAATAAAAATGATTCATGAAATATACGGAAAATCCAAGGTAAACAACCGCTGCCACTCCAACCACAGCGCCAACTACAATTTTAACCACTTTACCGGACTTTTTTGAGCCTTGCTTTTTCTTCCGTTTAGTTCTTCTATGCGGCTTTTCCTCTTCTTCATCAAAGAAAGAATCATCAAAAATTTCTTCCTCATCCTGATCGAATGCTTCTGCATCTCCACTGCTTAAAATATCTGCACTTTTAATAACCGGTGGTACTGCTGTCTCTTCTTCATCCCGCCATTCTTCTGCTCCATCCAGATCCAGAAGCCCGGTCTCTTCACGAACTACTTTCTTTTTCCGGCGCGGAGCCTTTTTCTTAACCGGTCGATCTTCGCCTGAGGCTGCTTTATGATCCACACCATCGCCAGATACGTGATGGCCTGAAGGACGTTTTGTTTTAGTGACTTTCTTTTTCCGCGGTCTTTCTTCGCTTTTCTGTTCTTTTTCATTGATGTCCTTCACCTCACTTACATTCTGCTCTCTGATCTCTTCCATGATTTCATCTACTGTGCTGTCAAGATTTCTTTCGTTTTTTTCATTCATACTCTTTTCACTCATTTATACTATTGACTTCCTTTTTTCACTCAATATGTAGTCATTATAATACGAAGGGGCGTGTAAATACAATACATAACTTTAACTTTCATATTTTTATCACTTGTTGGGATGGGAATCTTCTATTATAATAATGAGGTGATTTTGTGGGGAATGAATGATTTGCGTTGTGATGACAAATAGAATAAACGAAATGTTTCAAATCCCATCGCGCAAGTGTTCTTCTGCTTTATTGTTCGTTTTTTCGTTTTGACTGATTCACAAATTAATTCTTTATAAATAAAAGCTTACAGAAAGGATGGTATATAGTATGGCAGGATCTATTTATGGAAGATTGTTTCAGATTTCTACATGGGGGGAATCGCACGGAAAAGGGATCGGTGTTGTGATCGACGGGTGCCCGGCAGGGCTTTCTCTTTCAGAGGAGGATATCCAGGTTTATCTGGATAGAAGAAAACCCGGACAAAGCCAGTTTACAACCGGACGTAAGGAAAGTGATATGGCACAGATCTGGTCCGGCGTATTTGAAGGTCGGACGACCGGAACTCCGATTTCAATTCTCGTACAGAACCAGGATCAGCGTTCCCGTGATTACGGAAATATTATGAACACATACAGGCCGGGACACGCTGATTATACATTTGATGAAAAGTATGGTTTCCGTGATTACAGAGGAGGGGGACGCTCTTCCGGAAGAGAAACTACTGCCAGAGTTGCAGCAGGTGCAGTTGCTGCTAAGATTTTGAAAGAACTTGGCATTGAAGTACATGCTTATACGAAAGCAATCGGTCCGGTATCTGTTCCGGAAAATGAATACCATCCAGAAGAGATTTTCCAGAACCCGATTTATATGCCAAGCAACGCATATGCCCAAAAAGCATCTGCCTATCTGGAAGAATGTATTAAAAATCAGGATTCCTCAGGAGGCATCATTGAATGTGTTGTTACCGGTATGCCGGTAGGAATCGGTGATACCGTATTTGAAAAACTGGACGCCAATCTTGCCAAAGTAATGCTGTCCATCGGAGCAGTCAAAGGTTTTGAGATTGGTGACGGCTTTAAAGCTGCAGATACAAAAGGAAGTATCAACAATGATTCCTTCCATACAAAAGATGGAAGGATTACCAAAGACACCAACCATGCAGGCGGTGTCCTCGGCGGTATGAGTGACGGAAGCAAGATCATCTTCCGCGCGGCAGTAAAGCCGACTCCGTCCATTTCACAGCCACAGTCCACCGTCACCAAAGATGGAGATAACACCGAAATGATCATTAAAGGCCGTCACGACCCGGTCATCGTCCCACGCGCCGTCGTAGTCGTAGAATCCATGGCCGCAATCACGATCCTCGATCTGCTCTTCACCAACATGAGTGCCCGAATGGACAAACTCAAAAGCTTCTACGGCACTGATGTGGTGGCCTTATTTTGATATCTGATTTCCAAGATAAAACTTCATGTATATTTTGTATGTTTTATCTGCTATTGTACCGTCAGACTTCTGTTCCATAAAGTTCCTCCTTATTTTTTATAATAACTGTCTGGGCTTTGAAATAATTTCTGACACACAAAAAGCCACCTCAGACAGGTGGCTTTTTATAACCGATTCCATTATCGGTAATACTAATGATCATATTGCACCAGTCTTCTTTTTCACAGGATTTCTGTACAACATTACAGGATATCCAACCTCCTGTATTTGTATACTTTATTGCATTGCTTATTATATTAAGACAGACTTCTGACAGGTGAGGTGCATCCATATACACATACGGATACATGATTTGTTCTGTCAAAGAGATCGTCTGATTTTTACTTTCTGCCTGTTGTTGGAACATAATGACACAATTTTCAAAGCACTCATGGACATTTGAAACAGTGTATTCCATCTCAACCTTATCATTCTCAATTCTTGCAAGAAATATCTTCGATAATCTTGAACTGAGGATCCCAATCTACAGTATTCTCTTTAATACCCATATCCATTTCTCGAGATCTTTTGACAAGTTCTATCTTCTTTGTTTTTAAGTTCAGCCTTGAAATATGATAATAAGCAGTACCTAATGCATGAAGTGCCTGCCGGGTTTTTTTGACCTGCTTCCCCAATGCGAGAGGGAACTCTTCACCGTCCATCTGTTCCAGATCCGGTGTTGAATGATGCAGATGCTGAACCATCCATTTTCCATTCGTCCACTTATAGATAATCGTAAATCTTGTCTCCATTTTAAAACAGATTGAACCATCTTTAAACAGACCAGTAAAATCTACTGTTCCATGTGCAAGAACATGGTCATCATCAAGTCTTTCTTCTTCCTGATGTAAATTTCTTACTTCGAGTCTGATTTTTCCTCTTCGTTTTACATCAAATTTGAATGATTCTAAAAACTCATGCAGATTCGTGAATAACTCATGTTTCCCAGTTCCAATCAGACTGATATTTTCATCAAAATAATTTTCTATACCAAGATTATTTACTGATCCGGCATTAATATATATTTTCAAAAGTTGTTCTGTGAGTTTTTTAAAATCATCCATACGCTACCCTCTCTTTAAAAAAACTTAATTGTCAAAATATCCAATGATCCCGATGTATCCATCCTTCTTTAAAGGCGACCATAATTATAGTTAACTGACCTGAAATTGCATTGTAATCAATGAAATTCATGCCACTGTTCAGTTCATTGGTTTCTGCATTTTCTTTTTCCGCGTTTTTGCTACCACAGCCTGACAGAAGCGATATGCTCATCTGTTTCTGCCTGTGACGCCACAGAAACAGATCCTTCTTCTGCAATTTTCAGATCCATAAAAAGCGATACTTGGCACAAACAGATGAATTTGATTCACATTCCTCTGTCATCCTTATAAAATTACTATAGTTACATCTATGAAATAAAAAAACACTGTCCTACAGACAGTGCATCTCATTTCATGCAACTGGCTGCCATTTTACAGGCCCTGTAGCTTTGCGTCCCAGATTTTCATCTGGTTTGCCGATCATCCTATTATAGTTTTTAAACTTATGCAAAAATATTGATGTTATTATACTCCCACAATCTATCGTGCATAAGAAAAACCTCACCGCTTTAACGCTGAAAAATAAAAAAGAACAGCCGATACATATACTCGAACTGTTCTCCTACTTCCAAAGTCCACGCAGCATTGACATTACTGTTTCCTGCGTCATGATTCTCTCAGTGACGACTGGGAAATTCCCGACAACTGCGATAATCTGTCTTTACTGATATCACGTTTCTCACATATAGATGTTATTTTATCTGCGATATACTTCTCTATCTGCAAGTAACTATACCTCATTTCTGTTATTACATGTTCTTATTGTACTTGTAATAGCAGAAAAATATTAGTTATCAATTTTGCAAGTAATTAGTTTTATTATAGGAAGTACATTCGTAAAATAAAATTTGAAGATACTTTCGTTTCTGCAAAAGTCTTTTTCGCTTATATTATCTTAATAATATCACAGACAGCTACGTTTGTCACATAAAAGTTTGGAAACTCAAACAAAAAAGTAACCATTTAGCCCAATGTCATTAAGCCTTGACTTTTTATTTGCGGACTACTTATAATCCTTTTACAAACTCAACTGTATTTTTTATATCTTCCTCATCCGGATGTCCTTTTGCAATACCACCTACCATTTTAAATGGACCAAATGTGTCATAACCCTTGCATCCGAATTTTCCTATCACTTTAGAACGCTTCTCATCCAAAATCTGCTCTATGGATTTATAATTCGCACTTCCACCATAAGTACAGATC
>OIWK01002550.1_pt1 | contig 14373 bp, 12 predicted proteins | sample 1587401 | NCBI WGS metagenome assembly OIWK01 (sample SAMEA3888911, study PRJEB22519) | human gut metagenome | biome: human gut; feature: human-associated habitat; material: faeces | place: Denmark | collected 2009
CATGAATAATTCGTGGTAATTCGTGACAAAAAGAACTTTATGCTTGCTGCGTGGTGTTTAGTCACGAATTATCGTGAATTGTTCACAATTCTTTTTCCGCTTTTTTCACGCTACCAGCCTTCATTATCAAGGCCCTCACTTCGTCGTAGTCGGTGAATTGCGGGTTGCGTTCCATGAATATTCTCACGGCGCGGTCGATGAGTTTGTGGTTGATAAGCTTGGCGTTCACCATCTTGTTGCCCTCCACGCGTCCCAGTCGTATCTGCACCGTAGTGCTTATCATGTCGAATATGAGCTTCTGCGAAGTGCCCGCCTTCATGCGTGTGCTGCCCGTCACGAATTCCGGACCCGTTAGCACCTCCACCCGATAGTCGGCTTGAGCGGCAATGGGTGAGTTGGGGTTGTTCACGATGCACCCTGTGGCAATGCCCTCGGCACGTGCGTGTCGTAGCGCAGCCAGCACAAAAGGCGTAGTGCCACTTGCCGAGATGCCCACCACGATGTCCTCCTGGCAGACTCCCCTTGCCGTAAGTTGCGTCCAGCTGTCGTCGGTGTCGTCCTCGCGCGACTCTCGCGTCTGCGTCAGACACTCTATGCCGCCGGGGAAAATGGCTTGAATCTGCCGTCCGTCGATGCCGTAAGTGTTCTGCACCTCAATGGTGTCGAGAGTAGCGAGTCGTCCGCCTGTACCGCATCCCACATAAAACAGTCGTCCGCCGCAGCGCAGCTTATGCTCCACGGCATCAATCAGTCGGTTGATGGCAGGCAGCGCCTTGTCCACCGCCACGGGCACCGACATGTTCTCGCGGTTGATATTGGCAGTAATCTGCTCCACGCTCATCTGTTCCAGATGGTCGTAGTGCGATGGCTGCTCCGTAATTCTCTTGTCCATATTAGCACGATTTTATTTCATATCTGCAAATTTAGATAAAAAATCTGAATTATAAGCCTGTCTTATCAAGAGATAGTGCAAACCGATGACAATGTATAATTTTGTGGATAGATGTTGCATGCAAATATAGTACATGTAGTAAAAAAGTGTTACAAATAAAAAATCGATTTTAGAGATTTTGAAAGCTGTTTTTCATAGTTTTAACAGCGGTTGAGTCTCGATTTTTATCAATCAAGCCTTCTTTGCTTTGCATTTGTACTCCTTTTGCCATGCAAATGAAGCCAAATTGCAATGCAATATGACTACAGTTGTAGTGTAAAAGGAGTCGTTTTACAATCAAATGGAGGTCTTTTGCATTTCTGTTTTTCCCCTTTTTAAGTTACAAACTGTGTAACCTTTTGTATATGAGGATTTTAAGTTGAATTGCTTAAAACTCGCGAATTTCGAGCTAAAGATTACTTCGTGCGTTCAACTCATAGTATTGAGCGATAAAAAATACAAATATTGTATTTGAAAAGGTGCTACTTCTTCACTCCGTACACTTCATAGTCTTTCTTCCGTCTTTCTACAATCGGTGTATTTTTCCCGTCATAGTACATGTCAAACCATGTTGATGATTCCTTTGGTTTCATACTGTCACTCAGCACAAAACGCTTGCCGTCCAATGACCGTTGCTGTATATAATAATGGTGTTGTCTATATTCCGTCTTGACGAATACTTCTCTTGGTCCTAAGAAGCAAATGTCGTCGTACATCCTTATCTCTGCTCTTCTGTAGGTTTCACCATTGTTTCTTCCACGCCTCATATACACTCCACCAATCTTCAAGAAATCCATGAAACCGATGGTGACAAATTCTGGCTTACGGGTGAAGCATGTCATATTCTCCAGATATACCCAGTAGTCCTTGCCGTGCTCTGTAAAATGCAGCAGAGCGTTATCCTGCAGCTCTGCAAACTCATACGTCTGTTCAGGCTTTTCCATTGGTTTGTACAGTTCAGTACGCACAAGGTATTTGCCTTCTCTGTTTTGCACCACTCTTATGCCGTACGCCTGGGGATATATCTTGGCATAACTGCCCAATGATTCCCATTTTTCCAGCCAATTTCTGCGATAGTATACCTGATAATTATTCATCGTGTCGCTTGTGATTCTCAGATTGGCAGGTTCCTTATAATCAGCCAATAGTGTCTTGCCATCGATGTGGTCAATCTCTATTTCTGGTTTGAAAAAACTTATGTATTGATTCTTTTCCTCTTCAAACTGCTTGACATCTTTTTCCCATGCATTTCTCCTTTCTGCTAATTCCTCAGCGGTCATGGGGTGCACCATGCTATCCCAAGCCTTGCGCCATGCCAAGCTCCCTTGCTCATCTTCCCAAATCGACAGGTCTTCTATTTTCTCCTTGAACATGTATAGTCTGTCTGGCTCTGATGGCTGCACAAAGAAATTACTGAATCGCAGTCCTTCGTCTGTCCCATTGTCCAACGCATTCCGCAATACAAAACTGTTCTCGTCCATCTGCCGTGTCCTTACTCTCGGATAGAGGCGCTGCCCGTCTGTAGTGGAAAATTCCAGAAAACCGTGCTTTTCGATTCTCGGTCGCTTGACGTATCGCACGCCATTGCGCAAATCCATCCAGGGACGTTCTCTGTCTATCTTCCGTCTGGAATACAGCTTGGCTATTCCGTATGCTTTCAGTTCTACCTTATTATATTCACATGCCAGCACTTCCTTGCCGTCCTTATCCACAACACCCGACAGTCCTTCCTTGTTGCTGACTATCTCGTAGCCGTATGCTTCTTCCAAGTCCATACGTTGTCCCTCATGTGTCATCACGGTGATAAGTTCTGTTCGTGCGTCCGACGTGATTCTTTCTTTTTCGTTGCGAATGGAATAGGCAATATTATACATTCCTTCTGCATCTTCGCTCAGAATGCCTTTTCCTGCTACACGTCCCTCAAACATAGCTTGCCAGTCTCTGTCATCCGATGGCAGACCGAACAAGCGGTACAATCCCACATTATCCAATATCAGACAATACTTCTTGCCTTCAAACACACGCATGCCACGTCCAACCTGTTGCAGGTATTTTGCCAACGAAAGTGTAGGTCTCGCCAACTGTATAAACTCTACATCGGGACAGTCAAAGCCCTCACCGAACAAATCAACGGTTATAAGAATTTTGAGTTTTGAATTTTGAGTTTTGAATTGTCGGCAAAGCCGATTTTGAATTTTTGAATTTTGAATTTTGAATTCATGGCAATTCGAGGACAATTCATGAAAATTCGTGTCCTTTAAAGAGTCATTCGTGCCCTTAAACCTTTCAATTATAGCTTTCCGTTCTTCCAGCGGAGTCTTCGAGCTTATCGCCACCGCATTCAGTCCATGCTCCCTATAATATTCCGCTATATGCTCCGCATGTTTAATGTCAATCGCATATACAATGCCTTTCTTGTTTGGCGCATAGCGCAATATGGTATCACAAAGTCTCTCGATGCTTGGCTGCACATTCAGCTTCTCACTCATCTCTTTCAGCGAGAAGTCTCCATCAGCACCTCTTTTCTTCAGCGAGTTCACCAAGCGCCAGTCCTCGCTATCCTCCTTGATAGACATATAATCGTACAGCGATAGCCACCCATCTGCAATAAACTTCTTTGCTGACCATGATTGCAGCAGCACGTCAAACAAATCCGTAAACCCTCGTCGGTTCAGTCGGCAAGGCGTAGCGGTCAGTCCCAACTTTTTCGCTTCGGGATATGCATCCATCACCTCCTTATATGTCTTCGCCACGGCATGGTGCGCCTCATCAATAATTATCAGCGACGGACTCTCCTCCAATTCATGATAGTGCTTCGACAACCACTGTATCGAGAAAACCCGCGGTTTAAGTGAAGAGGGAAGAGTGAAAAGTGAAGAATCCAATGGCTTTCCACGCTTAACATTTAACATTTCACATTTAACATTATGCGTAGCATTAAGCATTTCACATTTCACATTAAGCGAAGCCTCAAGTGTTTCCTTGATCTGCTCTACAAGTTCCCTTCTATGCGCCACAATCCACACACATGGATTTTTCCCTTTTAACTTTTCACTTTTCACTACTTCTGCAAGAAGTATCGTTTTTCCTGTTCCAGTCGGCATCTGAACCATGACAGATTGACGAGTCTTGAACGCCTCTTCAATCCGTTGCACCATGTCCTTTTGGTAATCGTAAAGTTGTATTTCCCTCATAATTCTGTACGCTCTTCTATCACAACAATTGATTTTTGCAAACGAAAAAAATACAAAAAACAGTGGCTTAACCAACAAGGCAAAACCTTGTTGACCAAGTCACTTATAGAATATAAAAAATATATGTGCTTTATAAAAAAAGAATGGTACAAATAAAGAAAGTACCGAAAAAGATTAGAACCCCATTCAGTATCGCTCTGCACTACGCCGCCACTCGGATGAGGAGTTTGATTTTTGAGTTTTATAATCAGCTATGCCGCTTGCCAAAGCAATAATTAGGAGTTGTCTCGGCTAACGGTTACGATTAAGAATTAAACAATGTAGAGTTGCCGTAGGCTTCAATTCGTATTCCAGAAAAACTCCTAATTCACCATTCAAAACTCAACATTGCGCTTTATACGCCCCATCCTTTGCCTCGTATATAACCGATGGCTCCAGTACTTCCACTGTGTGCCATGCACCTTGTGGCACAACACAACCATAATTACCAACGGTGGGGTCAAGATGTATGCGTTCTTTCTCGTTTCCGTTTTCATCACAGATAATCTCCACGATCTTACCGCACAAGAGAAAAACATTCTCCGTACTTTGTGGATGTCTGTGTATAGTACTTCATATAATTGATTTTAATGATTTAAAATCTTAAGACTTTAAACAGTTGGTGTTCGATAAAGGGAATAAGGAAGTCGTTCCCATAAAATATGACAACGACAATGTTTGGAGAGGATAATATCTTTAATTAGCATCATCCCCGACAAAGGATGATACCCATTACTCTATCCACATTCGTATTCCCTTTTAAGCTCTGCATACGCCTTATCAATATCACACTCAAACTGTCCATCAGATAGAGTTAGATAGAAATCTGAATTGTAAAAGAAACGCATTGCCACCTGCATATCCACATTGGTCTCATCAACCAACTTACGCAACAACACACGCCCTAATTGATTTTTATTCATTATCATAATTTTCCAATTATATTAAGAAACGAGACAGCCTCGTCCGATATAAAACAATACTGAAATGTGCATCTCTTCCACTTCAGACTCTCTATTAACTCCGACTCTGTTATCTCCCCCAACATGTGCTTTACAAATTGGGTACGTACATCAGTCAAGATACTCAGCAATCATTTTCTTGATGCCGTCCTTGATCACCTCATCCGCAATATGAGAATGACCAATCACAATCCTCACTTCCCCTAGCAGCCAGCAAGTCCTTCTCTATCTTCCTCCAGTCCAAGTCTGGCTCCGAATCGCTTGCTCAACACACCAACATGTGCAAAGCAAGCCTCCACCATTCTTCGAGAGTACCTTATCTATCTTATCAAAATCTGTATTTGTGTTCATACAATGTTCCCATTGTTAAACTATCCAAAATATTCACTTAAAAGTGAACAGTCTTTAATTTCTTTATGTATTTTTGCGCTAAAGAATGGTGTTATTACCATTGAGAAGAATATGATAACCGATATAGAAAGTGCAACCTTTGAAATTTAGTAATTATGGTACAGAATAAACTTTTCCGTGATTGCCTTGCAGCAATTCCAGCCGAACAGAAAGCTGAGTTTGACTTGTCGTTTGGAATAGCAGAGCGACTGAGTGAGATTCTGAAAGAAAAGGGGCTCAGCCAAAAAGACTTTGCCAGAATGCTCCATAAGCGAGACTCTGAGATTTCCAAATGGCTCACTGGTCGCCACAACTTCACCACACAAACCATTGCTCGCATTCAAACCGCATTGGGATGTAACTTAATAAATATTGCTCATTAGGTGTATTGGAGAGTCAGAGTAAAGGCTCTCCAATTTTTTACTATATTTTTCGATATTCACTATTGAACAAAACTTCATCAGTATCGAAATAGACTTCTGCGATTAGATGCTTTTGGAGATAATCATAATTCTCATAGTCTTCTTTGAATTTCTCCATATCAACATCCATATCATGCACATAGATATTGCACTGCCTATCTGCGTGTTTCTTTTTGAATTCAGAAATGAAGCTTTTTACTTCAGCTTCTGATGATGGCATGAACTTCAGCTTAACAAAGACGTTGTCAACCACTGGCATGCTTTTGCATTTATAGTCATAAAGGCTATCATCCAAAGATGAACAGACCTTGTTCTCATCAACTAAGCAATGATCATATCCATAAGCATCAACCTTACGACTTAATTGATAGAACTTGACATTTCTTCCAACAAGAGCATCCTTAATCTTTATTTTGTCCTTTTCTGACATCTGCGAACCAAATATGATACCACACAAAGCGGAAGCTGGAATTTCGTGGCGGCCAGAACAATCAGTTACGATTCTTGTTTCTTCCTCGTAACTCCAACTTTGTTCCTTTGTTGCCACCAACTTTACAAGCAGTTTATAGTCTTTCAAGTCATCAGGCAACAAAGTAGGAACAGACTTGGTATATTTCACATTCAGAAGAATTTTATCGTTCTTGCAGATACCATCTGTACATTTCAATAATTTATCTCTGCGATAGATGATACAGTATCCTTTTCTTTCAGAAGCATACAGTCCCCACATTGAAGGCACATGGGGATTACGGCTCAAAGAAAAGACGCCTGCCGTTTTCATTTTCTCTATAATCCCTTTCAACTGCACTTTGACATTATCAATAGATTGATAACATCTTGGATGCTTCAGTCTTAAAGCATCCAACGTATTGACAAGAGCCTTTGAGTTGAACTGAAATTCTTGGTCATCATTCAAATGCTCCACATCAGAAGACCAGAAATAATTGTTTTTCAAAGCTTCTATATCTCTATCGAATACCTCATTGTCAACCCCTCTGTATTTGTATAAAAAGTCATATTGCATGTCCATTCTCCAAAACTAAAGATTATAATGCATGGAATCAAATTCCTCATTTCCAAGCTCTCTATTCAACTCTTTCTTTTCACTTTCCAAACACTCCTTTGCCCAATCTCTCACTATTGAGTTTGTATGATTAAGCAACTGTCCGAAGCAGAAAATATTACGCTCATGATATGGGATGATGGAGCCAGACCAAGAAAAATAATGAAGATTTGTATGTATTCCTTCCAATACAGTTTTATCATCTGCGAAATTGTCAAGCAACCACACAAAGATATTTTGCATCAAAGGTTTAAGAACAACATCTTCAAATGCCTTAAAACCTTCTTGAATGGAAGTAAAGCTTTTACCTCCACAATCTATCAAATCACCGCCAAAGGCGATGATGTCTATCTTATGCTTTTGATTGATTTTCACCAAAGCATCCATTAGCTTATTAGCATTGATTTTATGTAGTTTTAAGATTTTCCCTCCTTGCAGATGGAAATCAGAAAAATGAATTATTCTCATGCCTTTGTCAGTTTATATTTTCGAAGTCTTGGTACACCAAAGGCTTCTATTCGATTATCTTCTATTAATGCTTTTACAATGCGTGACACATGTATTATAGTGCAAACCGAGAGCAGAACATCAAGCTTGTTTGAATGTTTTGCTGAGGTGCAGCCTATCCTCTACAAAGAGTATACTTTATTTGCGAGATAAATATGATTCAAGCCATAAAAATTCAACATTCGACAATTCAACATTGCCTCCAACAACCATCCAAACTCAACATTAAATAATTTAAAATGCGCTTGCGCACAACTCAACATTCAACATTCAAAACTCAACATTGCGCTTTATACGCCCCATCCTTAGCCTCGAATATCACGCTCGGCTCTATTACTTCCACAGTGTGCCATGCCCCTTTGGGTATCTGACATCCATACTTTGCTTCCGCTGGGCAAAGATGAATGCGTTGTACCTCGCGATACTCTACTTTCCGTGTTACATCTTGCGCATCTATAGCCATAGGCAAGGCTTCAGATGTATTCTTCTCGTATGTCACTACCTCCTCATATATCACTTCATCCAACTTGCCACATAGACAGATTACCGACTCTGTTGTGTCCTCATGACGATGAATAGGTACAACTGTACCTGGCAACAGGGCATTCAGCATACGCTGGCTGGTATCAGCCGATGACGTGCGCAAATCAAGATTCTGACGTAAACGAGGATTCTCTTTTGCTTGTTCAAATAAACTGTCAAGCAATTTTTTATTTATTTCCATATCCAATTAATATTAAATCATAATATAATTCAAAATTGAGCAATTCACAATCGGCAAAGCCGACTACCCCTAATTCGTAACTCCTAATTCCTAATTCTTTTATAGAACACGAATCACTCGAATCAAACGAATATGTCGATAGAATTTATGATTAATTTACGATAATTTATGACTAAGACCCACGCAATCTTTTTGTCACGAGATTTGTCCTTGGACCCACTGACTGTAAGGAAGTAATTACCACGAATTATCCACGAATCCTTATTCCAAATTCAAAATTGAGTAATTCCTAATCGCAGGCTTTAGCCGAGAACAATTCAAAATTCAAAACTCTTTTATAGAACACGAATCACTCGAATCAAACGAATATGTCGATAGAATTTATGATTAATTTACGATAATTTATGACTAAGACCCACGCAATCTTTTTGTCACGAGATTTGTCCTTGGACCCACTGACTGTAAGGAAGTAATTACCACGAATTATCCACGAATCCTTATTCCAAATTCAAAATTGAGTAATTCCTAATCGCAGGCTTTAGCCGAGAACAATTCAAAATTCAAAACTCAAAATTCCCAATTGCCTCTGGCAACCAACTCCTAACTACTAATTCAAAATTCCTAATTCAGCAAGGTATTCCTCATGCAAGTGATAGTATTTCTTCATGAACAATACGTAGGCAATAGCCAGCACAACTAATGCTCCAAGCAAATACATCCAATGGCAAAGCACAGTGTTAGGGCAGAGGTATATAAATCCGAGCGAAACAATCAACTGCATGGCCATATACAGCATCGTCACCTTCACATGTCCAATCTTCAGCTCATTCGCCATAATCTGGTAAGCATGCTTTCTGTGCGCCTCACCCAAATTCTCGTGCAACATAATGCGGTGTACGATAGTAAGGCAGCCATCCACACCATATACTAATAAGAATATCAGCCATGTTATATCTTCAGTCTTGATAATAACATTACCTAACAGGAACAACATAATGAATGCTATACCTATTGACCCGACATCGCCAGCAAAGCACTTAGCCTTACCCTTCGGTCGGAAATTGAATATACAAAACACTATTGCAGCAATAATTGAAGCTACAATCAGCGACTGATCCACAAACACCCCATCCGAAGAAAAAACAGAAGAACAATTCGTGGCTAAATTCATGGATAATTCATGATAATTCGTGTCCCCCAAAGATTCATTCGTGGAGTAATTCATGGCTAATTCCTGGTAATTCGTGTTCAAAAGTCCTAACGGTACCAACACCGCCAGCGCATATCCCGCCGTAATGCCGTTGATACCATCCATAAAGTTAATCACATTAGTAGCTCCTACATAAACGATTAGTGCAACCAACACAATCCACCACATCTCCCAATGCAGAATATCTAACTGATAGAAAGCCATAGCCGCAGCAGCGAACTGAGCTACCAGTCTCACTGAATCGGGCAATGAACGAATATCGTCCACAAAGCTCACTCCAGCCACCAGTGTCAGTCCAGCCAAGAACCAGGGATAATCAAAACCAAAGAAAGCGCTCCACACCCAAGCACCAATCAGGAAGATGATGCCACCGCCTCTTAACACTATCGTTGAGTGCGACGACCTCTGGTTAGGCTTGTCAATGATGTTACACTTATCCGCAATGCGGAAATACACGAGTTCCGCCACCAATAGCAGAACGAAAATAATAATATAAGTTGTCATAAATAAATTGATTTTTTTACAAACGAAAGAATATAATAGATAGTGGCTTAGCCAACAGGGCAACCCCCTGCTGACTAAGTCACTTATGTAATATCTAAAAAATTATATGTGCTTTTTAAAAAATGTATGGTACAAATAAAGAGTGTACCGATATAGAATAAATATAGGTTAAGTAGTTACGCCACCTTAAATCTTATTTAATGCTTTATTTTTTTAACCTCAGCAGCAGACAAACCAGTCATCTGAACAATATCATCTACAGAAAAGCCTTTTGCCTTCATTTTTGTAGCAATTTCCATTGCTTTGTTTCTCTCTCCTTTTATAAGACCCTCTTCAAGACCTTCTTCTCGACCTTCTTTTTTAGCATTGTCAAGCGTATTCCTCATGTCGCGATAGGCCTTGAGACTGTCCTCATACCGTTCTTCTGTATATCGCATAGCCTTAATGTTTATATCCATTCATAATATTATTTCTGAATTATTAGTTCTTGCTTTATGTATGTCTTCAACTATTTGGGCAGTAGTGCGCTGGTCCTGCCATTTACCAGCAAATTCATCAACCCACGACTTGCTTGCAGTAACAGTTGATGCTGTCGGCTTTTTTTGTCAACAACCTGCCATTTCATCCTCAAAGTCAATTCCTTGAAAAAACTTAAATCTGAATTAGGAATATAATAGCTTGTTCCGTCTGATAAAATTGCTGTATTCATAATATGCCCTCCTGTTAAATGTTTTATACATATTGCAAAGATATACATTATTTGCGAGATTAATATGATTTAAGCCGTAATAATTCAACATTGAACAATTCAAAATCGCAGGCGTTAGCCGAGAATAACTCGTAATTCAACACTCCTAATTCCTAATTCACCATACTATCCTATGCAAAGATAGACAATAAATTTGACAACAACAATGTTTAGTTATATAGCTGAGCTTTAAAGAACTTACAGCTATCTTCACGCTGACGCAAGAAATTGGCACGTATGGCTTACGTCGTGGGCAGCTATATCTACCTGCCCACAATTAGCTATAGCCATCTCTTCCTTAAGACTTTCTATCTCAACATAAGCCAAATATTACTTCATTTCGTCATTCATCATCATTGATGTTTTTGGGTATTTTTCAGCAAAATAACATTTCAATTTTAATACAAATTTATCAAAACTCAATGGGTATAAGTCAAAGACATTTTGAGGAACTCGTACCGTATAAGAACCATTCAGTCTTATTTCATTTTCATCTCCACTAAAAGCTTCCTCAGCACGTCTATGTAAGTCACTCTCTAAAGTACCTATGTTGTCCAATACTTTTATATTAGGAAGAAGTTCCGTCAAAGAAGTACATTCCTCCCTTTCTACGAGTTTTTTATCAAAATTATACATATTCATACCTATTAACGCATACCTATCAGGTTTCTCTACAGCACGTGCAAACTGCATCATACTCATCTCTACTGATTGATCACTTTCCCAACGGGATTTCACCTCTATATGATAATTTTCATAACCATCTTTTGATAAGATAAAATCCTGACCTCCTTGCTGATTCTCAACTCGTACGTCAATATCTGACAACTCTTCTGTTAGGAACCTTTGAATATGAGACTCTGCATAGTTTCCAAGTTTTTTAATGTACGCATCATGCTCTAAACTGTCTATAGTTGCATTTATAGCATTCAATACAATTTCAGCGTCTTCACGTTCGGAAACATCAGCCATCTTGATCATCAAAGCAGGATTTTTGCGCTTCAACATTTTATTGATAGCTTTTCGTTCAATATCAGAGCCTAAGTTATATCTTATGGATTCTCTCTGGTCATAAATATCCTTGAATAGCATTCGCCATTGACAACCTTCTTTCGATTCATTCTCGGTAAGCTCAATAATATCGATCAGTACAGTATCTTTATACTGTCCTTCACTCAACTTATTTTGAATGTCTTTAGCAACATTCTGAGCTGTGTATTTGTATGCGTCTTGACTATAATTAGTATAAAACAATTCAAAACGTTCATCAACACATTTGCTCTTTAGGTCTTCTCCTATTACCTGCTCATATAGGTAAAACAACTTTTCGTTTACCTTGTCTTTTTTCTTCAAAGCCTCTGGTTTATGCAATTCTCCGTTCATGTCAGGATATATTGCATATTGCGTACAGAAGTTTTTGTAATCATCGCCACGAGCATTATCAACAAATAAAACCAAGTCATCAATATTTTGTTCTACCCATACAGAATCTTTCTTCTGTATTTTCAGCATTTGATTTTCAACCAAAGAAACAAAAACCTGGCGATATAAATCAAAATTGCTTGCATCACTCTCCCAAGCCGCTATATGCTTTTCATGATACTCAAGTCCCTCAAATCGGCAAATGATAGGCATAAGTCTATTTCGCTTGGAGTCTCCGCATGTCGTTGTAAAAGTAGAGCACAAAGCTATAATATTCTTCTCAAAATCCCCATCATAAAAAGTTGGATTTTCTGAGTTTTTCCAGCATTCATCTTCCTTTGCCTTAATGATTGCATTGAGTTCTTCACGTAGATCTGAGCGGGTATACTTTGTTAGAGAGACAATATCAGCATAATCCTCATCAACCATCTTTTCACAAATAGCAGAATTCAGAGATTTAACCAAATCGTATAAATCTTTTACAATTGGCTTTGCATCTCTCAGGTCACTTCTCTTTCTTAGAACACCTTCTCTATTAGGAATTAATGCATATTTCTCAAAGAAATCGCTTTGACCAGCATCAACAATCAGCTGGAGCATATCGTGGAGTTGATAACCCTTGTTTTGGCTAATAAACTTCACAATATCCTCCAACGTAAGATAATAATCTGTCTTGGATGGATTCCATTCCGCAACAATTTGTGACCATTGAATCAGCTCTTCCTTAGACGGTATAGTGGTCACATCTTTAGCATAGGGATAAATTACAGAAAGGTAATCTTTATCTTCTTTTGTAGAAATAAATGACTCAAGTGTGGATTCAAGAACAAATGGATGCTTCTCGTCATTCATACTGTAGCGAACGCCATTTGCTTCAATTAGCTTTAGCTTCTCAAATTCTGCTACCCAACTTTCCTTGATACCCTTATAATATGCTTCTGTCTTCAATTCGCTATAGCCATAGTCTTTAATATGTAAAGAAGCCATCTTTATGGTATCTGTCCATGTATGTACATTTGCTTCAAGAAACCTCCATAACATAAAAGTCATTTCGTTGAGAATCACTTGATTAGCAGCTGCTGCTTTATCTGTTGCGTCATTATCTTTAGGTACAATGATATTGTCACGAGGTTCTTCAGGTATAAATCTATGAGAATGGAATAAGAAGTTTACACCAAAATTATTTGGACCAATTAATGGAAAATGAACAAATAATCTTGGAGTATTTCCCAACGAGCAAACTTGAGTCTCTGATTTTAATGGTAATATTATTCGGCTTTCTCCATCATGTGTTTCTAAATAGTAGCAGAAGAAATTCTTTATGTTTCCATTCTCTTCAATATTGATTTGCTTGCATTTCAAATCAACGACAGAACAACATTTATCTTTCTTAGTAAAAGAAATCTTTCTGTTTCGTGTTTTGTCATTAATAGTACAACTTTCAATATTATCATTGAAAGTCAGTACATAAGGTATTAATTTTATGGCCTCGTCAATTGCCGTTTGAGCTATTGTTTTTCTTTCCTCGTTCAGTTCATAACTAAACGTTGTCCATTCCTTTGCTTCTTTCTTTTGTTCCCTATCCATCATTGCATTAACCGCCATAATCTGTGCTGTCATATCATCTATGAACAAGGGTATATCGTCAAAGTTCTCACGATTTATCAAGAAATTGTCTACATCTACAAAAACTACAGGATTTTCACTTATAAGCATACTTCCGTTTACTGTAATTTTTCGGCTAAACTTATGAGTCGTAAGAAATCCTGTTCCGTATTGGCCTACTGAAAATTCATTTTCTTTCTCTTCTGAACTAACCTGTTTAACAAGAGAGCACAATGAATCGAAAGTAAAAGGTTTACCCTTGTGAGCAAAGACAAATGCGTCATTAGACAATGTTATGCATATATTTGCACATCCATTTTTTGCCAAATCACCTGCATTCTGAAACAGTTCCCAAATAGCACGATTGCCACTTGTGGAACCATTCTTCCTAATACCATCACGTATCTTAGTACAATGGCTCTTTACGTTCTGTCGAATCTCACGTTTGCGAGCATCTTCTTTACGTAGCTGTAATTCGCTTTCTGATAGAATCATAGAATTATTGGTTTTTAATTATTTTGCGATTTAGGATATTTATCCCCAAACAGCCATATTCATATTTTATCCTCAAATTGGGTTTTATTGCAAAGATATATAATAAGTAAGTGATCTAAATTATTTTTATATATAAGTACTAACATGGCTCATTTTT
>OIWK01002556.1_pt1 | contig 14345 bp, 10 predicted proteins | sample 1587401 | NCBI WGS metagenome assembly OIWK01 (sample SAMEA3888911, study PRJEB22519) | human gut metagenome | biome: human gut; feature: human-associated habitat; material: faeces | place: Denmark | collected 2009
GAAACTCTGCGGAAAACGCAGATTTACGCTGGCACATGAGTGCGCTCACCAGATACTGTTTCAGCTGGATTCCGATGACCGAAAGATAGCCTGCCATAAGAGACCGGAAGTGCGAGGAAATGGCTCCCGCGTTCTGAGAACGCAGGAGGATTGGAACGAATGGCAGGCCAATTCGCTGGGAGCTGCCATCCTGATGCCCCAGTCAGAGGTGGATCGGGCGATGTGGTTCATTAACAGCAGAAAGCCTCTGACCTGTTATGGATGGCGTTTTTACGACAAGGATCAGGTCAAAATAGACACTTTCTGTGGTGTCTTTGGCGTTTCGAGATCGGCAGCTGCTATACGCTTGGAACAACTGGGCTATCTGAACCGGAAAAAGGATTATGAATATCAGCATGTATGTGGAGCAAGAATTCAAGAGCTGCGCAAATCAAAAGGGTATACGCAGGAGGCTCTGGCTGAGGCGATTGATATTGATGCAAAACGCATTTCAAAAATTGAGCGCGGAGTAATATCGGCATCTTATAACGACATGATTCTGTTTTCGGAATTCTTTGGAGTAACGCTGGATTATCTGATTATTGGCAAGAGACAGGATGTGGATGCGTTGAAAAAGAGAGTGCAGGATGCCATTATGCAGCTTCAGGAAGCACTGATGTGAACTCGCAAAATTAGGTGGGCAAAGTCGCAGTTTCCGGCGTGTTATGTAAAACCGCATTCTTTTATACTTACTTTACAGCTAAGGCAACAAGGCTGATGAACTATGAAAATTGAATACTCATTCTCCAAGTACATTACTGACAGAACGAGCCTTCGACTGCACGCCATGATGCCCAACAGGGGCGAAGCGGAATCGCAGCAGCAAATGTCGGATTGCAACCGACGGTGGTGTAAAAGCCTGTCAGGGACAATGATACTTCCGTAATTCGCGGTCCGGCCATAAAGAAGGCGGGATGGTTAAATTCCAATGGAGCAGTGAAGCACACTGCCGCTTGTGAGAAATCCCCGATCTCTGGGGTACCAAGAAAAAGTACAGAGAAACCATATTTTAAGAAAAGCTGTCAGAATAAAGCAGTTGTATTATTTTCTGTCAGCTTTTATCCATAGATGATTATGGGATTGGAGGCAACCAGATGAAAGAAAACTGGGTTTACCGGCGAGGAGATATTTACCTTGCCAATCTTGGTGTTCCGATAGGATCAAAGCAGGGCGGTGTTCGTCCGGTAGTGGTTCTTCAGAACGATGTCGGCAACTTTTATTCGCCGACGATTACGGTTGCTCCTCTGACAACGAAGATTCAAAAGAAAAGAAGCCAGCCAACACATTATTTCCTTCGGAAGGCAAAAGGGCTGGCAAGATCTTCGATGGTATTGGCGGAGCAGCTTGATACATGTGATAAGACCTGTGTGATTCGGTATCTCGGCAAGGTAAGTAAGGGACAGATGCGCGGAATTGATGAAGCTGTGAAAGTGCAGCTTGGATATTATATTCCGGAACAGGCGGAGAAAAAAAGACAAGGCAAATGCCGAAAGGAAGTGAATTTTGATGGTGGATAAATTGATTAAGCGTAAAGAAGCCGCTGAGATGTTGGGGATTAGCCTGGACACCTTGGATCATGCAAGAATGGAAGGGCTGATCACTTACGTTCAGTATGTTGAGAATGGCTGTGTTTATTTTACTGAAGTTGGACTTCAGGAGTATATTGCAAGGTCTACACATCGTGCAAGGCCGAAGGATAACAATCCGAATTTCCGAAAGAAGAGAACAGCCAGGAGCGAAATTCGACATCGTTGAGTATTGGCAGGTTATTCGCAATAATGAATATATCAGCTAAAAGTTTGGAGGTGTCGAAGATGGCAAGAAAAAGATATGCGATTCCTCAGTACGGAACCGTCATCATGGCGGGTAAGGAATATTACCGGACTCGAATTGAGGATGCTGATGGAAAGCGGGTGGCGTTGTATGGCAGAACCCGTGAAGAATTATATGATAAAGTGCTCGAAGCGAGAGAGCAGATTGAGGATAATACATTTCGTAGATCATCCCCCACAGTAAAGGAGTATTGCGAAAAGTGGCTGTTGTTACAATCCGCACAGGTAAGAGCCACTACGTTGACGGATTACACATCGAAAGTAAACCGGCATATTATAAAGCCTCTGGGTCATATGAATATAGCAGATGTTACATCGGATGATATTCGTCTGGCACTGGTTCCGGTATCCAAAAAATCAGCGTCTGTGTACAAATCGGTCAATATACTTTATAAGAGCATCTTTGCGGCGGCAAAGGAAAGCAAAGTGATTCAGGACAATCCTACAATTTATTTGTCTGGAAAGAACGGGGGCGTTCCTCAAAAAGAGAAAAACCCTTTGACTGATGATCAGGTGGAGAGATTGCTGGATGCGATAAGAGGATTACCACCGTATGTATTTGTGATGCTTGGTTTGTATGCGGGGCTTCGGCGAGAAGAAATTCTTGCATTGCAGTGGGATTCAGTTTTTCTGGATGAAGCAGCACCGTATTTGACAGTGTGCAGAGCTTGGCATACAGAGCACAATCGACCGGTAATAATGTCTGAACTGAAAACAAAGGCTGCTCATCGAGATGTACCGCTTCCTGATTGCCTGGCGAAATGCCTGAGAGAAGCAAAGGAGAATTCCACATCAGACTATGTTGTTGCGAACAACGAGGGCGAACCGCTTTCATATACGCAGTTTAAGAGGCTCTGGCAGTATATTGTGACCAGAACTGTAAAGGAACGGAGCTACTACCGTTATGAGAATGGAAAACGAGTGAAGCATACGGTGAAACCAGTGCTGGGCGAAAGAGCTGCGCATAATGGAAAGGTGGTTTATAGCTTAGACTTTGAAGTGACACCACATTTGCTGCGGCATACTTATATTACAAATCTTATTCACGCATCGGTTGATCCTAAAACAGTTCAATATCTTGCCGGTCATGAGAACAGCAAGATAACGATGGACATTTATGCAAAGGCATAGTATAACCGACCGGATGAACTGGCGGGTATATTAGAGGATACCTTTACACTGTGGGATGCAGAATAGGCCAGACAGTTTCATGAATGAGATCAAAAAGAGTAGGGATAATCCCTGCTCTTTTTACATATAGCCGACATCCTTGAGAACCGGAGCAGCATTCTGGATAATTAAAGAGCAAAGATCAATTTGGATATATCAAGAAAATGGAGGAAGCAATAATGGCAAGAAAAAAAGTAGTGCCGGAATATGGAACAATTATGAAGAGGGGCGTTCAATATTACAGAACACGAATGCAGGATGCGGATGGAAAATGGATTTCGCTATATGCACAGACTCCTGAAGAGCTGTACGATAAATCCATTGAGATGAAGCGCAGTATTGAGGATGAAATATTCCGGAAGAATAATCCGACAGTAGCTGAGTATTGCGAAAAATGGTTGAAGATGCGCTCGGCGAGTGTGCGAGAAAACACATTGAGTGGATATGAGCGCACGATAAGAAAATATATTATTGGAGCTATTGGAGATATGTATATGGACGAAGTGACGACCGATGACCTTCGCTTGCTGCTGGTGCCAATCTCCAAGCAATCAGCTTCCCTGTACAGCAAAATGAATATGCTGATCAAATGTGTTTTCTATTCAGCAGAAGAAAGCAAAATCATCAGTTATAATCCGGCTGCGTCGCTTTCCGCAAAAGGCGGAACACCAAAGCAGGAAAAGAAGGCATTGACGGATGAGCAGGTGAAAATTCTTCTGGATACAATCAGGGGATTACCACCGTATGTCTTCGTAATGATTGGGTTGTACGCAGGGTTGCGGCGGGAAGAAATTCTTGCACTGCGATGGGATTGTGTTTTCCTGGATGAAGCCACTCCATATATTTCGGTACGGCGAGCATGGCGTTCTGTGAATAATCGTCCGGTAATTTCAACAGAATTAAAAACGCCAGCAGCTAAAAGGGACATTCCTATTCCGGGCAAGCTGGTGGAATGTTTGAAAGAGGCAAAAGAAAAGTCAAAATCGGAATATGTGATCTCTGACAGGAATGGTAACGCTCTGGCTGAATCCCAGTTCGTGAGGGTGTGGAAGTACATAGCAGTTCGTTCTACGGAAGAACGCTGCTATTACACCTATGTGAATGGGCAGAAGATTAAGCATGTGGTAAAGCCGAAGCTTGGAGAGCATCAGCCGAACAATCCGAAGTTGGTATATACGATGGATTTTCAAGTGACACCGCATCAATTGCGTCACACTTATATCACGAACCTGATTTATGCTTCGGTTGATCCTAAAACCGTACAGTATCTTGCCGGACACGAAAACAGCAAGGTGACTATGGACATTTACGCCAAAGTCAAGTATAATAAACTTGCCCAATTACATGGGGTGATCAACAGAGCAATCGACACATCAAAAAAAGATTAGGGTTAAAATCCGACAAAAGCCTACAAAATCGTGGGTTTAAGAACTGGTGGACGAAGAGCAAAAAGCTTGAAAAACCGCGTAAAATCAAGCAAAATCGAGCTTAGGTTTTGTGAAACCAGGCCTTGTGCCAGAATGCGGGACTGTCTACCTGAAAAACCCGTTCCCTGGCATTTTTCATGAATCTGAGTCCCAGGGGGAGCGTGAAAAACAGAAAGACAAAGAGAATCAGCATACTTTCATTGTGAAGTGAATAAAACGTTAGATCCGAACCGGAAAAGAACCAGCTTTCCAGAAAAAAGCAGATTCCGCGAAGTGTGACCATATAGTTAAAAATGAAAAAGCACAGGAAAAGCAGTTTCCATGCATTGGCTTTTACACATAAAAAGTAGAGGTTTAGGCAGACCACGACAAAGATTATATCCGTTATCCGGGTAGGTTTTCCGTGCGCAACAAGATACACATAGCAGGATGACTGGAACAGCTGTCCCAGAAAAATGAAAAACGTAATGCTTTTCAGAGAAAAGCGCAGCTGTTTCCGGAATGGAAACAGTGCCAGGATAAAAAATGGAATCGAGTACAGCGTTTCACAGAGAAAAGCTTTTCCAAATACATGCCAGTTCATAAAGTTATTCCTTTCCGGAGAGAGTCAAACAGATACGCTACAAATGCTTCTTTCGTTTCCTTTTTCTTTCGTCGGCTGCAGAAGATGCATTCACCATTTTTCAGGTGGATGGTACCATCCTCCTGAAAGTCGCCGACCTGTGAAAAATTGAGGAGAAGTCCGCGGCCGCTCATATAGAAGCGGCCGCTTTTGGGAAGCAGGGCCAGAAGCTCTGCAAACGAGAGGCGCGCAGAGATATCTTCTTTTAAAGTGTGGATGATCAGGCGGTGATTCTGGGTCTCCGCATACAAAAAATCATCCAGAAAAATTCGTTTTAGGGAGGTCTGGCCCTGACCGAGTGATGCCTGGATCTCAATATAAGCCGGTTCAGCAAGAAATGTACGGATCTCATTAAGACACCAGGAAAGGGAATCCGCGTCAATGGGTTTCAGCAGGTAATCAAGCGGATGGACACGGTAACCCTGCAGCGAATAGTCACGTTCCGAGGTAATAAAAATTAGAGGGATACGTTCTGCGATGCTGCGCAGTTTTTCAGAAGTTTCAATGCCATTTAAACCAGCCTTGTTCAGCATAATATCCATAAAAACTGCATGATAAAGGCCAGGGCGGAAGTGTTCTAAAAAATCCTCACCACTTTCATAGCAGTCAAAATCTGCTGTTTCGTTATATTTCTTAAAATTCTCCTGTATCAGGCGGATCAGATGTTCCTGATCCATAGCCAGATCTTCTACAATTGCAAAATGCATCAAGGCAGAAACCTCCATTATCTGTAAATATAAAGAAAAGCCAATGACCAATTTGGTCGAGGATTGACCGTTAACGTCGATGTGGTTTACAGAAATATCCCTATTTAGTATGATTATAATACAAAATTCTCCGAAGAAAAAGCAAATGACATGACAATGATGAAAAATGACGTGAAAACTTACGATACGTGGGCAGTACATGTGAATAATTAAAAGGCAGGTGGATCGATGGTACGGGTCGTGATATATGGAGAACATAAGGAAGAGACAGAGGGGCTGGAAGGGATGTTGCGCGCAATCCTGACGGAAAAACAAAGGTGGCCGGTCATCCATACCTATATTGGGAATTTGGAAAGCTATCTGCATTTTGTTCGGGGAAATCCATATCTGATCATGCTAGTTTCCGTGATGGGAAAGAAAGGGGCACAGACCGTTCGGAGGATCCGGGAAAATAATCCCGCCGCTTCTCTGATCTGGTTGTCAGATGAAGGAAATGCACTGGAGTTTTGGAAACTTCACGCAAATGCTTTTGGCCTCTTTCCACCCAGGAGGGAAAAACTGGAGGAATTTTTAACAGATTGTCTTTCGAGGACGGAAAGACAGGGAAGAATCGGGAAATTACAGGAGGAGCATTATGAGAAAACAATATAAACGCGTACTGGCGTCAGCAATGGCGGCAATTTTGATTTGGAATACGTGTGGATGGCAGGTCCCCGCTTTGGCGGCCAGTGTGGTGTATCAGGTTGAGGAGATCGAGCAGCTTCCGGAGGAAGTTTTATATCAGGAAGTACCGTATGGAACAAAGTATAAAGATCTGGAGCTTCCGGACAAATTGAAAATGCTTGTTTTGACAGAAGATGAAGAGACATGGGACGAGGAAGCGGATGACGGGGGGGGCTGGTAGTGCTGATATTGCTACTCCATCCCAGCTTCGGCGTATGGTTGATGAAGCCGAAACAGATGAACCTATCCGTAAAGCATCGCAGTCAGATGCGGATGAGACAATCAAAACAGCAACTTCGTCCGATGCAGATGATATTTATTCCGGCGAAGACTGGAAAGATGTTAAGATCCGCTGGGTGTTGTGCGAAAATCGCAGTGAAAAAGAAACATATGATGGAAAAACTCCGGGTATCTATGTATTCGATGCGGAGCTGAAAAATGACCGCTACGAACTTGTTAACGATTTTCTGCCACGCATCGAGGTGACCGTGCTTCCAGAAGAAAAGGGAGCGGAAATCACAGAATTTTTGCCGCTGGATGAGAATATCGCAGTTCAAAACCTGCCACTGGGCGCAAACGAAAACAATATTTTTCTGCCGGAAACGCTGAATGTGCGGACAGAAAAACAGAATGAGAGTGGGGAAGATGACGAAGCACCGTACCAGATTACCGGTGTGGCTTGGAAATTGGACGGGGAGCAGAGTGATTTCCCGGAGTTTCATGGCGGTATCTCTGAAAAAGATTACTTTGATAGATTCGATGAAAGCGGTGAACCCGTTGAGACATCCATGAAAACCTGGGCAGGCTACGCCGAGGAAAATAAGGAGTACAATGGCCGCGCATATGTGTATACACCAGTATTGCCGGAGTCTGCGGAAGAATTTGAAATAGCCGAAGTTGAACTGCCAAAGATTTATGTGTTGGTGGGAGATGCAGGGCTGGCGACGATGGCGCTGGGAGAGACCTGTGATCTGAATAATGATTATCTGTTGATCAACAGCACAAATGTAAGCAAGTTTGAAGGAAAGACAATTACTGGCACCTATAATCCGCAGGAGAGGCCTTCTAATTCTAAAGATGTCAAAGGCGGCATCATGATTGATAATGTTACTGTCAGCCTGACAATAGAGAACGTAAACATTGGTTATGATCATTCTGGCTGGGATCTGGCAGGTATTTATCTGGGCGGAAACGCAAAATTAAATCTGACTATAAAGGGGAAAAATACACTTTCCGGAGCAGATCAGGGAGCCGGAATTGAAGTTGGAGAAAATGCAACTCTGGTTATCAGCAGAGATAGTACAGGAACTCTGACTGCAACAGGAGGTGGATATGGAGCTGCCGGTATCGGTGGAAGAGGAGCCTTTATTTCTTCCGAGGGAGGTGGCAGAAAAAATGAAGCCTATAAAACTGGTACCATTGAGATTTTGGGCGGTACGATCCAGGCAAAAGGCGGACGATACCAGATATACTATGATTGTTTTGGCGGAGCAGGAATTGGAACAGGAGTAGACGGCTGCGGAGGCAAAATTCGTATCCTTGGAGGAAATATAGAAGCAACGAGTGGTATGAAAGATGGAGCAGGAATTGGTGGCGGATCGAATGGAATGGTGGATTTGATCCAAATTGGCGGGGCAGATACAGAAGGACCGACGGTAACAGCTTCTGCTTATGATAAACAATTAGGTGCTGCAATTGGAACGGGATTAAACTCAACTGGCGGATTAAAATTGTCCTGTGGAACGATTGAAATTTTAAGTGGAGATGTAACAGCCAGTGGAAATATTGGATATGGAGCACTTCACTTTTATAATGGGAATATGTTTTCCGGTGGAAATGTCGAAATTTCAGATGAAGTGAATTTGAAATTAACGGAAGGAACCATAACACCTCGCGGTAATTGCACATTTGGTAAAAAAACATTTCAGATAACAGCCTATGATAATCAACTGGAGAATGGAGAATATGCAGCAAAAGTAAAGCTCTACAAAGAAACAGATACGGAGAAGCTTACTCCTGTTTTTGAAAAAAATACAACCATGACGGTATCTGCATTTCGGGGCACCATTCCAGTTATAACAGAATGGATCGGTTCTTTCGGAAATATGCAGGTTGTTGTGGAACTGACGGCTTCTGAAGCAGGAACCTCCCAAAAGGTAGGAACAGCCCTCGTACATAAAGGAAAGGATGAGACAGTTAATATTACGCTGGGAGAAAATGCGTATAAAAAAACGATGAATCTGACGGTTTATGACGGACGCCTGGAAGATGGAAAAAATTACACACTATCCGTGCAGGTGGGCGAAAGCAGCGAGAGTGGTATGCAGCCGGATCGTGTGACTTATTCAGCCAAAGCAGCGGCAAACCATCAGATCAAGGCAGGAAAAATCAGCTGGTATTCTTCTCTGACGGGAGATCAGCCGGTTCTGATCACAGTTCAGGAAGAAGAAAGTGAAAATACCTATACGGTGTCGGGATCTCTTACATTAAGTGCTGAGATGGAAGCAAATCTGACGCTTTCTATCTGGGAACCATTGTATCCGGTACGCTTCCTGTTCTATTCGTCACAGGTACAAGATACAGATAAGGTAGAATTGAAGGCAAAAAGAACCGATGCGTCTGGCTCAGGAACCCAGACAGAGTTAAAACGGGAACAGGGACAGTTTGCTTTTGATGGAAAACTGGTAAAAGATGCTGCGGATGAGAATTACGCAGTCGCAACGGCATATTTTCCGGCGGGAGAATATGAGTTTGATATTGACACAGGAATAGCAGAACTTGGAGATTCGAAAGGAAGCTTTCAATTAAAACAGCAGACTGTTAAGGCTGATATGTCAGGAACGGATATCCGTGCGCTGAATGATATGCAAACATTAAGTGGAGAACTTGATCTTTCACAGGGCGATATTACATTTACAGAAGAAGCGGGAAATCTGGTTGTTTCTTATTACCAGAAAGGAGAAGGTTCGAAAACGGCTGTTCTAAAAACAGTACGCGGTCAGTCCTATGATACATGGTATACCATTGTGACCAGTCAGACTAATACGGGGCATAGCCTGGTACTCACGAACACATCGTCAAATAAGGACGTGAATCTGGTACTGAAAAATGTAAATATCAAAGCAGTAGGAAATACAGCACCAATTCAGATCAATGGCAATTCCCGCGCTGCGGTCTATCTGGAAGGTTCCAACAGCGTATTGATCCAGAAAGGGGACAATGGCGATTCTCCGGCGGGAATCAGTGTGAGTAAGGATGCGAAGATCACAATTGACAGCAAAGCTGGTCAGGATGGTTCCATAGAGATCGTGAATAGGTCTACAGGAGATAGTGATGCTGCCATTGGTGGTTCAAAGAACCAGGATGCAGGAACCATTATCATCAATGGAGGAAGGATCACAGCAAAACTTGAAAATATTAATCGTAATTATGGGTCTTCCGCTGCAGCAATTGGTTCTTCTGCTGGAAAAAGTGTAAAATTAATACAAATTAATGGGGGAACAGTAACAGCAGCGACCAATGGCCGTGGTGCAGGAATTGGGACAGCAGTTGCAAGCAGGAACGATAGAAATGGAACAATTGTGATCAAAGGGGGAACGATTGAAGCAACTTCATATCAGGGTGCCGGAATTGGAAGTGGTGTAGGTGTTTCAACGCAGGTGGCCGTTGAAGAAAGAACCAAAACCAATATTGAAATTCATGGAGGATCGATTATCGCTGGATCCAGCAGTGGGGCATCAATTGGAAGTGGGGACGATGGTGCTGCTAATGTCATGATTGATGGAGGAACAATTGGCCTGAAGGGGACAAAGAGTCTCCCAAGTCAATGTGCCGATATCGGAAAAGGGCAAAGCAATTCTTCTTATGCGATCACCAGTGTAATGGTAAAAGGTGGAAGTATTTATGTGACCGATGTCAAAAGAAACCCTGTTTTGGCTGGATGGAAACAGAACGAAAATCAAGGATGGGAAAGAGAGCTTCCGACAGATGGGAAAGATTCAGCAGTTTACTATACAACAGCCGATCTGTCCACTGTATACGGAGCAAAAGTTAAGGTTGAAAATGCCAGTCTGCAGGATATTTCCTATGGGTTTGAGGACGTATATACCAATTCTCAAGGCAAAATCGGTATCTATCTTCCAGCCGCTGCTTCCGTAAAAGCAACCTTTAACGGCATTCACTATAACGGAAAAGTAGAAGCAGGAAGCAATAGCAATGTATTGGAACGTGATCTGACCACGATCAATTATAAAGAAGAACTATTGAATAACAGTTCCCAGACCGTTGTGGAATTTGCCCAGTCAAAAGATGCTTCACAGTGGGCATCAATTCCCGTAGGCGGTTCTGAATCCCTGACAGACATTCTGGACGCTCAGCCGGATAAAGCAGCGGAGTTTTCTCTGTATGTCCGCAAACAGGGATCTGGTGAGGCAACTGAGATAAAGATCCCGGCAAGACCAGGAAAACCGAAGCAGGTAGACGACGTAATGCGCTCATATGACTATATTACAGTGCAAAATTATGGTACTGCTTATGAATATGGAATTACAGATAGAGAATCCGAAGGTAGTACAGTTCGCTGGCAAGATTCAAGTTGCTTTGACGGGTTACAGGCAGCGCATACATACGGTTTAGTGGTTCGTATAAAAGCAACAGAGAGCCAGTTTGCGTCAAAGCCAAGTGATACAAAGGCTGTGACAACCCAGGATGTTTTAAGGATTGCTGGAAGCGGTAACAAAGAATTCATAACAAGCGGAACCTATGGCCAGCCATTGAGCCAGGTTACAGTACGAATGGCAGATGGATATCAGGTTGTTAATGCCCATGATCAGCAGGTTTCTGGAACCTGGAACTGGTATGAATGGCAAGATGGGGTATCTTCCGGAGAGATTTACCCGGAGGTAACTGGATCGAAAAACTATGGGGTACAATTTACGCCGAATGATAATCCGGAAGGATTATATGGGAACTCTTTAGGAAAGAATGTGTGTCCGGATATTTCTCCGAAGAAGCTGACTGCTGTTCTTTCTTCATCCATTGAAAAGACTTATGACGTCAGTTCAGAGGTCCTGGTCAATGCTACGGTTGATACAGGAATGCCGGGACAGACACTTACTATCTCCGGTTTGAAAGGGAGATTTGAAGACGCAAATGTGGGAACAGATAAGAAAGTTACAATTGATCCTTCTGAAGTAAAGGTTGCAGCCGGTGAAAGGTCAACGAAACCGGAGAATTACCAGATCACATTCCCGGCTGAGACAACCGGCACGATCCTTCCGGCCCAGGGAACAGTCACTATTGATCCGAAGGAATGGCCTGGACAGAAAACATATGGGGATGACAGGTTCTTATTAACCGGAGTAGCTGAGTCAGGGGATGGAAACCTGATCTATACCAGCTCCGATGAATCAGTTCTCACAGTGGATGAACAGGGCATGGTAACCATCAAAGGCGCCGGTTCTGCAGAAATTCGTGTTTCAATGGCAAACGGAACCAACTATATTGGCACAAGTGCCCCGGCAACAGGGACTATACTAGTTGAAAAGGGTACAATTACCTTTACTTTGACTGCTGTAAACAGAAACAGTCAGACACAGACGCCGCAGACTGCCCTTGGAACCCATGAGGACAGCTATGATATTATTGCAAGTGCTGAGGGCGTTTATGACGACAAACTGAGTGGATGGGTTACATTTTATAATAATGGGGAACCATTTGCCAAAGCGCAGCTGACAGATGGAAAAGCAGTTACTAACTGGGTAAATCCAGGAGAATCATCACCAACCGCTGTAGGTCAGCATACGATGAGGGCAGAATATGAACTCACAAATACAGAGAGCATAAATTATCAGAAACCAGATCCGGCAGCTTTTTCGTTTGAAATCGGTAAAGCCGATGAAAATGAGGTCCAGATCGTTGCTGTGAACGGAAAGGTTTATGGAGATGCACCATTTGATCTGGAAGTAAGCGGACAAAAAGGTACGGGAGCAGTAATCTATTCAGTGCCGGAAGATAACGGCGTTTTAGAATTGCCTGACAATCATGGCAGCGGTGTGAAGATCATTGGTGCTGGAACCGTCATGGTAACAGCCGCGATTGCTGGCGATGAGAAATATAATGGTACAACTGTTACAAGAAAGATCACCATTGGTAAAGCAGCTGCACCGCAGATCATCTGGCCAACTGCTTCCAGTGTAGAGGCGGGCAGTTCCTTAAGCGCAGCTGTTCTGACCGGAGGAAGCACGGAGTATGGAAGCTTTACCTGGAAAGATCCAGCGCTGCTGGCGGAAGCAGGAACACGCAGCTATGAAGTGGTATTTACACCCAATGAATGGACAGCTAAGAATTATGAGATCCGTCCAATGATCGGAGTTGTAGAACTTACAGCAGCGGTTCCAGCACCAGATAACAGGGACCATAACACAGCTGACAGAGATTCTTCCTCTGACCGTGATGCATCCTCTGCCGCAATCAGAAAAGATCAGATCAAGGGAAGGATCAGCAGTGATCGTGGCATCATAACCGGCGCAGCTAACAGCACGGCCAATGACGGTTACAGTCATTGGATGCAGGATGCATATGGCTGGTGGCTTCGTTTTGCGGATAACAGCTATCCGAAAGGCAAAAAACATGGTACATCCGGCATTGCGTATGCCTGGGAACTTATCAATGGCAATTGGTGGGCGTTTGACGAAAATGGTTATGCGAAGACTGGCTGGCTTAGGGATGAAACATTTGGCGGCTGGTTCTATATTGATCCCAAACGAGGCATGCAGATCGGCTGGGTTCTGATTGATGGCGTCTGGTACTATTTCCACCCGGTATCTGACGGAAGAAAGGGCATTATGTATGCCGGACAGAAAACACCAGACGGATACTATGTTGATGAAAACGGTGCATGGGATGGCAAAGAAAAATAAATCATCCGGAATATAAATGGTCGGAGGTGTGTATGAAAAGAGTTAAAATCCTGGTGTGTGGGTTTAGCCTTGCGATTGCACTGGTAGCGTTGCCGTTCCCGTATATAGACGATATCACATCGGGCCTCGGCTTCAGCATTGCTGCAGTGCTTTTTGCCTGGCTTGGTATTCTGGAGAGGAGAGGAGCAAAAAATGGTTACAAACGTGATGTGCGGTTATATTCAGCCAGTACCATGATGAAAGTGGTGCATGTGGAAGAGTCTGAATATGACAGGTGGGAGGATCAGCCGGATGGAAGTTCAAAGCTGCGCCGCGAAAAGGTATATCTTCCAACTTACGAATATTCGGTGAATGGAAAAACATACCGGTACCTCAGTTTTCAGTCGGTTTCCAGTAAACGAGATGTGGGAAAGCAGGTGGTTGGATATTATAAGCCAGACCGGCCGGATCTCATCACGGAAAACCGCCCAAGAAAGCCAGTGTTTGGTGGATTCTTATATTTCTACGGTGCTGCGATCTGTCTGTTTTTCGGCATTGTGACATTTACTGGAATGTGATGACCAGATGTTGATATCATATAGGGCGCGACTTATAGTAATATATTCCTGTAATATTTTAATGAAGCATTAAACAACTTTTTTGACGAACGCACATTATTTTGTTGTAATTTAATGTGTGGGAGGACGATTTTTACCTTTTGCAGCGTAAGTACGGACGTGGAATCTATTCCCACGATACCGCACTGTACCTGCTGGGTTATTCGGACCGTATCCCGGCGAAATATACGATGACCTTTCCGAAAGGCTACAATGCGCCGTCTCTGAAGCAAGAAAACTTGATCATCAAACGCGTTGTGCCTGAAAATTATGAGTTTGGGCAAATCCAAATTAAATCTCCGTCCGGTA
>OIWK01002559.1_pt1 | contig 14334 bp, 7 predicted proteins | sample 1587401 | NCBI WGS metagenome assembly OIWK01 (sample SAMEA3888911, study PRJEB22519) | human gut metagenome | biome: human gut; feature: human-associated habitat; material: faeces | place: Denmark | collected 2009
TATTTTAAAATACATGGCTTGTATTTTTTACGATAAGCCATGTGTGTTTTTGCTCTTTCCGAAAGGGTGAAAAAACAGCGGAAAATACCTTCAAAAATATGGCTGTGTTTTTCGCGGAATGGGATAAGAACGGAGCAATGTGTCGTGTGCCGGAATGCAAGTGCGTCGAGCGAATGGCGGAGCGGCATGCCGCCGGGTAATAATAAAACAACCGGGCGTAAATGTTTGTTAATACGCCCGGTTGTTCGCTATTGTTTCTAATTGTGTTTATTCTTTGCTGTCGTCTTTGCTGGCATCGCGCAGCTGATTAACGTCTATCCGGTTGTTGTTTACCGAAGGTTTGCGCACCGGTGCGGCGGTTGCGGCGGTTTTTGAGGAACCGGATTTGCCGCTGTGTTTATGCGATTTGCCACGTTCTTCGCCGTAACCGTAACCATAGCCGTAACCGTAACCATAGCCATATCCGTAACCGTAGCCGTACTTGCTGCGAACGCTGCCATTTATTATTATGGCAAGATTGCGGAATTTCTTGGTCTTGTACATCTTGTCAATTTCGGCAAGGAAGCGTTTGTCTTCAACGCCAATGCGGATGACGTAGAGTGTGAGCTCGGTTACACGGTTTATGATACCTGCATCGGCAACGGAGATGGCAGGCGTTGTGTCGTATATCACGTAGTCGTAGCGCGACTTAAGCTCGTCTGTAAGTTCTTCGAGCCTCGGGCTCATGAGCAATTCCGTTGGGTTGGGCGGTGTAAGTCCTGCCGGGAGGAAATCGACGTTCTTGCCCACACCGTCGCGCTTTATGAGCGAATCAAGGTTGCAGGTGTCGTCGTTGAGATAGGTTGTGAGTCCGTCGGTGCCGCTTATGATCTTTGACTGGGTGCGTTTGCGTATGTCGCCGTCAACGAGAATAACTTTCTTACCCGATATGCCGAGAATAAGGGCAAGGTTGCGCGAAACGAATGACTTTCCGCTGTCCGGCGTGGAGGATGTAATCATCATAACCTTTGAACGCTTCTTCATGAAGTTGAGGTTGTAACGCAACATTCTCAATGCCTCGCTCACGGCGTTATAGTTCATGCCGCCGTGCGAGCGGTCAATGAATTTATTGTTCTCGTCATCTTCTTTCCACAAAGGTATGTCGCCGAGAATGGGAGCGGAACAGCCGTCTTCGACTTCTTTGCGGTAGCGCACTTTTGTATCAAGCTGCATGATTAACCAGAAAATGGCGGTGGGGATAGCCAGACCTATGGCCAGACCTATGAGAAGAATCCTTCCGCTCTTGGGATAAATTGGCGAAGCATAGCCGTAGGGAGTTTCTATGATGTTTACGTTTGCTTCGGTAACGGCGAGCTGAAGTGCCACTTCCTCTCTCTTGTTCAGCAAATAAACGTAAATGTCTTCCTTTATCTTTCTCTGACGCTCAATGTCGCTTGCCGACTTCTGTTTCTGCGGCACGGAAGATATGCTGGAGGTTATGCTGTTCTTTACGGAGTTTGCCTGACGCAACTTGACGTTTACGGTGTTTATGTAGTTCTCCACGGTTTTGGTAATAACCGAATGGGTGGATTTCAAACGCTCCAAGGCATCGCGCACAACGGGTGAGGCGGAGCCGGCATTGCTTGAAAGACGATTGTAGTTCATTACAAGTTCGTTATACTGGCTTATGCCGCTTTCAAGACCCGAATTGTCAATGTCGCCGATAGAAGGAATTACTTCGTAGTTGCCGTCGTTTTGCTGGCGAAGATAGTCGCGCAGGAAAAGACCCACGTTCTTCTCGCTCTCAAGCTTCATGACCTGCTGATTAGCCTGGTTGCTTTGGTCAAGATATATGGAAGCGTTTTTATCAAAGTCTATAACGTCGTTGGTTTGTTTGAACGAAGCCATGCGATTTTCCGTACTGTTCAAATCATTTCCTATAAGCATGATTCTTTGAGTGAGGAATTTGTCGGCATTCATGGATTGTTTGTTTTTGTTTTCTACAATGTCGTTTTTATAAGCCTCGAGTAATGTAGCCAATATGTCGTCTGCGCGCTTTACATTAGTGTCGTGGCACGAAACAAATATGAGATTGCTCGACTGGTCTTTGACTTGTGCGTTTATGCACCCCGTAAATCTCATGGCAGCCTGCTCTTTGCTTATGCGACCTACATTTATGGTGCGTTTCATGTATCTTGCAAACGTGCTTTTGTTCTTTTCCACGAGAATTGCCCCGAACGGCGTTTCCATTGCCTTGCCGAAAGTTGCGGTTTGGTCAAAGTCAGAAAGATTTCCGTTGGTTTTCAGATTGTGTATGCGGAAACTCTGGTCCGATTCAATGTCTATGTCGAAGTTAAGGTTCTGCGAAAACGGTTTGAAGAACGTTATCTTCACAGGGCTTTCCTTGTAAAGAGAATACTTTCGCAGTCCCAAGTCCGTGGTGTAGTCTACATCGAGGTTAAGGTTCTGCGCCACCTTGCGCATAAGCCTGTGCGACTTCAATATAAACGCTTCGTCCTTCAATTCACCGTTTGCATTGATGCCGTTGAGCACCATTGCCGCCGATGCATTGCGCGAGTTGCTGTTGTTGTCGTTGTTCTTTACGGCAATGGTTGACGAACGCTCATAAACACGAGGCAGCTTTGCCTGATAAAGGTATGCCAGAAGCACGCAAACCGTTGCGGAAAGCAAAAACCACTTCCAATTCGCCGCGAAAACGTGCAGCGATTTCATTACTATGGGCAGAAAGTCGTTTCGCTTGTCGTCTTCCGGAGATATATACGAGTTGGTTTGTTGCGGATTCAGGTTTTCCATGTGCCGTTAATTATTTCGTTAATGCTATGATGAGAGAAGCTATCGACGTACCCAGACCAAGCAGTGTGCCTGTGAGACCAAGGTAGAGATAACCCGAACTTCCCTTAACTTTCACCGACTTGTTCGACTCGACGTAAATGATGTCGTTCTGGTGCATATAGTAAGCCGGAGAATTGAATACGCTTTCCGGTTGCGTAAGGTCCACTTTGAACGTCTGGCGTTTGCCGTCTTCTTCACGAATCACGAGAACTTTTTTGCGGATAGCCGAACTGTTCAAATCGCCTGCGCGACCAATTGCCTCGAGAAGCGTAAGTCGTTCGCCCGCATAGCTTTGTGTGCCCGGATTCTTGACATCGCCCAAAACCGTTACCTTGAAACTCATGATTTTAGTGGTAACTTTCGCATCTTTTATGAGTCCCTCGCTAATCATTCTGTTCTGCAACTGCTCCGAAAGCTTGTTAACCGTAAGCCCCGCAGCCTTCACACGACCGAAAATAGGGAAGTCGATGTAGCCGTCCTTTGAAACCACGAAATAAGTGTAGTTGCTGCTTGCGCTGTTAGTCATTCCCGTTTGCTGACCAATCATCTTAAGGTTTGTGAAAGGCTTCATGAGCTCCTCGTCCTGAGAACTTATGTAAATAGCCAGCTGGTCATCGGGCTGGATGTTGAGTGTGTAATTGTTTTCCAGGTCTGCGCCGTTTTTGTAAAGTTCGTCCGCGCCCTGCAAATAGATCATCGATTTGTTCGAACCGCACGAACTGCCCAATACCATTATTAACAGTAAAGAAGCGAGCAATGTGAATTTATGCATTTCAGTAAAGGTTTTGTATTCTTAGTGGAAAAATGTTTTATCATTTTGAATCTTTGGGTGCAAAGGTAATTATTTTATTAATAGTCATGGCAAAACAAACCGCCTTTTTTGCACAAGAAAACCGCCATGTGCCATGCAGCGGCAGTCTTGCCCGTTTGTATGACCTTTGCAAATTACAAAATAACCCATATATATAATATGTATATTCCCGTGCGGCACAATCCTAACCGCCGACCGTTCTCCTGTAAAAAACAAGGAGAAACGCATGGCAAAATCCGTGCACCGGCATGCCCGGTCATAAGGCGCGGAAACATGCCGCGTAACCATGAAAAAGAACAAATGCCGCCCCGACCGTAGAGAAATGCATTGTTTTTTAACAATAATTAATCCCCCCCCATTGTAAAAAAACGTATATTTATACGTCTGTAAAGATTCGACTGGCGAGATAGGTCGGGGCACAATATCATGAAAACCATGAAATCACGCAAAGTGCGTTCCGATACTGTATTTCCATGACTACAAAGGATATACAAACATATAAAAAAACAACATTATGGTTAGTATTAAACAATTGCGGCAATGTACGGCACGGCTTTTCGCCGTTGTTGTCGCGTTCACGCTCCTTGGAGCGTGGATTCCCGTCAGGGCGCAGGACGGCAACGCCCCCGATGACGGCTATTACCGTTTTGTAACGACCTCCGCCTCCGAGATCGTGGGTACGGCTCTCTATGCCAACGCTTCAAGCCTGTGCTGGAAGACGCTCGATGAAAACGACCTTTCGTTCATCTGGAAAATCACGAAAGATGAAAACAGCACGGGCAAGGCGTATTACCAGATGAAGAACATCGTAACCGAAGGGTGTCTCGGCTCGCAAGACGGCACGGCGCTCTATCCCGAGAGTCAGGGACTGCTTGTGGATTTGGTGAAGCAGGACGACGGCTCCTGCCTGATAAAATGTCCCGGCAAAACCGGCGACTTCATCTATATCCATGCGCTCGGGCACGGAAACGTTGACAACAGTTTCGGCGGCAGCACCGGGTGGGGGCGGCTCTCTTGGGGGTTCGTGGGCTGGAGAATGGAACCTGTAACCGGCGATGAACTCTCGACGGCCCTTTCGCTCGTGTCGCGTACAAGGGAACTCAGGACGAAGGTTCAGGATGCCATAGCCCGGAACAGCAAGGACGTAACGCCGACCGCCGCACAGGAAAAGGCCAACAACTATGCCGGCTTTTTTGCCAATGCTTCGATGACCGTGGAACACGGCATCACCTTCGGCAGCGACGGCGGCGGTTTTGAAGCACTGCTGGACGGCGATGTCAATACCTTCTACCACTCGTCGTGGAATGGCAACCCGGAGTGGAGCGACTATGAAGACGACGGGGAGAACACCGTTCCCAACAACTCGGCGGTGAAGACCTCCCATGCCTACGAAACCAACAAGCAGAACCTCGGAATAAAGCTCACGGAGCCTGTGGACAACTTCTGGTACGTGATAACGGAGAGACCGGGAGAATACAGCGCAACGCCGACCGACATAGGAGTGGAGGTGAGCAACGACCGTGAGAACTGGACAAGAATCACCGACAGCTATTTCAACTTCAATGTCAGTGCAAACGGCGGTTGCGATATCCATATCGGCCCTTTCAAACTCGACAGCAAGTACCGGTATGTGCGCCTTATCAACAACAGCGCATACCGCCGCAGCAACAAGGCCTCTGCCTCGTTTTTCAACATTTCCGAAATAAAGGTTTACACCGGCACCGACAAGCTCGCCGACAGCAATGCCGATCTTACGGCACAGATGTTCAACGCGCTCGACCAGACGGGCTTCGTAACCACCGTGAACATGTTAAACAGTGTTCACGCCAACCTTGAGAGCACATACAACCGTGTGATGGAAGGAATAATCACAGGCGACACCGTTGTGGCAGACGGCTACTATCTGCTGAACTATGCAAACGCCGATGATCCCACAACCTGCTGGACACCTATAGCGGACGGCGAGACCACACGCCTCGGCGCTTATCCTTGCGACATCTCGAATCCGGAAGAAGAATACATCTGGCACATCACGAGACTCGCCGACGGCAACTATTCAATCGCCAATTGCGCCAACACCGGGCTTCCCCATCCCGAGAGCATGGTTGACGGTTCGGCGGTGTGCAACTATATATACATGACCGGGCGCAAACGCCAGGATTTCCGCATCAAGCTCAATGCCGACGGCACGGGCTATGTATATTCTGCCAAAAACGGCAGCAACATAGCCTACAACAGCGAAACGTCGTTTCTTGGCAACTTGCAGGACCACGGCAAAAACGCGCTCGTGAAGTTCGTGAAGGTAGAGGCCACCGATGCCGTTCGTCTAAGCGAGGCCCTTAGCGAAGCCAACGGACGACAGTTCACCGCAGGAAACGAACCGGGAGAAGTAAAGGCCGAAGACCTTGCACCGTTCACCGCTGCACTTGAGGCGGCTGAAGCCGAAAGCAAGTCGCCTACTGCCGACATCGCCGCTGTTACCGAAACACTTGTATCCGCCACCGGCGAACTCGAGACCAAAGTGATTCCTCTGAGCGACGGATACTACTATATCAACTCCGCAGCCGATGCAAGCAAATACCTCACGGTGGCCTATTCAGAAGGATATGTACGCCCCTTGTTGAAAGCCGAACAGAATGACAGTCCCGCAGCCATGTGGCGAATCTACCGGTGCCGACGGACACAAGGTGATGAAGAGCCTCGCAATGAGCGATTCCACCTATATACAGACGAATCTTTCAACATCGTGGACAAAGTTGCGTATGGAACCGGTTTCCGGTTCGTGGCAGACTTTTACGAACCTTTATGCAAACAACTTCAGGATAAGCGTAGAGAGCGGCTCGTATTTCAAGGAGAACTATAACCTCTGGATGGTAACCTCCAACGAATTCTATCCGCAGGACAACAGCACGTTCATTGTCTCGCGCGTTCCCGACAATCTCGTTCCCGCAAAGGCTTCGCTTGTCGAGACCATAACCGATGCGCGCGGAGCCTTGGCTTCAGCCAGCGTAGGTACTGATCCCGGCTATCATTCCGGTAACGACACCGGAATAAAGGCCGCACTCAAGAAAGCCGAGGAGATTAACTCCGCATCCGATGCAAGTGCGGAAGATGTTAATGCCGCAGCAAAAGAACTTGCCGATGCCACAACGGCTTTCCTTGCCGAAGACCACTCTCGGATAATACCTGTAACCGAAGACTACTATCGCCTTGTAAGCCAGGACGGCCCGTATATGGGCAGCGGCACTCCTGCCGCCTTTGCAAAGAACGGCCATCTCTTCTGGGGACCGCTGAAGAAAGATGATCCGCATTTCGTTTTCAAAATCACACCTCAGGACGGCGGCAAATTCTACATTCAGTCGGCACTCTACGACACCCATTTCGGCACTGTAGATTCGATGGTGCTGGTTACGATGCAGAATGAACCCCATGCCGTGGCGCTTACCAACGATGAGCCGCTGCTTTGGCGCATCACCAATCCCGATGACGGCACACAATACGTACGCGGTGGCGGTGGCGATGAGAAAAACGCCGAATTCCGAATGAGAGCTTACGGCAGTGCCTCCGGCCCGTTTGCCCTCCCTCAGCACAACTGGTACCTGCGCCGTCTCACGGCCGGCGAGATTGCGGAAATGCAGTCGGTAGGCGAGAAAGTAAAGGTAAACGAAGCCTTGACAAACGCCGTGTCGCGTGCAAGCCAGGCATACGGCAATGTGTTCCGTTATGATGTGGATTACGATACACCGCTTATCACCAACGTCAATGCCGACTTCCCGCGCGATGGACAGGTATGGGGCATGCCGCGCAATAGCGACAAGGGTTGGGCCGGATATGCCAACCTGCTCGGTGGCAGTTTCCGGTGTGAAAGCAGCGATATAGACAACAAAACGGGCGTGCCTTTGCAGGTGGATCTCAAGGACAATCCGATTAAGGATTTTGAGGTGCGCTATTTCTTGAGAGCGGAATGGAACTGGCGCGAAAGTTGGAGCGATATCACCGTATATTCTACCAACGATGAAAACGTGGCCGGAAAGGACACCACAATAGCTTCGGAATGGAATCTTGTGGGTCAATATACCGATTTGCCGGTGAACTTCGGACGGCAGACCGATCACGATCAGACTTTCAAATACCGTGTGATTGATGCCGACCAGCCATATCGCTTCTACCGCTTTGTGGTGAACAGTACGATTATGCCGCAGACGTATGGCCGGTTCAATGTCATGAGGTTTAATATGTTTGAGATTCATGCCAACGAAGAGGCTTCACCATACAGCTACATCGAAGGAATGAAAGAAGCTGCCGACAATTTGCACAGGCTCACTGTTGATGCACGTGAGAAACTGTCTGACGGAACTGCTACACAAAACGATGTTGATGCACTCAACGCCGCAGCAAAGACCGTGGAGGATATGACACCCAATACCACCCAACTTGCCAACCTCATCACCGAAGTGAAGAACTACATATCTTCTTACGGTACGGATGATGATTGGGGCGATGTGTCAGAGACACAATATTCAGCCATTCTTGATGCTGTTGACGAAGCCGATTCGTATGATCACAACAATCCGCAGATTTCAGATCTTGCCACTCGCTACACCGCTTTGCGCGAAGCCTTCGCACTCTACAAGAGTCAACAGAAGTGGCCGCAGGCTGGCAAATGGTACCGCATAATAAGCACAGACACTTCGCGTCCCGGTACATTGAGCGAAGGCGGAACGGCCGATGATTCCCAAAGCCATTTCGGATTTGTGCAGCACGAGGCCATTTTCGCCAGCCGCGATGACAAAGTAGGTTCCGGCCTCACACTTGCAGGTTACGATTACCTTTCAGCAGCACGTGCCGACAGCGTTGACGGTTCGCCTTATGCCCAATGGCGCATCGCGGTTATTGACAGTGCCGCAGGTACATGGTCGCTGCAAAACCGTGCCACAGGTCTATATCTCGGTCAAATAATTCCGTCTGTCAACAAAGGTATGCAAGAGACTGCTTCTCCCTACATTCTCACTTTGCTAAAGAGCGGACAGCTTGCCATAACTTCGGCTGTTGACAATGAACAACATTATCCTCTCCATGGTTACGGCAGCAAGACCCTCGGCTCATGGACAGGCATAACCAATACAACAGCCGCAGACTCCCCGTCGTCATGGACGTTCGAGGAAGTTGACGAGAGCGCACTCGCCAGTCTTACTCTCAATATCGAAGACAATACAATGCAGGCCGTAACTCTACCGTTCGACTATACAGAAGATGCTGCTAGTCTTAATGAAGAAAACGGCATTATGGCCTACAGCGTGGTTGGGGTTAACGAAGATGCTACGGAACTTTATCTAACACTTCGCAACAACGTGCCTGCCGGCGAACCGTTCTTGCTGGTGGCTAACGATTATACTTTGACCGATGACGAGACGGTCGTTACTCAACTCGCATTGCCATTCATAGATGGTTTCTCGCGTTTGGTGAAGAACGGAAACGGTCTTGTTGGTACATTCGTGGATTACAATCCGAATGTGGACGGACTTGGCGCGTTTGGCAAGGGAGGCATTAAGGCTACCGACAAATTTGCGGTGTTCCGTACGCAAAGGGCATGGCTCGACCTCGGACAGGTGAAGAAAATTGCCGATGCCAACATAGACCTTACACTCAGTATTCCGGCAGGTGTGCTGAACGGTATAAGCAATGCCGTAACAGAAAATAAAGCGGACAATGCCAACGTTTACAGCATCGACGGTGTACTGGTGAAGAAGAATGCCAAGGCCTCGGAAACCACTAAAGGTTTGAGCAAGGGCGTTTACATCGTTGGAGGCAAGAAAGTGTTGGTTAAGTAAACATTAGAGTCCATAACCTATACCGGGGCGCAGAAAAGCGTAAACCGCCAATCTGCTCCCCCGGTTTTTGCTAAATGTATGCCTTGAAATGTTTGGCCCAAATAAAGATTTGATAAGATGAATGCTATTTTAAGATATCTTGCATCGGTGCTGTTAAGCATTGCTGCCTTTGATAATATTGTTGCACAGGAAACGCAGACATGGCAGTTGTCTTCGCCTGACGGTAGCCAGTCTCTCACAGTAGGAATAGAGGATTCGCGGCTTTATTATAATGTCCGCTATAACGGTGCAACGGTGATTATGCGCTCATATCTCTCGCTAACGCTCAGTGATGGTGAGATATGGGGACGCAGCCCCAAGGTAAAGAAAGCCGAAAGTGAGGAAATCAACGAGACTTACGACACTCCGGTGTGGATTCGCTCCAAAACCCGCAACCACTGCAACCAGTTGACACTCACGATGAGCCGCGACTACAGCGTGGTATTCCGTGCCTATGATGACGGCATTGCATACCGTTTTGTCTCTACGCGAAAGGGTAACTACACAATACTTGACGAAGAGGTGGCTGTAAATTTTGCTTCCTCGCCCACAATGTACGTTGCTTATAGCGACAATGCCGGGCACGAAGCCCTTTATACCACAGGCTCGCTTGCCAATTGGAACGGCTCTGCCCTCGCAGACAATCCCGTTGTGTTCAAGATGGTCAAAGCCAAAGTATGTCTCACCGAGAGCGACCTTAAAGACTATCCCGCCATGCTACTGACAAAAGGCAACGGCGTTAGGGGCAGAAGCGTGGAGGCACGGTTTCATTATGCTGCCAAAAGTGAGGGATGGAAACCTGAAAACAATGGCATGACTGTCGTCAATTCCCGCCAAAGCTACCTTGCCGCCTGCAACGGAACAAGAAGTTTCCCGTGGCGTGTGATGATTGTTTCGGCCGATGAAGGTACGTTTCTTTCCTCCGACATGGTGTATGCTCTCGGACGTGCCCCCGAAGGCGACTACTCGTGGGTGAAACCGGGACAGGCTGTGTGGGATTGGTGGAGCAGACTGCCTTCAGACGGACTTGACTTCACTCCGGGAATGAACACGCAGACATGGCTATACCGTATTGATTTTGCTGCCAAGTACGGCATTCCTTATGTTTTGGTTGATGCCAGTTGGTCGAAAGACAACACCATGCTCACTGGAGCAAATTCCAATATGGATCTTGAGAAAATCATATCCTATGGTAACGGGAAAAACGTGGGTGTGATACTTTGGGGCTTTGGTTTCCGTTTTGCCGACAAAGCCGAGACACTCGCCAAGAAATATTCCGAGATGGGCATCAAAGGCTTTAAACTCGATTTCTGGGAACGTACCGACCAGCAGGCTTTGCAGGCGATTGAAAAGGTTGCCAAGACAGCCGCAAAATACAAGCTGCTGGTTGATTACCACGGTTGCTGGTCTGTGGCTGGATTCAGCCGTACCTATCCCAATGTCATCGACTTTGAGGGCGTTCATGGCGGCGAGCAGTTCAAATGGAGTTCGATAAACGTTGACCAAATGGCATACGATGTCACATTCCCCTTTGCACGTATGGTGGCTGCGCCTGTCGATTATACCCAGGGCGCAATGCGCAACGGTACGAAGTCAACGTTCAAAGTGAGCTACAATTATCCCATGAGCCAGGGCACGCGCTGCCATCAGTTGGCTGAGTATGTGATATTCTTCTCGCCTGTAACCATGTGGAGCGACCATGTGGCTGCCTATAACGCTGAGGCCGAGTGTGCAGGTTTCATATCCAAAATACCGACCGTTTACGATGAGACCGTGCCGCTCGAAAATTCCATAGGCAATTATGTATCTGTAGCCCGCAGGAAAGGCGATGAATGGTATGTAGGCGCAATAACCAACTGGACACCGCGCAGTCTGTCGTTGGATCTCGGCTTTTTGGGCGATGGCAATTGGGAGGCGGAAGTGATGGCTGACGGCAGCGACGCTTCAACAAACGCCCAAAGCTATACGCGCTCCACGATTTCAGTTCCCGCCGACCGCAAGGTTACGGTAAAACTCGCCGCCGGCGGAGGTTACGCAATGAGAATATACAAGAAGTAAATGATGAAAAGAACAATCAATATCTCGATTTTCAAAAAGATGGCAGGTGTTATCGCCATTTTGGCGGTTGCATCTGTCGCAGTCCCTGCCACGGCACAGAACGGAACGGAGGCATTGAAGGTGCTGTGTCTTGGCAACTCTATCACGAAACATGCTTACGCCCCTTCGGTGGAGTGGTATGGAAACTGGGGAATGGCGGCATCTAAGGCGGAAAACGATTATTGCCACGTGTTGCAGACCATGCTCTCTGCCTATCGCCCCGGTTCGAGGGTAACACCGCTGAATATTGCCGACTGGGAGCGCAATCTGTCGCTCGACATAGACTCGCTCATAGGGAAGAATGTTGTCGGCAAGGACATTGTCGTCATTCGTCTCGGCGAGAATGTTAGCGATAAAAATGCTTTCCCCGACGCGATACTTCGTCTCGTAAGGTATTGCAAGACCAAAGCCGCCCGTGTGGTGATAACCGGGTGCTATTGGTATGATGCCGAGAAGGAAACGGCCATAAAGACGGCGGCTCGGACAGAGGGCATAGCCTATATTCCCATAAGCCAGATATATTCGCAGAGCGGTTCGCAACCCAAAGTCGGCGATGTGCTCTACGATATCAATGGCAAGGCCTATACGATATCCAAGGATTTTATATTGATGCACCCCGGAGACAAGGGAATGCTGAAAATAGCCAAGGCGATATATGCAGTGTTGGGCAGCAGCGATGGCTGGACGCAAAAGGTGAATGTACACAAAACCTCCGGCACCACAGAGAGTTTCTCCACAGCAAGCATCTCTGAAATAAACTTCGCGGAAAATGCAGGAACGACCGGCCATGTTGCAGCATTGCTGGAACTTAAGGCCGGCGGAAAACTCATCTTGGCTTTCAGTGAATCGCCGAAACTTTCGTTCGATGGCGACACGGTGGAGATCCTTTCCGCTGCACAGTCGGCAAAATTCGCAACGGCCGATGTCTCACGCCTTTCGTTTCAGAATACAACGTCAATTGCAAATGTCGGTTTAGGCGGCGGTATTGGCGTTAACGGCGGCATGATAGCCGCGAGAGGCATCACCCCCCGTTCAACGGTTACGGTGTTCGATACATCGGGCATGGCTTTGCTCAAAGCCGATACCGATGCTTCGGGCAACGCTTCGCTCGATACATCTTCCCTGCCGAGTGGCGTCTATATCGTGAAAGCGGGAACGGCATCAATTAAATTCGTAAAGCAATGAAACACGTAATATCCTTAATGCTGGCTTTTGCGGCTGCAATCACGACAGAAGCCCAGACCATAACGCTTGACATGAACGGAGGGGCGGAAACATGCTATAGCGTAGGCGATATCGATTATATCGATTTCACACCTGATACGGGGTGTGTGGATCTCGGATTGAGCGTGGCGTGGGCCAAGTGCAATCTCGGGGCAAACTCCCCGAATGCCTACGGGCAGTACTACTCTTGGGGAGAGACCGACAGCAAGAGCATATATGCCGATTCCACATATGTATATTCCTCGCTTACTCCGTACGGACATTCAAACTTCATCAACATAGGCAGCGACATAGCCTCTTCCATCCACGATGCGGCAACGGCGGCTTTGGGAGGAAAATGGAGAATGCCCACACGTGCCGAAATGCAGGAACTTGTTGACAAATGCCGATGGGAGGGGGGAAGAAACGGCACACGCTACGGCTACACGGTTACAGGCCCGAACGGCAACAGCATCTTCTTGCCCGCCGGCGGCTACCGCGACGGCTCCAATACCGTAAGCTCACTGAAAACCGGCTATTACTGGACATCGACATACGGCTTTAATTCCGATGCCTATACCCTTTGTTTCGACAACTCCGGCGAAGAGCCTGTGTTTATCGGCAACTACCTGCGGTGGCTCGGCAGAACCATACGCCCGGTACGCGGCAAATAGGGCGTAACCGGTGTTGATACCAGGCGGATCGGAACGGCATGCTTATGCTTACCGGTCCGCCTTTTTCCTGTTCGCCGCTTTCTGAAAAACACAGGCAAATGTACAAAAAGCCAAAGGAGTGCTTTCCGAATATCGCGCAGTTACCGGAAACCCTGCAACGGCCTTGTTTTCGGAGCGTTGCAGGGAGCGTAAACGAAGTCCGCATTTCGTTTAAACAAAGTCCGCATATTGTTCCGGCAATAATGCTTGTTGTTTTTCCGAAATGCGGGTTCCGTTTCCTTTTTGATTGTTGCTGCGGTTTTGCCCTTGGGGAAACCAAGTCCCACGCATTCCTGGCGGTCGGCGTATGCGCATATGCCTTCTTGCCTTTTCCTTTCCCATTTCTTTCCGTTGTTTTCCTGCGTTCCTGGTATTTTTTTTTTGTATTTTTTTTTTTTGTGTATAAGTTGCTGTGCTCGTGTGGTTTTGCGTGTTTTCGTGCGGTTCTGCGCAAAAAGTTCCCTGAAAAAAGTCTGCAAAAAGTTTGGTAGTTTGGTAAAGTCGCCGTACTTTTGCACTCGCTTTCGGGAACGAAACCCCGGGGCGCGAGTTCAAAGAGAGAATTACATAAACGAAGAAGACAGGAAGATAAGATACAGCGTTTGCTTTTTGCGTTAATAAACGTGAGAGGTGAAAAGTTCAAGAAAAGTCAACTCCTTGAGGATCGTTTTCAGTAACGGTTCTTAACAATACAGGAACGATAGATTGCCGGATTGGATTCAGTATAGAAAGATAAAAGATCAGATATACAACGGAGAGTTTGATCCTGGCTCAGGATGAACGCTAGCTACAGGCTTAACACATGCAA
>OIWK01002565.1_pt1 | contig 14302 bp, 10 predicted proteins | sample 1587401 | NCBI WGS metagenome assembly OIWK01 (sample SAMEA3888911, study PRJEB22519) | human gut metagenome | biome: human gut; feature: human-associated habitat; material: faeces | place: Denmark | collected 2009
AGGAACTTGGGACTCGTTTTTCCCAAGTTCCTGTTTTTCTGGGCAGAATGGAATGCTTAGCGCAACGGAACAAAATCAAACAGATAACAATTCTTTTTTCTGGCTCTTCTAAATTTACAAATTAGTATTTATTTTTCGTCTCCTAATAACTTGTGTTTCAGATCGAACAGTTTCTGTGAAAGGTCCACATATACGGTCTGAGGATTTATCAGTCTTCTGTTCTCATCCCACAGTGTATTCAGTTCCTGTTGGCAGTATGCTTTGATGTCCATAACAGCAGGAGAGGAGTATACGCACTGTCCGTTTAAGAATATTGGAACGAGCATTTCGCGGATCTGATAGCTGCCGGCTGGAAGAATGGACTTTTTCCAGGTAGAGATCGGATCAAAAATCTTTAAATCTTCTGAAGGGTCAAATGTTTCCCCAACGAGGCAGATTAAGTCAGCCTTAATCTTGCTGCTTTCTTTATCATAAATACGATAAACTGTTTTGTTACCTGGGTTTGTAATCTTTTCCGGGTTCTCGGAAATCTTAATTTTAGCGGTGAATTCTTTATCGCCAGGTTTTTTGATGGCTGCAAGTTTGTATACCCCACCGAATGCCGGGTTATCAGAAGATGTGATAAGATTTGTACCAACACCCCAGGAAGTTACGGTACAGCCCTGGGTTTTTAAACTGTTGATCAGGTATTCATCAAGGTCGCTGGAAGCGGAAATAATCGCATTTGTAAATCCTGCCTCATCTAACATCTTGCGGGCCTTTTTAGACAGGTAGGCAATGTCACCGCTGTCTAAACGGATTCCCATAAGCTTAGAAGTGATTCCGGCATCACGCATCTCTTTAAATACCTGAATGGCATGTGGAACACCAGACTTTAAGGTGTCGTAAGTATCTACCAAAAGGATGCAAGCATCGGGATACATTTTCGCGTAGGTACGGAAAGCAGTAAGTTCGTCTGGGAAGCTCATAATCCAGCTGTGGGCATGTGTTCCCTGTACAGGAATGCCGTAAAGTTCTCCGGCGAGTACGTTGGAAGTCCCGGTACATCCACCGATAACGGCAGCTCTTGCGCCGAGTGTTCCGGCATCTGGTCCCTGTGCGCGGCGAAGACCGAATTCCATAACGCCGCCGCCAGCCGCATAGTCAACACGAGAAGCCTTTGTTGCGATAAGACTCTGGTGGTTGATGATATTTAAAATCGCTGTCTCAACAAGCTGTGCTTCCATGATAGGGGCGATAACCTTTACAAGTGGCTCCTTTGGAAATACGACACTTCCCTCTGGGATTGCATAAATATCTCCGCTGAAATGGAAACCAGCAAGATAGGAAAGAAAATCTTCTTTAAAAATGCCGAGACCTCTTAAATAATCAATATCTTCATAAGAAAATGACAGGTTCTTTATATAATCAATTACCTGATCAAGTCCACAAGTGATGGCATAAGCACTGCCGGATGGATTTTTGCGGTAAAAAACATCAAATACAACCTTATCTTCGTTACCTTCGAAGAAATATCCCTGCATCATTGTTATTTCGTATAAATCGGTGAGTAGTGTCAGATTTAATGATCTCATAGTATCAGTATGACCAGCTGCTGGTCATTTCCTCCCTATCCAGTTTAAATTAAAAAATAAAAGCATTCGCTGTCTTTGTATATAAGAACAATGCTTTTGACGCAAAAAACGCCTTTTTAACAGTATACTCTTTTTTGAGAAAACTTCCAGTTTTTTTTCTGGTTCTGGGAAGAAAAACGTGTTGACCTGTTAGCGTAGGGTAATATAATATAAGAAAATAGGCAAATTAGAATGATATTAAAAATAAGATGTGCAATGAATGATTGAACGCAGAATAAGCATTCCCCCGTTTCAAATGTGTAGAGCACTAAGCGGTGGGAAAGCGGATTGTGAATGTCCGCTTTACGTATGAATAAGGAACGTTGATGCATTGTGAATGATTGCAAATATTTGCCTGGTTAGGAAACAAAATGAAAATAACAATAGAGATAAACGGAAATGCAGAAACATTTGCAGGAAACTGGGAAAACCGAACGCTTTTGGAAGTGTTTCAGGAGCTTGGCATCACACAGGTACATGCGCCCTGCGGAGGCAATGGAACCTGCAAAAAATGTCTGGTGAACGTAAATGGAGAAAACGTGCTGTCCTGTCAGACGATGTGTGAAGATGACATGATGGTTATACTGGAAGCGGAGCAGAAAGCAGTGATCGCGGAAACGGGTGACTGTTACCTTTATCCGACAGATCAGACCAACCGCCTGGTGGCAGCTTGTGATATCGGGACGACAACGGTGGTCTTCCATTTGCTGGACGGAAAAAACGGTGTGCGGCTTGGCACGGTCAGCGCACCGAATGCACAGCGAAGTTTTGGGGCAGATGTGATTTCGCGTATTCAGGCGGCAAGAGACTCTGGTCTGCGGAAAATGCAGTTTGCGATCATGAATCAGATTAATCAGATGATCGGGGAACTGATGCAAAAAGCAAAACAGGTCGGCAGAGTGAATCTGCTGGCAGTGGCAGGAAATACGGTGATGGAGCATCTGTTTTGCGGATTGTCCCCGGAAAGCATTGGTGTTGTGCCTTTTGAGCCGTTGTCAAAATTTGGAACTATGATGCAGGGAAGCAGAATCGGAATTAACCGTTGCAATTATGTATACATGATTCCTGCGGTAGCAGGATATGTGGGCGGAGATATTGTAGCGGATCTGATCGCTGCAAAAATGCATACAACGACCAGTCGTACGCTGCTGCTTGATATTGGTACAAATGGTGAGATGGTGCTTGGAACTGCCGGAGATTATGTGTGCTGTGCGACGGCAGCAGGACCGGCTTTTGAGGGGGCAGAGATTACCATGGGAATGCCGGCTGCCACTGGAGCAATTTCAGAAGTCCGGGTGGAAAACGAGCAGATTTGTGTCTCTGTGATTGGTGGCGGAAAGCCAACTGGTATTTGCGGATCGGGTCTGATCGATACTTTGGCAGTCTGCCTTCAGTTAGGATTGATGGATGAAACAGGACTTTTATTTTCTGCCAATGAAGTGTCAGAACCGTGGAACCGATATGTCGGAGAGGACGAAAATGGTATCTGCATCTGTCTGACGGACGAGGTGCGTGTGACACAGGCGGATGTGAGAAAAATTCAACTGGCAAAGGCACCTATCGCCGCTGGAATCCAGATTTTGTTACAAGAAAAAGGCTGGCAAATAAAAGATATTGATCAGGTGATCCTTGCAGGAGGTTTTGGAAGTTACATGCGAAAAGAAAGTGCGGCAGCGATCGGACTGATCCCGAAGGGACTGGTAAGTTGTACCCGTTCAGTGGGAAATGCTGCCGGTGAGGGCTCGGTATCTGCGGCGTTGGCATCAGAGGCAAGAAGGGAACTGGAACAGTTACAGAAACAAATGCGATATGTGGAATTGTCTACGCATGAGGCATTCAGTGATATTTTTATCCGGGAGATGTCGTTTACCAGCAGTTTTTAATATATGAGGAGCGAATAGTTACAAATGAGAGGAATATTATACGGAGTGGGCGTTGGACCGGGTGATCCGGAAATGATGACTTTGAAAGCGGTACGCATGATCCGGGAGGCTGATGTGGTGGCAGTTCCGGGAGAGTGTGCCAAAGATACGGTGGCATATCGGATTGCAGTACAGGCGGTGCCGGAGCTGGAAGCAAAGGAGCTGCTTGCAATTTATATGCCGATGACGCATGATCGGGCAAAAATGCAGGAAAACCATCAAAAAGGAGCAAAACTGCTGGAAAAGATGCTGGATACCGGGAAAAAAGTGGTGTTTTTGACGTTGGGCGATCCGACGATTTATTCTACATTTTCCTATTTACAGAGGATTGTGGAAGTGGATGGCTATGAGACCGGATGTGTCAGCGGAATACCGTCTTTTTGTGCGACTGCAGCACGGATCAATGAGCCATTGGTGGAGTGGAATGAGGCGTTACATATTGTACCGGCAGTGCATCGGGCAGAGACAGAAACCATCGGCAGCGGAAATTATGTGTTTATGAAGTCTGGCAGGAAGATCGGAAAAGTAAAGGAATTACTGGCACAGACCGGAAAACAGGTTTTTATGGTAGAAAACTGTGGCATGGAGAACGAACATGTTTATTGCAAGATCGAAGAACTGCCGGAGGAAGCAGGATATTATTCCCTGATCATTGCAAAAGAGCAGAATACTGGCAATGAGAAAAGTGATACGAAGGTAAAATGTTGTGACAAAAGTAGGAAGATGGAAGTTGCAGCAGAGCAAAATACAGAGGAAAAACAGAACGATTCAATAAAGTGGAGGGCAGGTCAGATGGCAGAAGAAAGAGAACTGGATGCTCAGATGACAATGGATAATCAGATGACAGAGGTAAAAAAAACAGAGTATGAATTGGATGATCTTGTGGAAAGCACAGAAAAAGAATTGCTGCTTGTAAGTTTTGGTACAAGTTATCTTGATACATTGGAAAAAACGCTTGGAGAAATTTATCGCTATATGGAAGAACAGTTTCCGGACTATGTAGTGGAGGATGCTTTTACAAGCCAGATGATCATTGACCGTCTGCGAAAAAGAGATGGAATCTTTGTTTCCCATGTGGATGATGCGGTAAAATATGCAGCACAGCATAACGTTCATAATCTGGTGCTTCAACCAACCCATTTAATGGCAGGTCTGGAATATCAGGATTTGCTGGATGCAGTGGAAGAGTATCGCTATTTATTGGAAAATGTGACAATCGGAAAACCGGTGCTGAGTGCTGAGGAGGATTTTGACCGGATGATCCGGATTTTGACCGACGAGCTGAACAGATACTGTGACGGAAAAACGGCAATCTGTCTGATGGGACATGGCAGTGAGGCGAAAGCAAATGAAGTGTATGATATGTTACAGGAGCGTTTTTGCCAGAACGGTTATACGGATTATCTGGTAGGAACCGTGGAAGCAAAACCGGCGCTGGAAGATCTGGTGCATCGGGTAGAACAAGGCAGTTATGAGCGCGTGGTGCTTGTGCCGTTGATGATGGTAGCCGGAGACCATGCCAATAACGATATGGCAGGTGAGGAGAATGATTCCTGGAAATCAACCTTTGAGGCGATGGGAAAAGAAGTTCTTATTTTGATGCGCGGGTTAGGTGAATTGAAAGGAATTCAGGAACTGATCGCAGATCATGCCAGAGCGGCCATGAAAGAAATTGACCTGTAAGATACAGAAGGATTTGTGCTATACTGTAGGGCAGAAATGAAAAAATGAGAGGATTTATAGAAATGGAATTAAATGCAATGAAAGAACGGGAAGAAATCTGTGATGTATGTCATAAAATGTGGCAGCGTGGGATCGTGGCAGCAAATGACGGAAACGTATCCGTAAAACTGGCAGACGGAACTTTTTTGTGCACTCCTTCCGGCGTGAGCAAAGCGGCGATGACACCGGAGATTCTGGTACATCTGGCAGCAGATGGCAGCGTGATCTCTGCGGCAGAAGGATACAAACCTTCTTCTGAGATGAAAATGCATTTTCGCTGTTATGCAGAGCGGGAAGATGTGAAGGCAGTTGTGCATGCACATCCTCCGGTTGCAACCAGTTATGCATCTATGGGCCGCGCATTGGATGGCTATCAGACCATGGAAAATATTGTAAATCTGGGGGCAGTTCCGGTAGCACCGTATGCACAGCCGTCCACGGACGAAGTACCGGATTCCATTGCTCCGTTTTTACAGGAGCATGATGCGATTTTGCTGGCACATCATGGTGCACTGACGGTTGGAGAAAGTCTGACCAGAGCATATTTCCGCATGGAATCACTGGAAATGTTTGCAAAGACTTCTTTATATATCCATTTGCTTGGCGGCGCACCGGATATGCCAGAGGACAAAATTAATGCACTGATGGATCTGCGCCAGAACGGATATAAGATTCCGGGCAGACATCCGGGTTATGTGAAATATAACAAACCGGAAGAAGAACAATAAGAGCAGTTAGGATGGAGAAAAAATGATACTTCCTGCTGAAATGAGGAAAGGCACAGAGGAAGAATATTTGACTTGTCAGGTTTCGTAAAAATAGAAACTGTGAGTTAAAAATGAAAAAGGGTTGGGAAGAAAGCATGAACAGCAGACAATTGGAGTATTTTCTTGCGGTAGCGCATGAATTGAATTTTACAAAGGCGGCAGAGTCAATGTACGTGTCACAGACGGCAGTCACTCAGCAGATCAAGGCGCTGGAGGAACAGCTTGGTGTCAGTCTGTTTGAACGAACTAAAAAGAAAGTTGTGCTGACTCCGGCAGGAAAGGTGTTTTTGCAGGAAGCCAATTTGCTGTTGAAGCGGATGGAGACTGCGATCGAGCGAACCAGAGAGGCATCCAGTGGTGTTATCGGTTCTTTGGATATTGGTTTTTCCATTGGTATCGGAAATACGGGAATGGCAGAAAAAATTCAGGCATTCAATGAAAAATATCCGAATATTGCAATGAAATTTGTGAATCAGAGTCCATCCATGCTGCTGAAATCTCTGAAAAAAGGGGATTTGGATCTGGTGCTGATGCCGATGTTTGAGGAACGTTATTATAAAGATGTGGTTGTCCGAAAAATCGGTGAGGATCGTATGAATGCGGTATTTCCGCGGACACATATTCTGGCGCAGAAGCAGTACGTGACACGGCGGGATTTAAAGGATGAGAATCTGATCCTTGCCTGTACACCGGACAGTGAGATCGGTGAGGAAAGAAAGATTATCGAAAAATTCTGGAAATGCGGTTATCACCCGAATGTGGTTGCAAAGATCGAAGATGTGGAAACTATTTTGCTGATGTTGTCTGCCAATATGGGTGTGACGATTCTGCCGGCATATTTAACGATTCCAATGCAGACACGCGGGCGTCTGGCAGCTGTTCCTTTTGGCGGGCCAGAGGATACGATTGAGATTATTGCGGCATGGCGTCCGGATGCGGACAATCCGTCTCTGGAGAAGATTTTGCCGTTTTTGGAAACGACTCAGAGTGTACAGGGAGAATTGCCAGAAGAATTGTGAGATATTTGCTGGAAATCAGCTTAATGCAGTAGATAAGATAAAACAAAATATGATAGCGACAGAAGAACTGTATGATAGCTGATAGAAAACAGAGAAACGAAAATCTTGTGATCAGAACAGGCAGAATGGTGCATAAAATATGAAAAATGGTCTGGAAAATTATTTTGTGATAAAAGATAATAAAAAAATGCGGTTTGGATACACCACAGGAAGCAGTGCGGCAGCAGCAGCCAAAGCAGCGGCAGAGATGCTTTTTTCAGGAAAGGATGTTCCGGTGGTGGAGTTACTGACTCCGAATGGAATCACGTTGTATCTGGAAGTCCTGGATGCAAAATGTGGTCAGAAACCGTGCTCCTGCGCCATTCAAAAGGATGGCGGTGACGATCCGGATGTGACATCTGGACTGCGTATCTATGCAAATGTGACATTATGTGAGCGACAGGAGGCAGAGGTAATCTGTCAGAAGTATCAGCGGAGTGCAAAAGCAGATCTGCAAGATACATCAAAAGGAGTGGCTGCAGCAGCGGTGGATGGCAAAAAAGACAGACAGCAAGCGTGGATCGAAGAATGTGATAACGATAAGAAACATGTTGCCGTAGTAGGTATTACTGCCGGGGAAGGAGTCGGCATCGTGACACTTCCGGGACTGGAACAGCCCGTCGGTGCACCTGCAATCAACAGGGTGCCACGGGAAATGATTACAAAAGAGGTACAGGCAGTTTGTGAAAAATATCACTATACGGAAGGTGTAGAAGTGTGCATTTCGGTTCCAAATGGAGCTGTGGTGGCAGAGAAAACCTTCAATCCGCGGCTTGGCATCCAGGGCGGCATCTCAATCCTTGGAACCAGTGGCATTGTGGAGCCGATGAGTGAGCAGGCGCTGATTTCCAGCATTCAGGTAGAGATGAAACAGAAAGCCACGGGAGACCGGAAGTATCTGCTGATCGCACCGGGGAATTATGGCTTGCAGTATCTGTCCGGAAATTTTCCGTTTGAGGCAGAGGAAGCGGTAAAATGCAGCAATTATGTCGGACAGACCATTGATTTTGCTGTAAATATGGGCTTGAAAGGTGTTTTGTTTGTGGCTCATATCGGCAAGTTTATCAAAGTGGCAGGCGGAATTATGAATACTCATTCCAGAGAGGCAGATGCCCGGATGGAGATCATGACAGCATGTGCGTTGCAGGCGGGAGCGGATGCGGATACGGCAAATCGAATCCTTGCGGCAGTAACCACCGATGAGGGATTGAGTATTTTGAAAGAAACACCATACTGGGCACAGACGATGCAGATCATCACAGAAAAAGTGGAATATTATCTGAATCACCGGGCACAGGAACGGCTTGAAATCGGAGCGGTGCTGTACAGCAATGCACATGGAGAACTTGGGAGAACGTCTCTGGTGGAAAAATTACTGGAACAGTTGCAGCAACAAAAAGTTATAAAATAGATAACAGGAGAAAAAGCATGGTTTATTTTGTTGGAGCAGGAAGTGGTGCGGCAGATCTGATCACCGTACGAGGAAAAAATCTTCTGGAACGGGCGGATGTGATCATTTATGCGGGATCACTGGTTAATCCTGAACTTTTGGACTATAAAAAAGAAGGATGTATGGTTTTTAACAGTGCCACGATGACATTGGAGGAAGTACTGGAAGTGATGGAAAAAGCGGAAGCAGCGGGAAAAATGACGGTTCGTTTGCATACAGGTGATCCATGTATTTACGGCGCGATTCGTGAACAGATGGATCGACTGGATGAAAAAGGGATTGCCTACGCGAGCTGTCCGGGTGTCAGTGCTTTTTGCGGTGCGGCTTCCGCATTAAATCTGGAATATACACTGCCGGGTGTTTCCCAGAGTGCGATCATCACCCGCATGGCGGGACGGACACCGGTTCCGGAACGGGAGAGCATTGCTTCTTTTGCGGCGCATCAGGCAACGATGGTTGTTTTTCTGAGCACTGGATTGCTGGAGGAACTTTCCGGAGAGCTGATCGCAGGCGGTTATACGGCAGAAACTCCGGCAGCGATTGTATACAAGGCAACCTGGAAGGAAGAAGAAAAATATATCTGTACGGTGGGAACACTGGCACAGACCGCGAAGGAGCATAACATTACGAAAACGGCGTTAATGATCATCGGAGAAGCAGTTACCCATAGTAATTATGCCAGATCAGAACTGTATAATCCGAATTTTTCTACCGAATACCGGAAAGCAAAAAGTGAAATTAATCCAAATGAAGTCAAGGAAAAATAGAACTTGGCAGAAATGATGTTAAGTAGAATCGTTGAGTCAAATGAGAGTAAAACGTGGAGATAGCATGGATATTGTCAGAATTATTTCTTTTACAGAAAACGGATATCAGCTGTCCTGTAAAATGAAGGATTGTTTGCAGGAGCGGGGAGAAGTTTTTTTATATAGTGGTAAAAAGCAGGTTGCGGAGCGGCATGCGGAGGTTTGCACAGTGGCTGATGGCTTGAAAAAATGGTGTGGTGAAGTTTTTGAACAGTCGGAAGTGCTGATTTTTATTGGCGCATGCGGTATTGCTGTGCGGACCATCGCACCGTTTGTAAACAATAAATGTACGGATCCGGCAGTTTTGGTGGCAGATGAACAGGGAAAACATATTATTTCGTTATTGTCCGGACATCTGGGCGGTGGAAATGAGTGGACGTTGTTTTTGGCACAGAAGCTGCAGGCAGATCCGGTGATCACCACGGCTTCGGATGTGAATGAACGTCTGGCTGTGGATGTGTGGGCAAAGCAGCAGGGATGGCAGATCGCAGACCTGACACTGGCAAAACATGCGGCGGCAGCGATTGTAGCCGGAGAAAAATTACCGTTTTATGTAGAAGATATACAGATAGAAAACCTGCCAAAAGAATTAAATTTATTCTCATCGAAAGATGCTTTTCAGGGAGTGATCAAAAGAAGGGCAGCGGAACCGATTGCAGGAATCGTTGTTTCGGTATACGATCACTGGCAGAAAAACGTCCTTCGGTTTATTCCCAAACGGGTGATTCTTGGCATCGGCTGCCGGAGAGGTAAAGATCCGGTAGAATTGGAAACGCAGGTGCGGCAGGTGTTGGAAAACTATCACGTTGCCCAGGAGAGTATTGCAAAACTGGTTTCCATTGATCTGAAAGCAGAAGAAGCAGGAATTTTGCGGTTGGCAGAATTATGGAAGCTTCCTTTTGAAACGTTTTCGACAGAGGAATTGCAGCAGGTTCCGGGAACCTTTGCGGAGTCGAAATTTGTGAAGAAAACGACAGGAGTCGGAAATGTGTGTGAACGCGCGGCAGTAGCAGCATTGCCAGAGGAAGAGCAGAAGCAACCATGCTGGATCTGTCATAAACAGGCAGAAAATGGCGTGACAGTGGCAATGATCGCATTACTGTTGTAATAGGAAACACTATTATAGTTTTATTGATGGAGAGGAAACAACATTGAAGAAGATATATGTAGTAGGAATTGGACCGGGTGCACATAAGATGATGACGCCCCAGGCAAGGCAGGCACTTGAAGAAAGTGATGTGATTGCCGGATATCCGGTATATTTAAAGCTTCTTGGTGATCTGGTTCAGAATAAGAAAACAATTGCAACACCGATGACAAAGGAGGAGGAGCGCTGCCGTCTTTGTTTCGAGGAGGCAAAAAAAGGATGTATCGCATCTATTGTGTGCAGCGGTGATTCAGGCGTATATGGTATGGCATCTTTAATGTATGATCTTCTCCCGGAGTATCAAGGCTGTGAGCTTGAGATTATTCCGGGTATTACGGCAGCAGTCAGCGGCGCAGCAGTTCTTGGGGCGCCTATTGGTCATGACTTTTGTGTGATAAGTTTAAGTGACAGACTGACGCCATGGGATATAATAGAAAAGCGGCTGTCAGCGGCGGCAGACGGAGATTTTTGTATTGCCATTTACAATCCGTCAAGCAAGGGAAGACCAGATTATTTAAAGCGCGCATGTGAAATTTTGCTTCGCAAGGTTTGTCCAGAGCGAATGTGTGGCTATGTGAGAAATATTGGAAGAGAGGGTACTGAATATAAAATATGTACGCTTGAACAGCTTAAGGATGAGCAGGTCGATATGTTTACAACTGTTTTTATCGGTAATTCTCAAAGCCATGTGGTGAAAGGAAAACTTGTGACAGGGCGTAATTATCATATAAATACTCATATGCAAAAGGAAAACTGAGAAAACAAGAATTTATAGAAAGTAGGTGATTTTGATGAAAAAAGTGCTAGTATTTGCCGGAACAACAGAAGGGCGTGAACTTGCTGAATTGCTTGCTGATTCGAATATTAAATGCAGTGTATGTGTTGCAACTGATTATGCTCTTGAGCTTATGAACGATAAACGTCTTGATGTGCATTGTGGCCGCCTTACAGAAGAAGAGATGGAAGTGCTTATGAGAGATGGAAAATTTGATGTGGTAGTTGATGCTACACATCCGTATGCACAGATCGTATCGCAAAATGTCCGTCAGGCAGCAGATATGGAGTCTATTTCACTTATTCGTCTGCGCCGTAGCACAGAGAGTGCAGAGGAAGGCTTTGTATCATTTAAGACACATGAAGAATGCAGCGCGTGGCTGTCGTTTCAGACAGGAAATATTTTACTTACGACAGGAAGTAAGGATTTGGGCAGCTATGCAAAAAATGAAACAATTAAGAATCACCTTTTTGTGCGTGTGCTTCCTGGAGAAGAAAGCATTCGTCTATGTACGGCAAATGGCATTACTGGACGTCAGATCATTGCAATGCAGGGACCGTTTTCTGCGCAGATGAATGAATGTATTTTAAGGGAATATTCAATTGACTGGATGGTGACAAAGATAAGTGGTCATGCAGGCGGATTTGAGGAAAAGGTTGAGGCAGCTAAAAAGGCTGGTGTTGGGGTTTGTGCTATTTTGCCGCCTTCAGAAAATGTGTGTCAGACTGAAATATCGGGCGATGAAAGAAAGTCATCTATGTACATATGTGAAAATGTATATGATACAGCAAAAAAGCTAGAGTTACTTTTAAAGGAAGATATTTTATCAAAGCGAAGCCGAAAAATAATTCTTTCTGGAATAGGAATGGGAAATACAGATGGAATGACAAGAGAGGCTTATCATGCCTTTGAGGAGGCAGAGGTTATATTTGGTGCAGAAAGAATGCTTGAAAATTTGCCAGGCAAAGGTATAAAAGTGCCTTATTATCGCGCGGATGATATTATTTCATATTTAATTGAACATCCACAGTACACGAAGGTGGCAGCTGCCTTTTCTGGTGACAGCAGTTTTTACAGTGGTGCACAGTCGATGAAAAAGGCACTTGAAGAAGCAAATGAAAAAGGTATTTTAAAATCAGAGACAACGATTTTGCCAGGGATTTCATCTGTGAGCGCACTTGCAGCACGTTTGGGAGTTTCATGGAATGATGCAGTTCTTGCAAGTATTCATGGAAGGCGTACAAATGTTGTAAATCTTGTGCGAAAGAATACTAAGGTATTTTTATTGTTGTCTGGGAAAAATGATTTTGAAATGCTTGTAAATAAATTTCGAGAAGCTGGGATAAATCATGTAAAAATTAGTGCAGGTTATCGTCTTTCATATCCAGATGAAAAGCTCTTTATGTTTTATCTTGATGAATTTGAGACAAAGCTTTTTGATTTGCCAGAAGGAGTCTATACCTGTTTAATTGAAAATGAAGCCTGCGAGGAGCAAATATTGACACCAGGAATTGATGATGAGATTTTTTCACGCACTAAGGTACCTATGACAAAAAATGAAGTTCGCGTGCTTAGTATAAGTCGTCTTGAGCTGACAAAAAATGCTGTCGTTTATGATGTGGGAAGCGGAACTGGCTCAGTCAGTATAGAGTGTGCAAGATTGTCTCCTGATATTTTTGTATTTGCAATTGAACAAAAAGAAGAGGCTGCAAATTTAACAAAAGAAAATGCTGTTCGTTTTGGTCTTTCAGATCAGATCGTGGTAATTAATAAAAAGGCACCTGAAGGATTTGAAGAGCTTCCGACACCGACTCATGTATTTATAGGCGGAAGCAGCGGCGCGCTAAGTGATATTTTGTCAGCTATTCAAAAAAAGTTAATAGTAAAAGAAAATACAAAAGGAAAAACAGACAAAGCTAGTAAAGGAGTGCGTGTCGTAATCAATGCTGTGTCGCTTGAAACAATTGCGCAGATTACAAAATTGATTCAGACGTATCCGGTTAAGCATGTGCAGCTGACTCAGATTCAGGCAAGCAGAGCGCATAAGCTTGGATCATACAATTTAATGCAGGCACAAAATCCAGTATTGATTGCATCATTTAATCTGCTGCCAGGTGATAAGATGGAAGCAGATGAATAAAATTGTGAGGAAATAGTTACATGGAAAATACAAAAAAAGATGTGCAGCATGAAAAAATAGCAAAAAAGGGGGCGCGTATTATGATTGCAGCGCCCCAAAGTGGGAGTGGAAAGACATTAATTACATGTGCATTGCTACAGGCGCTTAAGGAGAAAAATTATCATTTAGAGTCTTTTAAGTGCGGACCAGATTATATTGATCCAATGTTTCATAAGACAGTTCTTGGAATTTCCTCAAGAAATCTTGATCCGTTTTTTACAGAAGACAGCATAACGAGAATGCTTCTTTCTAAGGGACAGGACAGCCGTGATCTGGCAGTAATAGAAGGTGTTATGGGACTTTACGATGGTCTTGGCGGGATTCGCGAGGAAGCTTCATCATATGCACTTGCAAAAGCAACTAATACACCGATTTTACTGACTGTAAATGCAAGGGGGATGGGACGTTCACTTTTGGCGCTTTTAAGTGGTTTTCTCCAATATGATACAGCTCATCTTATAAAGGGAGTAATTCTTAATCAGACACCATCATCTTTTGCATCAGTGCTGGCAAAGGAAATTGAGGAAACTTTCCATATTCCTGTAGTTGCATCTTTTCCTGTTAGAGATGATGTGAGAATTGAAAGCCGTCATCTTGGTCTTGTTATGCCGTATGAGCTAGAAGATATTCAAAGCAGATTAAAGATTGCTTCACAAGTCCTTTGCGAAAATGCCAATATTGAACAGATTCTTGAGATTGCAAAGAGCGCACCCGAATTAGAGTATGATGTAGAGAGTGACATTAAACAGAAATTTACAGAAAAAACAATTCGAATAGGTGTGGCAAGAGATGAAGCATTTTGTTTTTATTATGAAGATAATCTGGATCTGTTAAAATCACTTGGAGCAAAGCTTATATTCTTT
>OIWK01002571.1_pt1 | contig 14293 bp, 10 predicted proteins | sample 1587401 | NCBI WGS metagenome assembly OIWK01 (sample SAMEA3888911, study PRJEB22519) | human gut metagenome | biome: human gut; feature: human-associated habitat; material: faeces | place: Denmark | collected 2009
CATTCCAGGATGACCTGGGTGCTGATTCCCTCGATGTATACCAGATCATCATGGGCATCGAGGAAGAGTTCGATATCGAGATCCCTGCTGAGACCGCAGAGCAGGTTACTACAGTAGAAGACGCTGTAGAGATGATCAAGAACGCAGTGAACTAGTAAAGCTACGAGCCATGCAAAGACAAAACAGGAACTGTGACCGAGAGCTTGCTCACAAGGCACTGTTCCTGTTTTTCGGTTTATACAATCGCAATTTGATGTAGTCCAGTAGGCACGGCTATGGTAAGAATAAGCGCGCCGTAAGCAGACGTCGGTACTTGGCGTGGGTATTTTCCACGCCTATGTACCGTTACGCTCTGCGACAGAGTGCAAACGTGCCGCGTTTCTTACCATAGCCGGGACTACGGAATATAGTGAGGACAAAAAAATGTTGGATGGTTATACAATGGACGTGCTGGAGCAGCGCATCGGCTATTGCTTTCACAACAAAGCATTGCTGAAGCAGGCGCTGACCCACAGCTCCTATACCAATGAACAAAAGATCAACAAAACAGAGAACTACGAACGTATCGAATTCTTAGGAGATGCCGTACTGGAGCTGGTATCCAGTGACTTCCTGTTTCGGGAACACCCGGATGTTCCGGAGGGTGAGCTGACCAAGATGCGCGCCTCTATGGTGTGCGAGCCTTCCCTGGCATTCTGTGCCAGAGACCTGGAGCTGGGACAGTTTATGCTTTTGGGAAAAGGCGAAGAGAACACCGGCGGCAGACGCAGAGACAGCATCACCTCTGACGGTATGGAAGCCATGATCGGTGCCATTTATCTGGATGGTGGCATGCAGCCTGCCAAGGCTTTTATTGACCGCTTTATTCTGTCGGACTTAGAGGACAAGCGTCTCTTCTACGACAGCAAGAGTAATCTCCAGGAACTGATTCAGGGGAAACTCAAAAAAGAGTTCGAGTACCGGCTGTTAGAGGAGAGCGGACCGGAACACGACAAGACCTTCGTGGTAGAGATCGACATGGAGGGAGAATGCCTGGGTCGTGGGCAGGGAAGAACAAAAAAAGCGGCAGAACAGCAGGCGGCTTACGAGGCGCTTCTGCTATTGAGGGATAGAGGATATGTATTTAAAAAGTATTGAGATACACGGGTTCAAATCATTTGCCAATAAGATCGTATTTCAGTTCCACAACGGAATCACCGGTATCGTAGGACCTAACGGCAGCGGTAAGAGTAACGTTGCGGACGCGGTAAGATGGGTGCTGGGAGAACAACGCATCAAACAGCTGCGTGGTGCCAGCATGCAGGATGTTATTTTCTCGGGAACAGAGACCAGAAAACCGTTGAGCTACGCCTATGTTGCCATTACTCTGGACAACAGCGATCACCAGCTGGCGATCGACTATGACGAAGTTACAGTGGCGAGACGGATCTACCGTTCCGGAGAAAGTGAATATCTGATCAATGGTACTCCCTGCAGATTAAAGGATGTCAATGAGCTGTTCTATGATACCGGTATCGGTAAGGAGGGCTATTCCATTATCGGACAGGGCCAGATCGATAAGATCTTAAGCGGTAAGCCCGAGGAACGTCGTGAACTGTTCGATGAGGCTGCTGGAATCGTGAAATTCAAGCGCAGGAAAGCAGCGGCCCAGACGAAGCTTGAAAACGAGAAACAGAATCTGGTGCGTGTGAATGATATTCTGTACGAACTGGAAAAACAGGTAGGACCTCTGGAGAAGCAGTCCGAGGTGGCAAAGGTCTATCTGAGGAAAAAGGAAGAGTTGAAATCCTTAGATATCAACGTGTTCTTATTGGAAAATAAGAGACTGAGAGAACAGCTTGCTTCCGCAGAAGAAAAATACAATCTGGCAAGCACGGAACTTGGTGAGACCGGTGAAAAATATGAGGGTATCAAGGAAGAATACGAACGGATCCAGCAGGAGATTGAGAGCCTGGATACCGCTATCGAAGCCGCCAGGGAACAACTGACGGATACCGGTCTGATGCGCGGTAAGTTAGAGGGTGAGATCAATGTCTTAAAGGAGCAGATCAATTCCGCCCACGGCAGTGAGAACCATCTGAACAACCGTAAGGCAGCCCTGGAAGAGGAGATTGCCGGCAAAGAGCAGGAAAAGCAGGATATCTTAACCGATAAAAAGGATACCGATACCCAGGTGCAGGAGATTGCAGAAGCTGCGGCAAAAGCGAAGGCTGATCTGGAAGCCATCCAGAATAAGATCACCGAGCTCAACAATAATATCGAAGCCGGGAAAAATACCATTATTGGAGAACTGAACCAGAGAGCTACTATCAAATCCAAGATGGGCCGCTTCGATACCATGATGGAGCAGATCAATATCCGCAAGGCAGAGTTAAATTCCAGACTGTTACGTGCCAAATCCGATGAGGCAGCCAGAGAAGAAACGGTGAAGAAGCTGGAAGAGACTTTTGAGACCGTGACTGAGGAACTGCGTCAGATGACGGAACAGGAAGCGGCATCCGAACTGGAGCTTGGCAATATCCGTGAGAATCTCACCGGACTGGATGCGAAGCTGCGGGAGACACAGAACCGTTTTCATCAGGAACAGTCCAAGCTAGAGGCCCTGACCAATATTACTGAACGCTATGACGGTTACGGCGGCAGCGTCAAAAAAGTCATGGAGCAGAAGGAAAAAGAAAAGGGCATCATCGGTGTTGTAGCGGACATCATCCAGGTGGAGGCAAAATATGAGACCGCCATCGAGACTGCGCTGGGCGGCAATATCCAGAATATTGTAACGGATAACGAAGAGACTGCCAAGCATATGATCGGCTTCTTAAAGCAGAACCGTCTCGGAAGAGCCACGTTCCTGCCTCTGACCAGTATTACCAAGCCCCAGGAATTCAAGAATCCGGAGGCACTTAAGGAAAAAGGTGTCATCGGCATGGCGGATGAACTGGTAGGCACAGAAGAAGAATACCGCAATGTGGCGAAGGCTATGCTGGGACGTATCGTTGTGGTAGACAATGTAGACAATGCTGTGAAGATCGCTAGAAAATTCGATTACGGCATCCGCATGGTCACCCTGGAAGGCGAACTCTTAGTTCCCGGTGGTGCCATCAGCGGCGGTGCTTTTAAAAACAACAGTAATCTCCTGGGAAGACGTCGTGAGATGGACGAACTGGAGAAAAAGGTGAAAAAGCTCTCTGAGGATATCAAAACCTACAATCAGAAGATTGAAGACACCAAGAGTAAGAGAAATAAACTTCGTATGGATCTGGAAGCACTGAAGACCGAGATGCAGCGCAAGTCCATTGAGCAGAATACCGCAAGATTGAATATCTCTCAGGCAAGAGAGCGTATGGAAGAAGAAGCAGAGAGTGCACAGTCTCTGAAGCAGGAGGAGCAGGAGATCGAGACTAAGATCTTCGAGATCCGTTCCGGCAAGGAATCCATTACGCAGGAACTGGCTGCCAGCGAAGAACTGGAGAAGACGACGCAGGAACAGATCCTGGGCTTCCAGAAAGAATTGGAGAGCTGCAGACTGGAAGAGAGCGAAGCTTCCGCCCACGCAGGAGAATGGGAAGTAAAAGTTGAGAAGATGCGTCAGGCACTGGATTACAAGCAGGCAAATGTGGATCGTATAGGCGGCGAGCTGGAACGTGCACAGGCAGAGCTGAATGAGATTTTAGAGGCTCTGACGGAAAATGCGCAGGAAGTGGAACGCAAGAAGAACAATATCCTGGAGATTGAGAAGACCATTGCTGCTTCTCATGAGAATCAGGATGCTTCCAGGAAGAAGCTGGACGAAGACCTTGCGAAAAAGGAAGAACTGTCTGCAAAACAGAAAGATTTCTTCCGCAGCAGAGAAGAAATGTCAGAACGCATGAATGCTCTGGATAAGGAAGTCTATCGTCTGGGCGAACAGAAGAAAAAGTTGGAGGACGGCATTGAAGGTCAGATCAATTACATGTGGGATGAGTATGAGATCACCTTAAGCGATGCGGCAGGACTCCGCAACGAAGAGATGAATGATCTGCCAGCTATGAAACGCGAGATCAGCGGTCTGAAAGACGAGATCCGCAAGCTTGGCAATGTCAATGTCAACGCCATTGAGGATTACAAGAACCTGATGGAGCGCTATACTTTCATGAAGACTCAGCATGATGATCTGGTGGAAGCGGAGAAGACGCTGGAAGGCATCATCGAAGAACTGGATACCGCCATGCGCAAACAGTTCACGGAGAAATTCGCAGAGATCAGCAGAGAGTTCGATAAGGTATTCAAGGAACTCTTCGGTGGTGGTAAGGGAACACTGGAACTGATGGAGGATGAGGATATTCTGGAGGCAGGCATCCGCATCATCGCACAGCCCCCCGGAAAAAAGCTTCAGAACATGATGCAGCTCTCCGGTGGAGAGAAGGCTTTATCCGCCATATCCCTACTGTTCGCAATTCAGAACCTGAAGCCGTCTCCGTTCTGTCTGTTAGACGAGATCGAGGCCGCACTGGATGACTCCAATGTAGGACGTTTTGCAAAGTATTTACATAAGCTGACCAAGAACACCCAGTTCATTGTCATTACCCACAGACGAGGTACTATGGAACAGGTGGATAGATTGTATGGTATCACCATGCAGGAGAAGGGCGTATCTACCTTAGTCAGCGTCAACCTCATTGACAAGGACCTGGACGATTAGTATGAAAATCGTGAAGAAGTTCTAAGTTTCATACAAGAAAAACGCAAGCGTTTTTCTGGATAGAATGCTGATTGGAGGAAAAGGGATGAGTGAGGAAAAGAAAGGCTTTTTTGCGAGGCTGAAAGAAGGACTGACCAAGACCCGTGATAACATTGTCCGGGGAATCGATTCGGTCTTCAGCGGTTTTTCCGCCATTGATGATGATTTCTACGAAGAACTGGAAGAAATCCTCATTATGGGAGATATCGGTGTCAATGCCACCACTGCCATTGTGGAGAGATTAAAACAGCAGGTAAAAGAAAAGCATATCAAGGAGCCTTCCGAATGCAAACAGCTTCTGATCGAAAGCATTAAGGAGCAGATGCAGGTGGATGAGACCGCTTACGATTTCGAGAAGGAACAGTCCGTGATCATGGTCATTGGTGTCAACGGTGTGGGTAAGACCACTTCCGTGGGTAAACTGGCAGGTAAATTAAAGGATGAGGGCAGAAAAGTCCTTATCGCCGCAGCGGATACTTTCCGTGCCGCAGCGGGAGATCAGCTGGCAGAATGGGCATCCAGAGCGGATGTGCCCATGATCGGCGGAAAAGAGGGCGCGGATCCCGCCAGTGTGGTGTTTGATGCCGTGAATGCAGCGAAAGCAAGAGGCGTGGATGTGCTTCTCATTGATACCGCCGGCAGACTGCATAATAAAAAGAACCTGATGGAAGAACTTCGCAAGATGAACCGCATCATTGACAAGGAGTTCCCGAATGCCCACAGAGAGAACCTGATCGTATTGGATGGTACCACCGGACAGAATGCGCTGGTACAGGCGAGAGAATTTGGTGAGGTGGCAGATCTCACAGGCATCATTCTGACGAAGATGGACGGAACGGCGAAGGGCGGTATTGCGGTGGCAATCCAGTCTGAACTGAAGGTTCCGGTAAAATACATCGGTGTGGGGGAGACCATTGAGGATCTCCAGAAATTCAATTCTGAGGAATTTGTAAACGCATTGTTTGATGTGAATATGGAGAATATCGGAGAACTGCATCTGCCCGAGGACGAGCAACAGACGGATACGCAGGAGGAATAACCGACAGACCAAGGAAAGTGTGACAGAAAGGCATGGGAAGAAAAATGCAGGAAGAAATGTTGACTTTAGAGAAATTTGAAGAAGCAAGTGAAATCGTAAAAAAGGTAACGTTAGAGACCAAGCTGGTATACAGTGATTATTTCAGCGCCCAGACCGGCAACCGTGTATACTTAAAGCCCGAGAACTTACAGTTTACCGGAGCCTACAAGTTAAGAGGCGCTTATTACAAAATGAGCACACTGACCGATGAAGAGCGTGCCAAGGGACTGATTACCGCCTCAGCGGGCAACCATGCCCAGGGCGTTGCTTATGCAGCAAAATGCTACGGCAGCAAGGCAACCATCGTAATGCCCACCACCACACCTTTGATCAAGGTAAACCGTACCAGAGGGTACGGTGCAGAGGTAGTACTGCACGGTGATGTCTATGATGAGGCATGTGCAAAAGCATATGAACTGGCAGAAGAGCACGGATATACCTTCATTCATCCGTTTGATGATCTGACTGTAGCGACCGGTCAGGGGACCATTGCCATGGAGATATTCAAAGAGCTTCCCCTGGTAGACTACATTTTAGTTCCTATTGGTGGCGGCGGACTGGCAACCGGTGTCTCCACACTGGCAAAACTGCTGAACCCGAAGATCAAGGTCATCGGTGTGGAACCTGCGGGAGCTAACTGCATGCAGGTATCCTTAAAGAACGGCAAGGTAACCACCCTGCCAAAGGTCAACACCATTGCAGACGGTACTGCGGTTAAGACTCCCGGAAGTAAGATTTTCCCGTACTTACAGAAGAATCTGGACGACGTGATCACTGTGGAGGACGAGGATCTGGTAGTAGCCTTCCTGGATATGGTGGAGAACCACAAGATGATCGTGGAGAATTCCGGACTGCTGACCGTGGCAGCCTTAAAGCAGTTAAATGTGAAGGATAAGCGTATTGTATCTATCTTGAGCGGCGGTAATATGGATGTCATCACCATGTCCTCCGTAGTACAGCAGGGTCTGATCTTAAGAGACCGTATCTTCACCGTATCCGTATTGCTTCCCGACAAGCCCGGTGAGCTGTGCAGAGTATCCGGTATCATTGCCGGCGTTAACGGTAATGTCATCAAGCTGGAGCACAACCAGTTTGTATCCATCAACCGCAGCGCTGCCGTGGAACTGCGTATCACACTGGAAGCATTCGGTACCGAGCATAAGAATGAGATCATTGCCGCTCTGGAAAAAGAAGGCTATCAGCCCAAGGTGGTCAGAGCAAATATATAATTGTGCAGAGTCATGCAGATGTCGCTGCATAGTTTCTTAGAAAAGAAGTGAATGCATCACTGATAAAAGCCGCATATTATAGGTATGCGGCTTTTATGTGTGGAAATGGAGAGAAATATGGCGAAAAAGACTGAAAAAGAACTGGAAATACAGAGACTGGATAAAAAGACACCACTGCAGATGTTTCGGGATTATGTAATGATCACGGTGGCTTCTTTTGTCTATGCGGTATCCGTCAGCATGTTTTTGGATCCGAACTCTCTGGCACCCGGGGGTATCACCGGTATTGCCATTATTTTAAACCGTTTGTTCGGAATTGAGACAGGTACCTGGATGTTACTCATCAACATACCGATCCTACTGATCGGTATCTGGAAATTCGGATTGCGGTTTATTTTGTCGACGATCTATTGTACGGCAATGACATCACTGTTTACAAACCTGCTGACACCGGTAGGAGCAGTGACCACAGATCCATTACTTGCCTCTCTGGCCGGAAGTGCCCTGATGGCAGTATCCATGGGCTGGGTGTTCAAGGCCGGATCCACTACGGGAGGAACAGATATTATTATCAAGCTGCTGCGACTAAAGTTCCCGTACCTCAAGACGGGAGCATTGTTTTTCCTGACAGATGTGGTTATCGTCATAGCATCGGCATTTGTATTCCGGAATGTTGACAAGGCACTGTATGCCGGTATCGTGGTCATTATCACATCAGTGGTGCTGGATGTGGTATTGTACGGTCGTGATGAGGCGAAGCTGATCTATATTATCAGCGACCATGCAGAGAAGATTGCAGGGAGACTTTTGGAGGAGCTGGATATTGGTGTGACTTATGTACAGGGCAGTGGTGCTTACAGCGGCAAGGAGAAGAGCGTCATTATGTGCGCCATGAAGAAAAACATTTCTCCCAAGGCGGAAGAAATCGTAAAGGAAGAGGATCCCCTGGCATTTATGATCGTCACCAGTGCCACGGAGATCTTCGGGGAGGGCTATAAGAGCTATTTCAGTGAGAAACTGTGATGCTGAACGTAAAATTTAAGTAAAAACAGCTGGAAGGGCTTACATTTTCAAAGAGAATCATCTATAATAGCGTCGTGCCGGTAGGGCAGACGCTATTTTGGCGATACGATGAATGGGTACGGATTATGATTTCAAACCGGGCAGAAGCAGCCTGCGGATTACTGTGGCATAGAATAGTGTAAAACCATAGAGAGAACCGAATGGAAACTGTGGTAATGATATAGGAGCTATGTGATATGAGTGATACAACATTGTCAAAAGAGGAGAAACAATATAAACGGCTCACCGAGGAACCGGTAGCACGGTTGGTCCTGGAACTGGGACTGCCGACTACCATCAGTATGCTGATCACGAATCTGTATAATATGGTGGATACCTGGTTCGTAAGCCAGTTAGGCACCAGTGCTACCGGAGCGGTAGGCGTGGTGTTTGGCTTGATGGCAATTATTCAGGCGTTCGGATTCATGTTCGGTCATGGCGCCGGAAGTAATATCAGTCGGTTGTTAGGAGCTCATGAAAAGGAGCGAGCGAAAGCTTTTTCCGCAACGGGATTTTATTTGGCTATGGGAGCCGGAGTGTTGATCGCGGTGATCGGTATTGTGGATCTGAACGGATTGTGCAGATTGCTTGGAAGTACGGAGACCATCCTTCCCTATGCGAGAATCTATGCTTTCTATATTCTGGTGTCGGCACCGGCAATGGCATCCAGCTGTGTGATGAACAATGTGCTCCGGTATGAAGGCTATGCCAATCTGGCGATGGTAGGACTGGTCTTAGGCGGTATCTTAAATATGGCGGGAGATGCCATTCTTATGTGGGGGTTAAATCTTGGTATCCGGGGAGCGGCACTTTCCACTATGATCTCCCAGTACGTATCCTTTGGAATCCTGTTATTCTTTTTCCTACGTGGAAAGACCCAGAGCAGCCTGGCACCGAAATATTTTACATGGGAATTTGCCGTACATAAGAACATTCTTACAGCAGGCTTCCCCAGTATGATGCGACAGGGACTGGCCAGCGTGTCCACCATGGTGCTGAATGCACAGGCGGCAGTCTACGGGGATATTGCCATTGCAGCTATGAGCGTGGTATCCCGTATTTTCAATTTCGTATTCAGTGTGGCACTGGGTATCGGTCAGGGCTTCCAGCCGGTATCCTCCTTCAATTATGGGGCAAAGAAGTATTCCCGTGTAAGGAAAGCGTTCTGGTTCACATTGTGTGCCAGCCTGGTAACCATGGCAGTGTTCGCAGGTGTGGTGTATGTGTTCCGCAGAGAGCTGTTGCTGCAATTCCTTACGGATATGGATGCCTATGAGATTGCTTTTTATGCGTTGCAGATCCAGTGCCTGACGCTTCCGTTTATTCCGGTATGCATCTGCGGCAACATGCTGTTTCAGTCCATTGGAAAGGGCGGCAGGGCGACGATCTTAGCCTCCTTCCGAAGTGGCACCATCTACATTCCGGCACTGCTGATCCTGACGGCGTTCTGGGGAATTCGGGGCATCCAGTGGTCACAGCCGGTGTCCGATATTTTATCTGCGGTTTTGTCATTGCCGGTGGCTGTGGCGTTCTTAAAGGGACTGCCGGAAGACAGTACGGAAGTATAGAGAAGAATGAGATCCCTTCGTCATAAGACGGAGGGATTTTTATGTACAGATGTATCCATACGCAGGAATGAGTATCTGCCTTGATCTGCGAAGCTGTTGACATTAAATAATCCACATGATACAATACATTTAACAATTAGGTTAAATGTTAAACGCTTGGATGAAAGGATGTGATTCATTTTTGGGAATACAGGATACATTGAAAGCGTTGGCAGATCCTATAAGGCGTGAAATACTAAATCTTCTGAAAAACGGTCGATTGTCGGCAGGAGAGATCTGCGAACACTTTCCGGTGACGGGGGCTTCCATATCAAGGCATCTGTCGGTGTTAAAGGAGGCAGATCTGATTCGGGACAAACGGGAAGGAAAGTTTATTTATTATGAACTGAATGCTTCCGTGCTGGAAGAAATCATGTTATGGATCACAGATTTGAAAGGAGCATCGGATAATGAAGGAAATGATACAGAAAAATAAAGGCAGGCTGATCTGCTCGGCATTTGTTATGTGCATAGGAATGATATTGGGATATACCTGTGAGAACAGTCTGTGGGTAAACGGCACTTTTGCAGTGACTTATGTGGTAGCAATGGCAGTAACTTTTTACGACAACAGAAACAGGCAGCAGAGTGACAAGGTCATAAGAATGGTTACGTGGATCGTGCCGGGAATGACATTGCTCTATAACGGCATCGCCAGATGGATCGATATGGGTGTAACGAAAGAGAATCTGCTCATGGCAATTTTGTATGTCGGAATGGGATTGCTATTTGTTATTGTGGGCAATTATCTGCCCAAGGTGAAACCAAACCGCACCATCGGCATCCGCGTCGTATGGACATTGCAGGATGAGGAGAACTGGAATGCCACGCACCGCTTCAGTGGAAAAATATGGGTGGCAGCAGGACTGTTGAGTATGAGCTGTGGACTGTTCAGTGACAGCATGGCTGCATTATTTTTGTTTATTGTCGCTATCACGGCAGCAGCTTTTGGCAGCATCCTGTATTCTTATCTCTATTATAGAAAGAAGTTGCGCACCGGAAAAGGGCTGGCAGTACACTACAACCATAAAGTGGTTGCGGTCTATGTCTTTATAATGCTCGCGTGTGTGCTATTTACGGTATGGACGTTATATACGGGAAAAATCGAGATCTGTTACGGAGAAAATGAATTTACTGTTCAGGCGGAGGGCTGGCAGGATTACACAGTGAAATATGACGCTATCGAAAGCATTGCTTACGAAGAGAATATGTTCCGGGATACGAATACAATCCGGACGAACGGTTTTGGCAACCTGAAATATTCCATGGGACATTTTCGCGATGAAATCCACGCAGATTACATCCGCTATACTCATAACGACTGTGATACTTATGTAGTCATGGAAGTAGAGGGGAGCACCGTTATTCTAAACGGTGCAGATGATGCGCAGACCCGGGAAATCTACAATAATATCAGAGAACGGATGGAAAAATAATATCTGTAAATAAATTTCCCAATTGCTTTTATATTTTTCAAAAATGGTATACACTAGACTTATGTAAGTTTTGTATAATGAGGATTTCTGGAAAGGGTGGTTACAGTATGCTGAAACAGTGGATCCCGGCGGCAAAGCCGGACAAAGAGGAACTGGACAAACGACTGGATGCAGCGCAGGAGGAGCTTTTAAGACTCCAGATGCAGATCAAGGAGCATAAGCTCCCGGTGCTGGTGCTGATCGAAGGCTGGGGTGCCGCCGGCAAGGGCAGTACCATCGGCGGAATTATTAAAAATATCGATCCCAGATTCTTCAAGGTGGCTTCCATGTCCGCACCGACGGAGGAAGAGAAGCGGAAGCCTTTCCTGTATCGGTATTTTGTAAAAATTCCGGAAGCCGGCAAGTTCGAATTCCTGGATTCCGGCTGGATGGATGAGGTGACGAAGGGAAGACTTCGGGGCGAACTGTCGGATAAGCAGTATGCGGAGCGCATTGAGAGCATCAAGCGTTTTGAACGACAGCTGACGGACAACGGTTATCTGGTGCTGAAGCTCTTTTTCCAGATCGGGAAAAAGGAACAGAAAAAGCGCCTGGAGGAGCTGGAAGGCAACAAGGACACCGCATGGCGTGTGGGCGAGAACGACTGGTGGCAGAACAAGCATTATGACAAATGTGAGGAAGTCTACGACAAATACCTCACAGATACGAACGCTTCCGTAGCTCCCTGGTACATCATAGATTCCGGGGACAAAAAGTGGGCGGAATTGCAAGTGCTGGAGACATTATGCAGTGGTATCCATGTGGCCATGCAGAATGAGAGCCTTGCTGTACCCATTTTGCAGAATGTATTCCCGCTGGTGAAGATGCCGAAGCTGTCCGAGGTGGAACTGGACAAGGAAATCTCCGAGGAAGAATACAAGAAAGAACTGCGTCATCTGCAGAAGAAGCTGAATGCCCTGCATTACCGCCTGTATCGGAAAAAGATCCCGGTAGTCATCGCCTACGAAGGCTGGGATGCCGCAGGCAAGGGCGGCAATATCAAGCGGATCGCGGGAGCACTGGATCCCAGAGGCTACGAGGTACACCCCATCGCCAGCCCGGAACCCCACGAGAAAGCGAGACATTATCTCTGGCGATTCTGGACGAGACTTCCTAAGACCGGACATATCGCCATTTTTGATCGTACCTGGTACGGACGCGTCATGGTAGAACGGCTGGAAGGCTTCTGTAGTACCAACGACTGGCAGCGGGCTTATAACGAGATCAACGAGTTCGAGAAGGAATTGTCCCAGTGGGGCGCGGTGATCATCAAGTTCTGGGTGCAGATCGACAAGGATACCCAGCTGGAACGCTTCACAGAGCGGCAGAATACCCCGGAGAAGCAGTGGAAGATCACGGATGAAGACTGGCGTAACCGCGACAAATGGGACCAGTACGAAGACGCTGTGAACGAAATGCTCCAGAAGACCAGCACGGAATATGCTCCCTGGCACATTCTGGAATCCGTAGATAAAAAATATGCCAGAATCAAAGCATTGAAGATCGTGATAGAGGAATTGGAGAAGGCACTGGGGTAAGCGCACTGGAATAAGAATAGCTGTTTCGATATAAAAAATTGACAAAACCGTCTGATAAGGACGGTTTTTGTTGCGTTATAAATGTTTTTTGTTATAATGAGACATAGTTATTTTTGGAAACTGCAAAGATACAGAAAGATATTTGGAAACAGAAGAAATCGTCAGGTGTTACGGCATAATGAGAGGAGAAATCATGGGCGAGAACCGTAAGATATATGCAGCATTATTGGGAGCAGGAACTGTGGGAAGCGGTGTGTACAAGCTGGCAGGGATGCAGGAAGAGGATATCTGCCTGAAGACAGGAGCACATCTGGAGATTAAAAAGATTCTGGTGCGCAATCCCGGAAAGGTAAGAGAAGGAATCCCACAGGAGTTGTTCACAGATAGCTGGCAGGAAATTCTGGAAGACCCCGAAATCCAGATCGTTATTGAAGTCATGGGTGGTATAGAACCGGCCAGAACTTATGTGGAAGAAGCCATGAAGGTCGGAAAGCAGGTGGTCACCGCCAACAAGGATCTGCTGGCGGAGTATGGGGATCCGCTGTTTGAGGTTGCCACGGAGAATAAATGTGACTTACAGTTCGAGGCAGCTGTAGCAGGAGCCATTCCCATTATCCGACCTTTGCGTCAGAGTCTGGCGGGAAGTCAATTGACGGAGATCATGGGAATCGTCAACGGTACGACAAACTATATTTTGACCAAAATGTCCGAGGAAGGTATGGGCTATCAGGAAGCTCTGGATATGGCTACGAGACTGGGCTATGCGGAAGCAGATCCCACAGCGGACGTGGAAGGCTATGATGCGGGACGCAAGATCGCCATTATGGCATCCATCGCTTTCAGCTCCCGCGTGACGTTCCCTCAGGTTTATACGGAAGGCATCACGAAGATTACAGCAGAGGATATCCGGTATGCAAAAGAATTCGGCTATGTGATTAAACTGTTGGGTATTACAAAGCTTACAGGTAAAGGAATTGAAGTAAAAGTACATCCCACATTGATCCCGGACAGCCATCCTCTTGCCACGGTCAGAGATTCCTTCAATGCCGTATTTGTTCATGGTCAGGCGTGTGATGATGCCATGTTCATGGGACGGGGCGCCGGACAGATGCCTACCGCCAGTGCGGTACTGGGAGATGTCATTGATGTGATGCGTAATATTATCCATGGAAGCTGCGGCAAGATTGGCAGCGACAGCCATAAGAAGCTTCCTGTACTGGATGTAGAGGATACGAAGAGCCGATTCTTCCTACGCTTACAGGTGGAGAATCGTGCCGGAGCCCTGGCAAATATCGCAGGAGTCCTTGGCAACAACGATGTCAGCATCGCCCAGATGGTACAGAAGCGCAGCCACGACGGCATTGCCGAGATCGTGGTCATCACCGATCTCGTAAAAGAGAGACATTTTAATGATGCCATCCGTATCATGGAGGGAATGTCCGTCGTGAGGGAAATCTCCGGCATTATCCGTGTATACTAAAAGTATGGTGAATTGAAAGTTAGTTGAATACATTGGCAAAATCCACGAGCTTCCGGAGCATGCGATACACATGTCTCGATGTAAGGTCTCCGGATGTGAATTTTCTA
>OIWK01002582.1_pt1 | contig 14242 bp, 9 predicted proteins | sample 1587401 | NCBI WGS metagenome assembly OIWK01 (sample SAMEA3888911, study PRJEB22519) | human gut metagenome | biome: human gut; feature: human-associated habitat; material: faeces | place: Denmark | collected 2009
TTTGTTTTTGCCATGGCGGTCCCCCCGCCGATGACGACGACTTTGTTTCCATAATAGCGTGCGAAATATGGGATCTTTTCATAACAATCTGCCCCGATGGTGTATTGAGGCAGCGACACACTGTAACTCTTGCTCATTGTAAATAGACACTTCCTTGATGATTGTTATATTACACAGCCTCCTGTGCTGTGATTTATTATATTATACGCCTGTCTTTTTTGAGATGCAATCGTCTGCGGCGATAAATTTTCTTATTGTGATGACAATTTTTAATGCAAAAAACAGGACCGCTTATTCTTCGCGGTCCTGTGGCTGTTATTCTGTTACAGTGTCTGTATTAGTTTCGCCGGCTGTTTTATCAGCTGTTCCATCTTGAACTGTTCCATCCTGAACGGCATCGCTCTGTGTATCAGCAGCAGCGGTTGCCGCTTCCTCTGCGGCGGCTTCGTCAGCGAGCTTGTCTTTTTCCTTGCGCTCGTCACTGGCGAGGGTGTCGTAGAGGGTGTCGGCGATGAGCTTGGCGAACTGTTCAGCGCCTTCCGGCGTTGGATGGGTGTCGTCCTCATAGAGCCATTCCGGATGCTGGTCGATGAAGCTCTTCCAGTCGATGAGGTGGAAGTTGTCCTTCTTGCTCTTATCGGCGTAGCTCTGCAGCATGGTGTTGACGTTGTCCTGCCATTCGCGCGGAACGTGGGTGTTCATGAGGAAGACTTCGCGGTCGCCGAGCATCTGCATGAGGCTGTCGAGCTGGTCTTCGGTGAACGGTCCGTTGGAGCCGAGCACGATGACGACGACGTCGTTCATGCTGCCGCTATCGAGCAGGCTCTGCACGACGTCGGCGCTCTGGCTGAGCTGGCGGCCGACTTTGCCGTCGATGACGGACTGCGGGAAAACTTCGGTGAGCGGTGCAGCGGCACCGAGCAGGATGGAGTCACCGACGAAGGTGACCTTGAGCTCGCGGCTGAAGAGCATGACGGAACGATCGAGATACGGAATATCCTGGACGTTGGCCATTTTTTCACGCTCGTCGAGGGCCTGCTGCTTGGCGATGAGCGCTTCGTTGGCGGCGATCTGCGCCTGCATTTCGGCGACGGTTTCGTTTTCGCCGCTCTGCGCACGCGCAAAGCCGACGCCGCTGGAGAAGCAGAGCGCTACAATCAGCACGAGGGCGACGAAATGGCGCTTGCTCGTGGCCACAGACGTAAGAAATTCGATGACGCGCTGCTTGGCTGGCAGCTGCCCTTTGAGAAGCTTGCTCACGAAGGCTTGCTCGATGAACACATAGGTGAGGATCGAGAGCACGAAGAGGATGATCCACTGGATCCATTTATGGCTGGCTAAGAAGGACACGCTGTTGCCCATGGTCAGCACGGGATAGTACCAGAGGTAGGTGCTGAAGGTGCACTTGCCGAGGAAGGTCAGCGCGCGCAGGCTGAGGAGTCTGGCGACGAGGCTGCCTGGGATCGTCAGCGCGGCAACGACGACGGTGCTGACCACTGCCGACAGGAAGAGGCCGCCGCGATAGGTGAACGCGGCCTGATCCTGCAGGCGCAGCGCCAACACGACAAAGGCCACGAGGCCGACGATGCCGACGAGGTCTGCGATGAGCCCGATCTTGCGCCCGTGGAGCTCGGCCATTTTTACCGGCCGCCAGATGGTGCCCAGGGCGCCGCCGAGGGCGAACGCATAGAGGCGGGTGTCGGTGCCGTAGTAAACACGGGACGGATCGCTGTCTCCACCGAAGATCACAGCCATGAGCACGGCGCTGATGACTGCCAGCACGAGCTGCACGGCGGCGATGGCGAACGGCCCTTTTTTGAGGCGTTTCATGACGGTGAAGAGGATCGGCCAGACGACACAGAGCTGCATCAGCACGGCCACATACCAGAGATGGGTGAAGGCCGACGGATGCACGTATTGTTCAAAGTAGGAATAGCCCAGACTGATCTGCCACCAGTTGTTCACATAGCAGGCGCTTGAGAGCAGGGCGCCGCGGATGTTATAGAGCAGGTCTGGAAAAAAGATGTTGATGATGGAAACAGATGCCAGAAAAACCAGCACCATTGGCACGCCGAGACGGATGACGCGCTTGACGAGGTAGGACACATAGGTGCGCCCGAAGCCCTTCGTCTCCCATTTCATGAGGCTGCGCGCGGTCAAAAATCCTGAGATGACGAGGAACAGGTCCACGCCGATGAAGCCGCCGGCCATGCGATGCGGTGCGTAATGGTAAACCAGTATCGCCAGCATCGCGAGCACACGCAGGCTGTCTAGTGCAGGATAATAGGATTTTCGCGAAGATTCTTTGCTCACAATATCCCCTCTTTATTTACGACTTCATGCGATGATGCGCTCAGCCCTGGATGTCGCCGGTCTCTTCATACTCCTGTGCCCATGCCTGATGCTGCTCATAGTTATCGGTGTAGAACACTTCACCGGTCTTGAGGTTGGCATAGAAATAGAGGTAATCGTTGTCGGTCGGCTCCAGCGCAGCGGCGATGGCATCCTCACTTGGGGAGTTCATCGGTCCTGGTGGGAGACCGGCATTGGTGTAGAGATTGTACGGCGAGTCGACCTCGAGATCATCGTAGGTGACCATTTCCTTGTGGGTGCCGAGTGCATAGAGCACGCTGATATCCGACTGGATCGGCATGCCCTGTTCGAGACGGTTGTAGAAGACGCCGGCAATGAGCTTGCGGTCTTCGGTGGTCTGGCCTTCCTTTTCAACGAGGGAGGCGATGCTCATGATATCCTGCAGGCTGTAGCTGGAGGCATCGATATCGGCCTGGTACTTGCTCAGAACTTCGTTGGTCTTGTCGACCATCTGGGTGACGAGAGATTCCAGGGTTTCTCCCTGGGCAACGTCGTAGGTTGCCGGGAAGAGATAGCCTTCGAGCACGTAGCGCACGTTTGGATTGTTGTAGGAATCGGTGAGGATCGGATACTGCTGCACGAGCTGCGCGAGGAATTCCTGGTTGGTCATGAGGTTGAGGAAATCTTCGGCGCTGTAGCTGGTGCTGTCGGCGACGACTTCTGCGATCTGATCGACGGTCAGCCCTTCGTTGACGGTGACCTTGAGCATGCCGGCTTCTTCAGCGCCTTCCTGCAGTGCGGCGACGATCTCCGGCATCGTCATCGATGGGGAGAGATCATGCACACCGGCCTGGAGGTTGGCTGCTGCGCCCTGAACACGGACGAGCAGGCTGAAAGCGCTGGAGGAACGGATCAGGCCCTGTTCTTCGAGTATATCGCCCATGGTGCTGACTGGGGTTCCTTCCGGGATCTCCACTTCAACGATCTGGGTGTCGTTGGCATTGGCAGGAACGAGCCAGTTGCGGCCGATCTGAGTCACGGCGAGCACAACGACGGCGATGCAGACGAGCATGATCACTGCCACCCATGGGAAACGACGGCGATGGTGTCTGCCGCGTTTTGCTGGTTCCTCGCGGCGGGCTCTGCTCTTCTTTTCTTTTTTGCTTGCGGCAACTGGAGCCGGGCGCTTGGTCTTTGCTGCTGCTTCTTCAGCTTCGGCGGTTTTGGCAGCGGCTGCTTCTGCAGCGGCCTTGTCTGCGCGCACGTCCTGGGCTTCGCTTGCGACGGCCTGCGCCTGTGGGGCGCTGGCGGCTTCGGCCTTGCGGGCAGCTTCTTCTGCGAGCTGGGCTTCGCGCTCAGCCTGCATGGCTGCCTGACGGGCCTTGGCGGCCTGGGCTGCTTTCTGACGCGCTTCGGCGCGCTTGGCGGCAGCTTCTGCGAGGGTGGCCGGATGGTCGTCGTCTTTGCGCTGCGGACGCTTGGCGGCTGTCGCTGTCTGAGCGGCCATCGGCCGTGTCGCCCACTGACCTCTCGACTCCTGATCGGATTTGGCATCCTGAGCGGCGGCCTGCGCTGCTGCTTCTTTTTCCTTGGCGGCAGCTGCGGCGCGTTCTCTCATGATGCGTTCGTAAGGCGGGATATCGTCAAAGGACGGCTGGCCGCCTTGCTGTTGTTCTTTTGACACGGAGTTCACGCTCCTTTAGAGATTTTTGACAAAATGCAAATCAACTTTATTGTAGCACAAGCGATTCTGCGCTACAACCTCGACTTCGCCTGAGAAGCGACGAGAAGCGTTGTCATCTTCACAAAAAAAATCGGACGCTGGCTGTAGATTCAGTCAGCGTCCGATGGACGGAGGCGGCTGGTCGCCGCGCTCAGTTTTCGAGCTTGATCAGATGATCGAAGAGGGCGCTCGCCTGCTTCACGCGGCTCGAAGCGCCGAGCACGCAGAGATGGTTTTCTGCCATGGCCTGGCGCAGCGCTGGCGCGTAGGCACGCAGATCGTCCACGCTGGTGGCCAGCGCTTCCTCCTGTGCCTTGACGATGTCCTCGCGGCGGGCGCCGTTGACATGACTGGTGAGGGACCAGTTGCCATGGGCGCGCGCGGTCATCACTGGATTGAAGCGGTTCATGACGCCGATGATGACGTCGGTGAGATCGGCGTCGCTCATCTCGAGGTTTTCGAGCCAGTCGGCCATCTGGTCGTAGATGGCGATGGTGTTCTCGAGATTTGGATCGCGGTAGGAGTAGCAGCTGACGCTGCCGTTGCGGCTGAAGCGGATGCCCTGGCCGTAAGCGCCGCCTTTGGCGCGGATGTTGTTGTAGAGGTAGTCGTTGGTGAGGAGATTGGAGAGCACCTCGAGCACGCCGCTGTAGCCGACGCCGAGGGCGCGCAGGTCTGCCCCCTTGGCGACATACTGCACATTGGCCGAGGACTGGATGCCTTCGTTGAGCACCTCAACAGGCACGTGCCAGTCGGCGTGTGGATACGCCACGTCTGGGATCTGCGCCAGCCAATCGGCGAGGAGCGGACGGATGGCGGCGTAGCTTTCGTCTGAACCAGTCACAGAAACGAGCATGCCGCGACGGGTCAGGAGGCGGCTGTAGAGCTCCTGCACCTTGGCGAGGGTCGCTGCAAAGCGCTCGTCGAAATGGTTGTCGAGCTCCTGCAGGAAGAAGAGGAAATCGAGGCCGTTCAGGTATTCGTTAAAGCGGCTGTAAGCGCTGTGGTAGGCGGTGACGCGGCCGGCGACGACGGTGTGGCCCTGCTGGAAAATACCCTGCTGGATCTGATTTTTGAGCATCTGCACGACTTCGCGGAAGCGTTTTTTATCGCTGAAATCGCTCTTTGTGAGCTGCTCCCAGGCGAGATCGAGGAATCCGCGCACGTCTTCTGGGCTCAGCGTCTTGGAGGAGATCAGGAGCTTGTGGGAGAATTTTTCGGGATCGTGGTAATCCTGGATGGCACGACTGGTGATGCGGATGCCGCCGCTGGTGAGATATTCAGCGGTGGAGAGGGCGCTGTAGCTGTAATTTTCTGTGTCGACGGCACCGATGAGGCTGGTGAGCAGGCTCAGATACGGCAGCTCGTCGACGTCGATGTGATCGAGGGAGAGCAGCATGTCGGTGTAATCGATGCCGGCGGTGAAAAGCGGATGATGTAGCACGGTGACGCCGCTGATCTCCTCTTCCTGGCAAGGGATCTCGGGGAAGCTGCCGGTGACGTCGCTGCGCTCGAGATGCGGAATGGTCGCTTTTTCCTCTGGGGTGTCCTCGCTGTTCTGGCGGGCGAGCAGCTTCTGCGTTTCGGAGACGAGGGCGCTCACCTGCTCCTCGCTGAGGCTGGCCTTGTAAGCGGCGAGCTCATCGGCGACGGCGGCGTCGCGGCCTTCGTTGAAGCCAGGCATTGGCCGCGCTGTCAGGATGACCTTGTGCGGATTGTCGAGGATGCGCGACTGGATGTAGCGCTCGTAATAATCGCTGGCGATGCCTTCGCGCAGCACACGCAGGGTGTCGTTGTAGCAGAGGGCGTCGAACGGATCGCCGTCGTAGAGCCAGGTCTCAAAGGCGTTGATGTAATAGATGATGCCGCGGGTGGTGTAGCCTTCTGCTTCGCGCAGGGCGTATTCCATCTTGTTCACAGCGGCGGTGAGAAGATCCTTATCGATGCCGTTTTTGACGAGATCGGCGAGGGTGTCGTCGATGATGCGCACGAAATCGTCGCGCTTGGCGGCGTCGGTCTCCTTGGCGACGATGCCGAAGGGGATCTGCAGGCCGTCGTTGGAGAAGGCGGAGATGTCCTCACCGATGCCGGCGGCGAGAAGCGCATTTTTCACAGGGCCGGCCTGGGATTCAACGAGCACCTCAGCGAGCACCTCTTCGACGAAGATGTCTGCCGGCTGCTTGCGCGTGCCCATGGAGACGGCGTAGGCGAGGATGTCCTTGCCGGCGGTCTCGGCATCTGGCGCGACGGAGTAGAAGGTCTCGAGCTTCTTGGTCTTGGCGAAGGCTGGCTGCCAGGCGATGGACGAATCCACCTCGGCGCGGTCGTAGTGACTCAGGTATTCGCTGTCGATGTGCGCGAGGAAATGGGCGATGTCGCCGTCGCCGTAGATGAAGATATAGCTGTTGGACGGATGGTAGAGCCGACGGTGGAAATCGAGAAAGGCTTCATAAGAAAGGCTTGGGATCTCGTAAGGATCGCCGCCGCTCTCCTTGCCGTAGATGGTCTGGGGATAGAGGCTGGCGAGAATGGCGTCGGCCACCTGGGCATCGGCGCTGGAGAGGGCGCCGCGCATTTCGTTGTAGACGACGCCGCGGTAGGTCAGCGGGTCCTCTGGTTTTTCGATGTGGAAATGCCAGCCCTCCTGCAGGAAGATCTCCTTGCAGTCGTAGATTGCCGGATGAAAAACGGCGTCGAGGTAGACGTCCATGAGGTGGTCGAAATCCTTGTCATTCTGGCTGGCCACCGGATAGATGGTCTTATCGGAGAAGGTCATGGCGTTGAGGAAGGTGGACAGGCTTGAGCGCAGGAGATCCATGAAGGGCTCCTTGGTGCGGTATTTGCGCGAGCCGTTGAGCACGCTGTGCTCGAGGATGTGGGCGACGCCGGTGCTGCCCTCCGACGGTGTGCGGAAGCCGATGCCGAAGACCTTGTTGGGATCGCGGTTTTCCAGCTGCAAAAGGCGGGCGCCGCTTTTTTCGTGGATGAAGAGACGGCCGAGGCTGTCTGTTTCCGGCACTGGGCGCTCTTCCACGAGGCGGAAGCCGGAGAGGATCTGGTTGGGTTCCATTGAGAAAAACTCCTTTCGGTAGGGGATGTTGTCTATGATAAATGGTGCTGCTGTCACAGAAAAAAGCACGGACAGAAAACGTCCGTGCTTCTATTATACCATCAGCGGATGCTGGCGGGCAACGCCTGCCGACGCGAAAAACGCCAGCGCGGAAGGATCAGTGCCGGCGCTTGCTGCGGCTCGACTGGGCGCGGCTGCGCGAGGAGCGGCTGGTGTTTGCCGTCTGTGGACGGCGTGTGCCGTGGGGGGTGGAGCTGGTGCGCCGGTTTGGCATGTAGACGATCGGCTCCTGTTTTTGCAGCGGAGACTCGTAGCGCTGCTGCAGGTTCGACTGCACGCGCTGCTGTGTCTTTGCCTGACGCACACGCACAGAGCGCGCCACCTTGCGCGCGCGCACCTCCTTGCGCCCTTCTGTGTAAAGCAGGATGAAATAGATCGCCGGCACGGCGTAGAATACGAACAGCGCCACCGCCGCCAGAAAGGCGAAGAGGCTGAACTGCACGTCCCAGGCGATCCAGAAATTGCGAAAGCTCAGCACCGCGGCAACGATCACAGCCACGACCGGCAGGATCAGCCCGGGACGCGGGCTGTTGCGGCGCGAAAGCGAGAGCTCGATGCGGCGGCCAAAATATAGTACAGCAGCATAGATGACGAAGATGATCAGGGTTCTTAAACTAAACAATCTGCTGCCTCCTCTTTGTACAGGATTCTCATTTTATCCATTGTACCGAAAACGCGGGACCAATGCAAGCAGCAAAATAAACCGGCGCTGCGCACGAAAAAAGCCACCCGAAGGTGGCGGTGTTGCGGCTGATGCGGTATGAGGAAAAGTAACCCAACCCCGACTTCGCCGGTCAGTCGCTAAACACGGTAATAAAAAGACACCAGTCGCACCTGGTGTCCTCTTTGTCACGTAGACGATATTTCAACCTTTGACAGCAGACGTGGAAAGCGTTTCTGTCTTGCTTTTATTATACTGTGGCAAGCGCAGGATTGCAAGGAGATTCTGGCAGGAAAGCGCGCTTACACGCTTTCTGCTCAGCGTTCCACGAGCACGCCGGAGGTGGTGCCGTCGGCTGCGTATTGTGGTGTCACCTTACAGCCGAGGGCTTCGCCGAGGAAGCGCAGCGGCACCATGGTGCGGTTGTCGCTGTTGATGTACGGCGCGGCGTCCATGGTCTGTGGGGTGCCGTTGACGGTGTAGCTGGTCGAGCCGATGTTCATGATGATGCTCGTGCCGCCGTAAACGGTGGTGATGGTCTGGGTGGTGTTGTCATAATTCACTGCGCCACCAAGGGCTTCTGCCAGCAGGCGGTATGGAATGTAGGTGCGGCCGCTTCTGACAACTGGCTGGGTGTCGGTGATGTAGCTGATGCCATTGACGGTGTAGCTGCTCGAGCCGATGTACAGCTGCATGCTGAGGTCGCCTTCGCCGGTGTTCTCGGTGAAGCTGAAATGGGTCAGCGCTGTCTGGTAGAAACGACCGGTGTCATCCTGGAAGATGATGTAGAGATCCGCTTCGGCAATGCCGTCGCTGGAGATCAGCATGGTGCCGGAGCCGTTGGTGGTCACGGCGCTGAGATTGGTGACGGTGCCAGACATCTTGGCGGTGTTGGTCGGATCGCTTGGCTGGATGACGACGCGCGCCATGGTTGGTTCCCAGAGCAGGCGCAGGCGGTTGCCAGAGCCATCAGCGAGCTGGAAGGTGACGGCGCGGGCGTTGCCCATGCTGCCGGAATCCGGCGTCAGGATGAGGCTCTTGTCGCCAGCCTGCACGGTGAGCTTAACGGTCTGAGAGAACGAACCGACCATGGCTGTGACCTGGATGGTGGTGCCGATGTAGCTCTGCTCAGAGCCGACGGTGAAACGGCCGTGCTTGTCGAAGGTTCCTTCGGCGACGGCGTCACCGCTGTAGCTGAAGATCGCCGGACCGGTGTAGGTCGTGGCTTTGCCGTTTTTATCGACGAGCTGGATGGTCGGCGACACAGATTCCCCGAGGGAAACGGTGTTGGATGGATAGGTGAAGGTCATGGCGACGGCATTGTTGATGAGATCCTGCTGATCGTCGCTTGGTTCGCTCGGCGTGTCAGGATCGGTGCTGCCTTCGGTGAGATCGACGCGCACGCTGAGGCTGGAGCTGCCGCCTTCACCAGGCACGAAGGCGATGGTGTAGTAGTCGGCTTTGTCGCTGTCCTTGAGCTGAACCTTCACAGAGCCGTCGTAGACATCCGGCAGATCGACGATGTAGCCTTCGAGAGCGTTATCGTCTTCGTCGTACGGCTGCACGAGCACGCGGTCGTCAGGATCAGGCACATAGGCGTCGTCAAAAATGAGGGTCGCAAAGACGGCATCCCCACGCGCCACGGTGCTCGATTCGAGCTTCATGCTGGTTGGGCGGTTCGGCGTTTGCTCGCCGGCCACGGTGACCTCGTGAGAGACCATCTCAGAGCCCTTCTGCAGACGGAACTCGATCTTATCGCCGGCCTTCACAGGGGTGCCTGTGCCGCCCTCAGGAATATAGCTGAGGTTGAAGTACATGCTGTCGGGATTGGTGACATCGCTGCCGAGGGCACCGCTGTTGACAGACACTCCGTTGACGTAGATCTCATATTTGTCGGTCGGCTGGCCGTCGGTGAAGGTGACGCGGAGGGTCGTGTCGCCGGCCTTCGGCGTCTCGATGCTGGTCACCTCGGCGGCTTCGCCAGGCTGTGGCGCCATTGGCAGGAGCACACAGAGCGCCAGCGCGCCGATCGCTGTTGGAATGATTTTTCGCAGATTCATATATTCACATCCTTTTCACTGAATCAAAATGTGCGATCATTTTCTCCATGATAATATGAAAGCCTGTAAAATTCAAGGGACAAGCCGGAAACAAAAAAGGAGACTCCCGGCTGGAAGTCTCTCAATACATAAGGGTCTCACGCTGCTGCGCGGCTGATCGTCACTGTGGTGTTACCATTTTCGTCCTTGCCGGTGTCGACGGCGTAGCCGAGCCCGTCAGAAACGAAGCGCACTGGCACCATGGTGCGGCCGTCGGCGTTCACATATGGCGCCATGTCCATCCATTTGAGGTTGCCGTTGACGCTGTAGATGCTCGCCAGGGTGTTCATGATGACTTCGGTGTCGCCCTCTTCGATGGTCACATCGCCGGTGGCGGCGTCGTAGTTCACCTCTGCGCCAAAGCCTTCGGCAACGGCGCGCAGCGGCACATAGACACGCCCGCCGTTCAGGACAGGCACGCCGTCGGCGACAGAGACGGTCGCGCCGTCCACGAGCATGTCGCCGGCGCCGACGGTGAGGATGATATTTTCTGCCGCCATGTCATCAGCGCGCGCAGGCAGCTGTGTGCTTGTGAGGAGCACCAGCGCCAGAAGAAGCGCGGCGGCCATTTTTTTCAGAGTCTGAATGCAGTTGCTATTCATGAGAAATGCCTCCTGTGTGTGAGATTGTTGCGCGAAACAACGGTACCTATGATACCGCTTTTTGCGGCAGGAATCTCTACAGCGCCGTGACAATTCTCCGGCGAGATGGTAACGATCGCGCTGGATTGTTGCCAATCTGTTGCTTTTTCTGCGCGCAGAAGCGCCGATCTGCACTGCGCGCGTCACTGGCTCGTGACAATTCTGCGGCGGGATTTCCCAGAAAAATTGCAAGTCTCTGTTGCCCGTCGGCGCTGAAACTGGTACTATTAATCTATTGACCCGCATCAGAGGAGGACATTGCATGTCAATGAAAACACTCACCCGCTTATCCTATATCGACATCCTCAAGGTCGTCGCCACCTTTGCGATCGTGCTCTGGCATGTTTCCGCTGTCTATGTGCGCATGGATGCGGCGCTTTTGAGTCCGTTCGGGGCGCTGCCCTATGTGATCAATCTCTGTGTGCGCTTTGCGCTGCCGATGTTCATGATGATCTCGGGGGCGCTGCTCTTGCGCGAGAGCTATGCCTTCAACTTCAAGCAGAAGTTTTCCTACATTATAAAGCTCTACGCAGTCTGGTCGCTGGTCTATGTGCTCGCCGACCAGGCGATGCGCGCAGCCAGCGGCGGCGCGTTGCTGTCACCGGCGGAGATGCTTGCCAGCTGGATCCGCGGACCGTACCATTTCTGGTATCTGCAGATGCTCTTGGGCGTCTACCTGCTGATGCCGCTGCTCGTTCGCCTGAAGGGGCTGCAAACGCTGAACTATGCGACGCTCTTGCTTTTTGTCATCATCTATATCTACAATCCGCTGTCGCCGTATCTGCCACAAGCGGTCAACGACGTCGCCGGGCAGGTGATCCTCATGCGGCCGAGCACGATGCTCTTTTTCATGCTCGCAGGCGCCTGTCTGCACCGCGTGCCGCTCTTGCGCAAGCTGGCGATCCTTTCGGCGCTGGCGGCGCTGGCTGGCTTTGCGATCCGGCTCTACCTGCTCTTCAGCACGCCGGACTACGCCTCGGCGAGCACTGTGCAGCCGCTTTACAGCTACAGTGAGCTGCTCATGACCGTCGGCCTCTTCTACCTGACGCGCTATCTCTGCCGCAGCTACGAGGACGGCCCGCGCATGCAGTATCTTTCCAAATGCACGCTGCGCATCTACGTCAGCTCGGCGCTCTGGATCTCGGCTTATCAGTTCTTCATCCAGCCTGGCTGGGATGCGCTGGTGCCGTATCAGGCGCTGTCGATCCTCATCTGGAGTGTCGTCGTCTTCCTCTGCTCCTGGCTCACCGCCCACATCCTCGTCAAAAAAGACCGCGCGCTCCCGCCGCAAGCGCCAGCGTGCGTCCTGATCCTGTTCCTTGGAGGCCTCTCTCATGAAAAACATTCTGCGTTTCGCCGTTTACGTCCTTTTCTGCTACGCAGCCTTCGCCCTCTCCGGCGCTGTGTATTCCTTCTTCGACACCATCTTCAACGTCTACACCGTCGACTGGCCGACCAGCCTGCAGGCCAGCCTTGTGCCGTCGCTGCCGGGCTGGATCATCAGCGGCATCATGCTCAATTTCTGCGTGCGCAGCCGCCTCACCGTGCCGGCGTCGATCCTGGTGCTCTCCTGGCTGGTGGTGATCGGGCCGTTTCTGCTGCTGTTCTTTGTCGAACGCGGCATTCTCACGCTGCCTGTCGCCGGCTTGTTCGACGATCCGATGCCGCTGGTCATCCAGTGCTTCGCCTTTGTCGCCAGCTTTATCACCGTCAACCACATGACCAACCGCTAAACGACAACGAACCGCCGCTTATTGCGACGGTTCGTTTTTTTGCGCATCTTCGGTGACGCCGCCATGCATGTCCTTGGGAATGTCCGTGCGGTCGTAATTGCCGATCCATGGCGCGTTGCCCATGAGATCCGACTGATCACGCTTCTGATAGGTTGCGTCACTGTCGAAGATCCGGCGCAGCTTTTCCAGCTTGCTCATCGTTGCCACCTCCTGGTGAAAAACGAGCGGCACCAACTTTGTCACTGAACAATCATTTTTTGCGAGCAATTTCTATATTTTTATTATAGCACAAGCGCGCCGAAAATCACAGCGTTTTCTCGCCGGCGCGATGATTTTTCCAGGCGGCGTGTGCACGAACTATTTATCATTCTTATACAAACCAACACCTCCACCGTTGCGACAGCCGGGCGCAAATGATATCCTAAATACAGAGAATTTTCAAACACAAAGGAGATCATGCCCTATGAACGTATTCGACATCCTCGGTCCCGTCATGATCGGGCCGTCCAGCTCCCACACAGCCGGCGCGGCGCGCATCGGCCTGATGGCGCGCACGCTGCTCGGTCAGGCGCCAGTCAGGGCCGAGATCCTGCTCCACGGCTCCTTCGCCAAAACCTACAAGGGCCACGGCACCGACCGCGCCCTGGTCGCCGGCATTCTCGGCATGAAGCCAGACGACGAACGCCTGCGCGACGCCCTGTCCATTGCCCGCGAGGAAGGGGTGGAGATCACCTTCACGCCGACAGAATTTGCCGACAGCCATCCCAACACAGCGGAGATCCATCTCACAGCCGCCGACGGCAGCACAGCCAGCCTGCGCGGCGCCAGCGTTGGCGGCGGACGCATCGAGGTTGTGCAGATCGACGGCATGCCCGTCTCCCTGACCGGCGAATATTTCACCCTCATCGTCATCCACAAAGACGCCCCAGGCGCCATCGCCGAGGTCACCCGCATCCTCACCCACTACTCCGGCAACATCTGCCACTTCGATCTTTCGCGCAAGGCCCGCGGCGGCGAAGCCATCATGACCCTCTCCATGGATGCGCTGGAGCATTCCGACATTCCTGCGCTCTGCGCCGAGATCGAAGCCCACGATATCATCTACAAGTGCATCGCGGTCCAGCCGATCGCGTGAGAAAGGAAGGACCACCATGGAAGCATTAAAATATCTCAGCATCGCCGAGCTTGTCGACCAGGCCACCGCCCAGGACGCGCGCATCAGCCAAATCGTGCTTGTCGACCAGGCCGAGCAGATGGACACCGAGCCACAGGTGCTCTTTCGCAAGATGCGCGAGAACTACCACGTCATGCAGGAGAGCATTCAGAAGGGCGCCGATCCTGATATCAAGAGCACATCCGGCCTCACCGGCGGTGACGCCTGGAAGCTTTACAGCGTCTACGAAAAGAAACAATCCCTCACCGGCAGCTTCATGGCCGGGGCCATGTGGCGAGCGCTGGCTGTGAGCGAGCTCAACGCCGCCATGGGGCGCATCGTCGCCGCGCCGACAGCAGGCAGCTGCGGCATTTTGCCAGCCGCCATCGTCACCATGCAGGAGGAATACAGCCTCGACGAATACGATTGCGTCATGGCCCTCTTCACCGCCTCGGCCATCGGCATGGTCATCGGCAACAACGCCAGCCTCGCCGGCGCCAGCGGCGGCTGTCAGGCCGAGTGCGGCAGCGCCAGCGCCATGGCTGCAGCGGCGATCGTCGAGCTTGCCGGCGGCACGCCGCAGATGAGCGGCGAAGCCTGCGCCATCGCCATCAAGAACATCCTCGGCCTCGTCTGCGACCCCGTCGCCGGGCTTGTGGAGATCCCCTGCATCAAGCGCAACGCTGGCGGCGTCACCACCGCCTTTATGGCTGCCGAGCTGGCGCTGGCCGGCATCACCAGCCACATTCCAGCCGACGAGACCATCCTCGCCATGAAGCGCATCGGCGA
>OIWK01002584.1_pt1 | contig 14237 bp, 7 predicted proteins | sample 1587401 | NCBI WGS metagenome assembly OIWK01 (sample SAMEA3888911, study PRJEB22519) | human gut metagenome | biome: human gut; feature: human-associated habitat; material: faeces | place: Denmark | collected 2009
TCCCCCTAAAGCAGTTTGGTTATTTACCTTGTCTGCTTTAGGGGGATCATATCATTTTGGCGCGTGTGTCTTTTTTGATGCGGCATACGGAGAAAACGTGTTGAGGGAACGGAAGTGATCATTGGTAATCTTCGTGGTGCGTTTTTTCGCAACGCCATGCCCTCTGCAACTTTAGGAACTGAGCCAATCGCAGAGCCCAATCGAATCCGTATTTTCCCGGTGCTTGCTATTTTCTCAAGTCGATTCCTCGGATCTGCTGACGGAGTGGAAGTACGGAGTAGGGGGCGACGGAGAATTCATCGACACCCATCTTAAGGAAGGTCTCCGTGATGGAGAGATCACTGCCGAGTTCCCCGCACATGCCGACCCAGATGCCGGCTTTGTGTGCATTTTCTACCGTCATCTGGATGAGCTTCAGGACGGCAGGATGATGCGGATTGAAGAAATCGGTCAGGTTGCGGCTGGTGCGGTCGACGACCAAGGTGTACTGCGAGAGGTCATTCGTACCGATGGAGAAAAAGTCGACTTCTTTCGCGAGCTTGTCGCTGATGAGTGCAGCCGCCGGTGTCTCGATCATGATGCCGATCTCCATCTGCTTATCGTAAGCGATGCCTTTCTTATCGAGCTCCATCTGGACTTCCGTCAGGATCTCCTTCGCCTTCCACACTTCCCAGACGGAAGTAATGAGTGGGAACATGATGGCCGCTTTGCCATAGGCGCTCGCACGGAGGATGGCGCGGAGCTGGACTTTGAAGATCTCAGGACGCTTCAGGGAGATGCGGATCGCGCGCAGACCGAGCGCCGGATTATCCTCTTTCGGCAGATGGAAAGCGGAGGCTTCTTTGTCTGCGCCGATGTCGAGGGTACGGATGATGACACGCTTGCCGGCCATGGTCTCGATGGCGAGTTTATAAATATTAAACTGCTCTTCCTCTGATGGCAGCGTTTCACGGCCCATGTAGATGAATTCGCTGCGGAAGAGGCCGATGCCTTCCGCGTCATTCTTGAGGACGGCAGAAAGGTCGGAGGCAGAGGAAACGTTTGCTGCGACCTCGATGCGGTGACCATCGATCGTTTCGCTCGGAAGGCCCTTCAGCTGCTGCAGGAGCTCTTTCAGGTGGATGCTCTGGCTCTGTTTCTCTTTCATACCGGAGAGGATAGCCGGTGTCGGTTCGAGATAGACAACGCCGGAGAAGCCATCGATGACAGCGGTCTTCCCATCGTGGGAGGCATCGACATCCGTGCCGGTCGCAACGATCGCAGGGACGCCGAGCGCACGGGCGAGGATCGCGGTATGTGAAGTCGGAGTGCCTTCCTTCGTCACGAATCCTAAGATCTTTGTCGTGTCCATCTGGATGGTCTCGCTTGGTGTGAGGTCATCCGCATAGAGGATGCAGGGCTCATCCGAAGAGAAGAGAGCCTGCTTCTGATGGAGTGTGCGAAGCAGGATGCGGGCGACTTCCGCAAGGTCAGCGATCTGGCCATGGACATAGTCGTCCGGATCTGCTTCATAGATGCGGGTGAAGTTCTGCTCCGCCTGCTGGATGGCGTACTCTGCATTGACGCTCTGCTTCCGGATGATGGACTTGACCGCGTCAACGAATTCAGAGTCTGTCATCATCTGCTGATAGACTTTGAAGATAGAAGCGTTATCCAAGCCGACATGAGAGATGGCTTCCTGGTAGAATTCCTTCATCTTGACAGCGGCTGCATTGCGCGCGGAGTCAAAGCGTGCGACTTCGGTCTCCGGTTTTTCGATCTCTGTGCGGGCGAAATCCATCGGCTGGTGTCGGAAGATACGCAGCGGGCCGATCGTGACCATGCCGGAAATACTTTTGCCATGAATGGTAAGCATAGGTGGTATCCTTTCGTTTTGTATTGTAAATCAATCGGGCTCAAGGGGTGTTTCTACAAGCCCTTCTATCTTAATTCTCTATTCCCTTTCGACATTCCACGCCCTTGTCGTAGTAATGCCGGATCTTTTTCATTTCTGTGATGAGGTCGGCAGCGTCAAGAATGATCTTCGGCGCATTTCTTCCCGTGAAGACGAGTTCGCAGTCCGGGCTTCTGGCGGCGAGGATGCGCTTCGTATCCTCCTCGGTCGCAAGGTCATACCAATAAGCCATGTTGTATTCGTCTAAAACAACGAGATCATAGTCTTTGGAGACTGCTTTGACCGCATCCTCGATCCCCTTGAGGACCATGTCGCGATATTCTTTCGGCGGATGCCCTGCGGGGTAGACGCGCAATGCGGAGCCCCAGGCTTTGATCTCTTCTTCTGAGAGCATACCTTCTTTGGCAATGAAATATGGTTTACCCAAAGTAATGAGTGTCAGGCCCGGAAGTCCCTGCAGGATCTTCTGCTCGGAATAGGCGAGTGACTTCATAAACTGAATAAAACAGACTTTCTTTCCGGCACCGACGGCACGGACGGCAAGTCCGATGGCAGCGGTGGTTTTCCCTTTTCCATCACCGGTATAGACTTCGATATATCCTTTCATAAAAGACCTCCTTGGGGAAATCTGACAGGCAAAGGAATGATGAGTAAAATCGCTAGACCTTCCGTCTATTGATACCTATATTATACAATACGAAGGGAAGAGGAGAAAGTGTGAAAAAGAGGAATGCGGCTGGACGTGTTTCGCTACGACCTGCCGCTTTGCGAAAGTGAGGCGGGGACTGAAGCGGAGGCGCCCTGATCACAGGGGATGTTTTTTATCTTTCACGCCTTGACTTCCATAGTGTGCAATCTACATTGGTACGCATTTTTGAAATGTCTCGAAAATAGACATTTATTGGCCTCCATATAACTGAGGCTTTGGGTATCTATTAGATTATGTTATGGAAATAGCTCTTTAGAATCAGCTGCTATAGGATGTTTCTGATTGGCTATGTGTTGTAATAGTATAAAATATCTATGAAAAATCAGATTTTATCGATACTGTTAGTTTGAACCTACTATTATTGTTCGTTTTTATTCCGGATAATTCCGGTTATTTTCCGTTTTCCCTACTTGCTAAGCTTTAGCAAAAGCTGTAACATATTCTCTAAAGAAAGTAATGAAGATCTATCATTTTGAGGAGGATATGAGAACATGAAAAGAAGTGCACCGATTCTTATAGCCACTTTATCACTATCTATACTTTTTACGCTGCCGGTTTCTGCCATAAAGGCATCTGAGCCTTTTATACAGCAGGAACAGCTGAACCAAGCTCGGCAATTGGAACAATGGAAAAAAGACAGAGCCGTTCTGCCCCGCATAAAAGTAGAAAAAGCAGTCCTAGAGAGAGACACACAGGAGATCTCTCCCTCGATGGCTGCTTTTTATGTGGACGAAATTCATCTAGAAGGTCTACCGGAAGAACTGGATTTCTTGAACGACAGGGTGCATGCCTACGAAAAGCAGAAATTGAGCATGAACGACATAGAGAAACTAGTGAGAATACTCAATCAAAAGCTGCAAGATAAAGGCTATGTGACCACCCAGGTCGTGATTCCTGAGCAGAATATTTCTGCAGGCACTCTTCATTTATTATGTTTGCCCGGTAGACTGCATCAGGTCATCTACAGCCAGGGCAGTAAGAAACTTCCCTGGCAGAACGCATTCCCCATCCGGGACGGAGACCTCTTGAACCTTCGCATGCTGGAGGAAGGCCTGGAAAATATGAAACGAGTATCGTCCCAAGAGGTGTCCATGAAAATACTTCCTACGGCTAAGGCCGGCTATTCGGACCTAGAACTCACCGTGCAACAGGGAAAGCAAGTCCATGGGATGCTATCGTTAGATGACTCCGGCATGAAAGAAACAGGGAAATACCAATGGAATGCAGGCATTGTTTTTGATGATGTATTTCATGCCAATGATACCTTACAACTATCTGCTGTATTGGATGGAAGTCGGAGAGGCTCTGAAAAGGGGAGTCGGTATCAGAGCTTTTCCTATACGATCCCGAAAGGGAAAGACCGTCTGACTATCAGCCACAATCGCAGCCGCTATCATCAAACCGTTGCCGGTATCCCTTATGACTTTATCAGCAGCGGAAAGACGCAGACCACCCGCTTCACCTATGACCATATGATTTCTCGTTCCCAATCAGAAAGAAAAGCACTGGATATTTCTATGATCAAGAGAGACTCCCATTACTTTATTAACGACATGGAAATCCCCGTACAAGCCATGGATACCACTGCTTTAGAGGTTGGATTATCTGATCGCATATATATGGGAAGAAATACACTCTATGTACGACTGGGGCATAAACAAGGAACCGGCTGGATGGGTGCCCAAAAAGAAAATACCTATCCCGATTCTCCAAAGACAAGGTACCAGATGTGGCTCTTTGACATCGACTGGCAGCAGCCGTTTACAATGGGCATCGTCAAGCATCCTTTTCCAGCTCCCTTCATGGCCAGTGGAATACCAAGGGAAATCGGCTATACGGCGTAGATGCCCTGAGTATAGGAAATAGATATACCGTCAGAGGCTTTGATGGAGAATATACCTTGATGGGAGAAAGTGGATGGTACCTGAAAAATGAACTATCTTCTTCGATTCCCACCCTTCATAGCGATATCTACCTGGGACTGGATGTAGGCAGCGTCTATGGTGTCTCTACCGATGTCCTGGTGGGCCGTACCATAGCAGGTATAGCATTGGGCCTTCGTGAAAACTTTTCCTCAGGGCTTTCCTACGATGCCTTGATCAGCCACAGCCTGTACAAACCCGAAGGCTATCACACCAGGAAATGGGTTCCCGGATTTACTGTAAGCTGGAAATTTTAGTATTAGTGAGCAAGAATGAGTTAGTGGTAGGCAATTGGTACCAAGCAGTATATCAATGACGGCTAACCGCCAACTGCTAACTGCCTACAGATATAAAGGAAGCATCATACCATGAAATCCATACCATCCATGTCTATCAAAACAAAAGCCATGAAATCCTTAGGACGGAAGATACTCTGTGTCTTACTGAGCGGTGTCTTTTTCGGTGATACCATCGCATGGGCAGAAGCCCCTATTCTTCCGGATACAAAAGCACCGGGAAATCGGTATCCATTAGTGCAGGAAACAGCCAATGGGATCCCCTTGGTCAATATTTCTGCTCCCACTGCCGGTGGCGTCTCTCGGAATGACTATGAACGATTCAATATACCTACTAAAGGGGCCATTCTGAATAACTCCTATACCCTATCCAAAACGGAACTGGCCGGTTACGTGCAAGGCAATGCCAATATGGCACAAGGTCCGGCGAAAATCATTGTGAACCAAGTGACCAGCGGAAATCCTACGACGATGAATGGATTTCTGGAAGTAGCAGGCCATAAAGCTTATGTGATCATTGCCAATCCGAATGGTATTACCGTCAATGGTGGCGGATTCATCAATACAGCTCGTGCCATTTTGACCACGGGCAAACCGGAGTATGACAACAAGGAACGACTGAAAGATTTCCGCATAGATAATGACGCTACCATTCTTATCACCGGAAATGGGCTCAATGGTAAAAAAGCAGACACATTGGAACTTTATACCAGAGCCGCAGAAATCAAAGCGGCTATCTTTGGGAATACCGTACATGTCACCACCGGTGCCAATGTGATTGATGCCAATACAGGGAAAGTCACTGCTATCGAAGGAAAAGGAAAGAAACCGGAGATTGCCATTGATGTGAAAGACCTAGGCGGCATGTATGCTGGACGTATCTTCCTTATTGGCAATGAGAAAGGCCTTCCTATAGACATTAAAGGTGCCATCGAAAGCCAGCATATGGTGCTGGATAACCAAGGAAACTTATACCATGCCGGCACCACCCACAGCACGGAAGACATGACCATCCATGCGAAGACTATACAAAATACAGGAACCATGGCATCTTCTGGACATATGAGGCTGCAGGCCGATGGACAGATCACCAATGATAAAATCATGGGAAGCGTTGGAAATATGGCAATCACTGCCAACCAAGTCACCAATCACAAGACCATTGCTTCTGAAAAAGACTTGTCCATTACCACAACCAGTGAAGAAGAAAATGCGCTGGACAATTCCAATAGTGAAATCCTTGCCAATGGAAATGTGACTATCCAAGCCAGTCATACGGATAACATGAATGGTAATATCGCTTCTGGTAGTACCTTGTCTATCCAAGGAAAAATATTAAATAACTCTCAAGGGAAACTAACTGCTTATGGGAGCAATACCATTTCTGTATCAGACAAACTGGAAAATGAACAAGGTCTAATCGCTGCCAATGAGAATATTTCTATTTCATCTGATCTGATTCATAATGCCCAAGGAACCATCACGGCTTGGCAGAATGAAACCATCACAACGAAAGATATTCAGCTGGATGGGAAATTGGCAGCAGGTAATAATCTGACTATCACCACAGATAATGACATCACCAATGACAGTGCGAAAGAAAACTACGGTATCACCCAGGCAGATGGAAATCTGACCATTTCCGCCAAAGGTAACCTGACTAACAGCAAGAAACTGGAATCCAAAGGGACACTTACACTCAATGCCAAAGATATTTCCAATAAAGAAAGTGGCGAGATCAACGGTGGCAGTGTTTCTATCACGTCCACGACTCTGACAAACCGTGGTTTAGTGAGTGCTGACCAAGCAAATACAATCACCACAGATATATTACAGAATATAGCTACCGGTCGTATCTATGGTGAAGACATTACCCTTCATGCTAAGACGCTGGAAAATAGAAAAGACAAAGTACTGGAAGAAAAACTGGCTGCTGCTATGAAAGATTTAAAGCAGAAAGAAAAAGATCTGGATGACGCCTTCGCCATCGACGTGACCGCTTTCAAGAGCAATAGTGAAAAAGAAAACTATTTCAAAGAAATAGAAAATAAGCAAGCGGCCTATGCTGCTTCCAAAGCGGCTGTCGATGCTATTTTAGCAGATATGGCACAGGTGAAGTCTGCCACTATCGCTGCACGGAATGACATGATCATTACAGGGGATACCTTGCTGAATAGTGCCTCTTCTCTGCTCTATGCCGGTGGCGACATGTCTATTTCCGAAGCCAAAGACATCACTAACCAAGGAGCTGACATCAAAGCACAAGGAAATATGTCTCTCACAGCTCCTACCATCACCAATGCCAATGAGGCCTTCTCGGCAAAACGTGTATGGACAAGCGAAGTCACTAATCCTGACCTTATCCGTATCGATGAAAATGGACATCCAGAAAAAGGGCAATCTTTCACCAGAGATGAATTTTCTGCTCTGGATAGCGGCTATGGGGCGTACCATAACAAAGGTATCACTCCGAAAACACTCTACGAAGAAGCCGGTTATGACAAGATAGAACAAATCACCGAGGAAGAACGGAAAGACGGCGAAACACCGGTCCCCGACGATTTAGTAGGCAAAGAAGCACCAAACTATGACTACAATGATCCCATTTTTAAAGAACTGGGTGTCAAATCCATGGATACTCCACGACCGGGATACGATGATCCGAAGCAAGCCGATTGGGACAAGCAGTATAAAGAAATATTGAATCAACTCAACGAAAAGATAAAAGCCTACAACGAAGAAGCCAAGGCTTACAATGATTCCATCGGTGCTATCGAAAGTAAAGCCATCAAAAACTACACCATCATTCGCACCACCACCCACACGTCAGAAAAACAAGTGCAGGAAACGAAAGCGGGCAACATTTCCAGTGGGAAAGATATGATCCTCTCTGGCAACGTGACCAATGAAAACAGCCGTATCATCGCTGGGAGTACCCTCACGGCAAACAGTGGCACATTGGACAACATTGCCGAAAAGAATCAAGTACAGAAAATCACCTTTGGTACAACTCAGGAAAGCTATACCAAGAAAAAGCACTGGCCTCATAAAGCATGGAGACGGCATTATCGGGGCCAAATTTTCATGACGCCACAGAAAGAGCTGGACAACCCCACGTCTCTTGATGTTGGATCCTATGAAGGAAATACAGGAAAGAACCCAAATAAAGAAGACATCACCCAGACCATGCGTGACAACGTTCAGCAGCATTTGAATCCATTTGCTACTGGGAAAGAAACCAATCCAGGCAGTACAGCCGGAAAAGAAACAGGTGGCACGCTGTCTTTTATCCCAGATAGCTCTCTCTACAAGCTCCATCCAGAAGAAACAGCCAAGTACCTCATCGAAACCGATCCGGCCTTCACCAATAAAAAGAACTTCCTCTCTTCCGACTACATGTACAACCAACTCCTTTGGGATAACGACAAAGTCAATAAACGGCTCGGCGATGGATTCTACGAACAAGAACTCATCCGGAACCAAGTGACCCAGCTCACCGGTATGCGTTATCTCAATGGCTATACCAATGATGAAGAGGAATACAAGGCTCTGATGGATGCTGGGATCGCCTATGCGAAAGAATACAATCTGAAACCAGGCATTTCTCTCACCAAAGAACAAATGGCAAGCCTCACCAGTGACATGGTCTGGCTAGAAACCACCACGGTTACCGTGAATGGCAAGACATACACAGTTCTTTATCCTCATGTGTATCTCAAAGCCAGCACGGCAAAAGCCCTCACCGAAGACGGCAGCCTCATCAGTGCCAATACCTTGATTACAGATACCAAGGGCACTTTGACAAACCAAGGCACACTCAAAGGAACTACCATCATCACTAAGTCCAAGAACATCGTGAACAAAGGCACCATCTTCGGCAATGACATTTCCCTTAAAGCTAGCCAAGACATATTGCAGAGTGGTATCATCGAAGGAGAAGATAGAATCTCCCTAGATGCGGGCAGAAACATCACCATGAAAAACACCATCCAGCATGGCATGAACCAGGCCATCCTGGACACCACTGCTGGCATCGCAGTGAAGGGGCAAGAAGGTGTACTTCTGATGCAAGCAGGACAAGACATCACCATGACTGGTGCTACGCTAGCAGCACTCGGCGAAAATGGCTCTATGATCCTCTCTGCTGGGCACAATCTCACTATGGATACGGATAGTCTGGAAGCCAAGAAAGATATGACTGAGAATAATGACAACTATATCCGCACCTATCGCAAGACAGAAACAGCGAATACTTTGACCGCCGGGAAAGATATCTCGCTCATTTCAGGCAATGATATCAAAGGGAGAAGTACCACCGTAGCTAGTGAAAATGGGCAGATTTCCATGAAAGCTGCTGATGATGTAACCATCGAAAACGGATATAATGAAGCTATGGATGACTACGGCTTAAAGTACAAAGAAAGTGGCTTCCTCTCTCATAAGACAACAACTATAAAAAGCCATGACGAAAGCAAGACGGCAATTGGCAGTATGCTTTCTGGAGACAAGGTAAGCATTACTTCTGTTGGAAACACCACTATCACCGCATCCAATGTGGTAGGTACGAACGACGTGTCTATCACTTCTGGTAAAAATACGACTATCACCAGTGCAGAAGAAGTAGAACAGCACGACTATGAGAAACACGTCAAGAAGAGCGGACTTCTTAGTGGCGGATTAGGATTTACTATCGGCAGTGAGAAACGGAACGATCAGTATGCCGACACTGATGTGACACAAAAGGGTTCTACTGTTGGAAGCATCGCAGGAAACGTAACCATCGAAGCGAATAAAGACGTACACGTGAATGCATCTGACATTATTGCTGGGAAAGATATTTCCATGACTGGTGAAAATGTAGATATTTCCAGTAAAGATAATGTATATCACAGCGATGAAAAGCATGAGTACAAGAAGAGCGGACTCACGGTCTCTGTAGGTGGTGCTACTATTGACGCCATCAATAGCGTTGTACAACCTATTATAAGAGCAAGTGAAGTAAAAGATAAACGGTTGGCTGGATTGTATGCTGTCAAAGCAGGTCAAGAAGCCAATCAAATTTCTAAGACATATAAAGGGCAGCAAGACGTTATCAATAGTTTGTATGACAAAGCTGGTAAAGAAAGTGATCTTTGGGCTAAAGGTAAAGATTGGAAAGAAGCGGATAAAGTCAAAGATAACCAGCTGGGCGGAAAGAATACCTTTACCCTGAATGTAGGTATCGGAAGCAGTCATAGCCATGCAGAAAGCCATAGCGAAAGCACGGTAGCACAAGGCAGCCAGATCCAGGCTAGTGGAGATGTAACTATCAAAGCCACCAAAGAAGACATTCAAATCAAAGGAAGCCAAGTCAGCGGAGAAAATGTCAATCTGCAAGCAAAAAAGGATATTACTATCTCTGCTGCAGAAAACAGCAATAAGACAACAGAAGAAACCAAGTCCAGTGGCAGCAGCATTGGTGCTTCTATTGGTATTGGCGGACTGCAAGGCATTCAGGCCAGCTATAGCAAAGCCAAAGGCAATGTAAAAGAAAATGCCACGACCTATGAAAAGAGTGACATCCATGCCAATAAAGACCTGACCTTTACCAGCGGAAAGGATACCATCATCACAGGAAGCACTATGGCGGGAGATAGAGTCACCGGTAATGTGGGTGGTAATCTCTCCATCGAAACCAAGCAAGAAAGAAATACCTACGAAGAAAAGAACACCTCAGCCGGCGTGTCTATGAATTATGGTGTAAAAGAAGGAAAAACAAGCCTTAGCGGTGGAGCTAGTCGAGGCAATACCAAGAGCAACTACGAAAGTGCTAAAGACCAGTCAGGTATCCGTGCAGGAAAAGAAGGCTATGACATTACCGTGAAAGATAACACCCATCTCAAAGGCGGCCTTATAGACAGTGACGCAGCCAAAGAGAAGAATACCCTCACCACCGGAACCTTAACATGGGAAGACATAGACAACAAAGCAGACTATAAAGCAGGCGGAGCAGGGATTTCCTATACGCCAAAAGATACTAATACGCAGCTGAACCAGAAAGGGCTGACCCCATCCATGACACCTACCGTCAAAGGAAAAGCAGATAGTACGACCAAGTCGGCTGTAGCAGATGGAACTATTACGATTACAGATAAAGAACACCAGAAACAAGATGTATCCACTCTGAATCGAGATACCAAGAATGCATTGAATCAACTGGAAGACATCTTTGATAAAACCAAAGTAGAAGAAAAGCAGGAACTGATAGGCATGCTGGAAAAGTACGGCAATCAGGCAATCCATAAATATGCCGAAAGCAAAGGATGGGAAGATGGTTCTACGGAGAAGATGCTGCTTCATGGAGCCTTTGGCGCCCTAATGGGGGACATGGCAGGAGGCAGTGCGGCTTCCGGTGCCTTATCTGGCAGTGTGAATGAGTATGTGATAGGATACTTAACCAAAACAAAAGGTCAAGACTGGGTACAGAAACACCCGGATACCGTACAATGGATCAGCGCTGGAGTAGGAGCTGCTATAGGAAAACTTAGTGGTAAAGATGTATCTGATGCAATTAATATTGCCTTGACTGCAACTAAGTGGAATAAATTAGCCTACGAAAGACTTACAGAAGACGATGTAAAAAAATTTCTATGCAAAAAGAGCGGACAACAAATGACTGACAAAGAAATTGAAGGACTGCTACTGGATATCTTAGTCAAAGTCCGCTCATTGGATCCGGAAGCAGACCAATCAAAATATTGGGAATATGGTAATAAAGAATCCGAAAATGCCGTGGTAGATTGCTTAAAGGAACATGGCATTGATGATGAGAATATAGCACGCATTATGGATGTGTATTTTAAAGAATTTCTGGAAGCACATCAGGAGGATTTGAATATAATCAGGAAAACACATGACTTTAATCAATCCAAGTCAGATACACTAGGGAACATCTATGAACTACCTAGCATTAATGTGACTGCCAAGAAAAATCATTCATTATCAGAAGAATGCAATCATTCAGATTGGTATGAGGCTAAGATGGATCTAGAAAGAAACTTGGCTGCTGACTTGGCAGATTCAAGAGAGAACTTTCTTACGAAATTAGCGCTAAAATCGCCGGAAGTTTCTATGATGAATTATAGTGGGCTAAAAACAGTAGGATTTATTGGTGCAGAAGCTTCGGAACGGACATTGCATACACCAATTGCCTCCCAATTCTTAAAATATAGCTTAGCTGGAAGTGGAAAACCATTGTCCTTTGCCTATGGCTCTGATGTGTCAACAGATTTGGAAAACTCCGAAATATTAGCGACTAAAGTAAAAGAATTAGCGAGAAACATGAAACCCGGTGAGAAAAAATATTTTTATTCATCTATGGATTTTAACGGCACTAAGAGTTATGGTTATGCTTCGCGAGACCAACAATTGGCTTATGGCAAAGTAAAGTTGGCAATTAGTATAGAGAAAGATAAAAGTGGTCATATTTCTTATGTAGGAGAAGTTGGTGATACATATAATTTTGATTGGCATGGACTCACCAAGCCAAACTACCAAAATGAACATATTAAGCTTGTCATGAATAATGGAGCAGTGATATATCAAAAAATTGGAGCGTTACAACCATTTAACTGGACAGCTTCTATAAAAGGCCATATATAGGAAGGAGCCAAAACAATGAGAAACTTGACTCTGAGAAAAATAATCTTATGGATAATAGTAATTGTTCTTGGGTATCATGTTATATTTGGCACAGCGAGGGCTATTGAGGATTTTAAGTGGCCTAATGGGTGGTATAATGAAACTATACAAGCTTTTGGGGATAGACTTAGGATTTTAATTGCTTCAAGACCAAACCAAAAAATACCATGGACAATGGTAGATATGCAACCAGAAGAACAATCTGATATTCGCACTGGATTCATTGCAACACACTTAGATAGCAATGTCTATGATTATGAAATGGAAATGGGATGGTTTTACCAATATAAGGTATTATACGTGCTCGGTCGAGATGGATTTTGGATAATACAGGCAGATCCATTTCATATTACTTTGCTACGGAATGAGAATATTCCGGACAAGGATTCCCAAGATTTGGATGAATCGATAGCAAAGTATGAAAAGTATGGAAAACAATTTACCCAGGCTTATTCCGCAGCTGAATTAACACCAGAAGAACGAAAGGCCTACATTAAGTTGCAAGAAAAAGCACAACCTAGAATTCAAGAACTAAAGGAACTGGGATTGTATCCGTAATATCTTGACGAAATAATGTCACCATCACCAGCAAAGACAATGTATATCACAGTGATGAAAAGCACGAATACAAGAAGAGTGGACTCACTGTCTCTGCTAATGGTGGAATTGCTGACATACTAGCAGATACCATTGATTATGCAAAGAAGGCTTCCAATGCTAGAGATAAACAGCTAAAAGCACTCTATGGCGCAGAAGTCTATGAAACCATTGCCAAGGGGAAAGACTCTTTGAACAGCATCCTGTCCGGTGCAGCCTCCGGAGCCACTATGGAGGCTTGCAGCCCATGTTTGACACCTTCCTGAAAGACCATCCGGATATGAGTATGAGGTAAATCAATCAAGCCCAGAAACAACACCATTTATACCTTTATTCAAAAACACGCTTAAAAATTTTTTCGGCGGTCTTGACATTGGGCTCATTATAGTTTGCGATCTACATTGGCATATTTCCGTGCGATGTATTATAATGTATACGACAAATTGTAAAAATTATTTTTAGAGATCTTACTATATGTATCGCTGCAACGCTGCCCTGCCGTGATGCCTCTGAAACTATGGGTGGCCAAAGGGTAGAGTATGGTAGATGAATATACTAATATGCAGACAGATCTGTATAATTCAGCAACAAATCCAACAGAAAATGGAAATGAAGGAGAACGACTGATTGATGAAACAGATTATCAGATCATAGAAAAATATAAATGGAGTACAGAAGGGGAGACAAAGCTCTTTGTAGATATTGTCTTTGTTCCGAAAGCAGTATGATGAATGGCAACGATTAATGCATAACAACGATTAACGCATATCAGCTTAGACTTCATGTTGACCTCGTCCGAGGCAACCGGTCTGGGCTGATATGCGTTTAATACCTTTTATTTACTATATTTTATATGGTTTTGCTTCAGGCATTGTGATAACATGGAGAAAAGAGAATTGTTTTGCGAAATTATATTTTTGATAGAAGAAATATAGTTTTCTGAGAAAAAATCAGGTAATATACGAACTTAAGGGGAGGCAGCGTATGAAATGTCCAGGTTGTAATAGTACCATTCCGGAAGGTGCCAGTTTTTGTCCGGAGTGTGGACAGAAAATAGAGATGGATTTTCCACACAATACAGGCCGGACTTACTGGAGACAGCCACAGAAACCGGAAACGGAGAATACTTCTGACAAAAA
>OIWK01002585.1_pt1 | contig 14210 bp, 10 predicted proteins | sample 1587401 | NCBI WGS metagenome assembly OIWK01 (sample SAMEA3888911, study PRJEB22519) | human gut metagenome | biome: human gut; feature: human-associated habitat; material: faeces | place: Denmark | collected 2009
GCGCCGTTCCAGTTCGTGGAGAAGGGCCCGGCAGTTGGCAATGGGCAGACCATTCATTTCTATGAGCGTATTATCTATGGTGAGACTATTACCACCATCACTGACGAGCGATGTGATTCCATACCGACTGGCTGTACGGAAGCCATCACATTGTAATCTGCCCGTAGCAATAGCTACACTGTGTCCGAGCTGGCGCAGGCGGTTCAGACAGTATACCGTATCTGCCGGGATGATTTGCGATATATCAAGTCCCAGGGTACGGTCGATATCAAAAAAGAAATATTTTTTCCTCATGATACAATCCTTTCTATAAAAGAAATATCAAGTAACATTATACGGAGAAACAACGGAATATTCAATTAGTAATCCGTATCATGCCCCCGTTTTGGTCAGATACATGGTAAATTATATGTCAAGTCTTGATTTTTTCTATGTATTTGATTATACTAAATGCAAGAGAAAACCCTACTGTGTTCGTAAAATGATCTCGTGTTTTGAACCAACATCTTTTACATTGGGAGTCCGGGCTCTATGGCTGCCAGGCAATGCCTTCACTGGACTGTCGACCTTTATAGGAGAACACCCACCTGCTTAGGCAGGCTCAAAACTCGGTTTATAAACGGCATGGTGGGGCTCTTTTCTTATTTGAGAATTTAGTTACTTGTCCGCCGCTGAGGAGACTTAGCGGCGTTCTATTTAGTCTGGAGAGCAAACAAATGAGCGGAGACGATTTATTTTCTATGGCTGATGAACGGAGCGGCCAGGGCTATGCACCGCTGGCCGTCCGCATGCGGCCGGAATCTCTGGATGACATCTATGGCCAGGACGACCTCATCGGGCCCGGTAGTTTTTTGCGGACCCTCATCGAAAAGGACACCATTCCGTCCCTGTTGTTTTACGGTCCTTCCGGTGTCGGCAAGACGACACTGGCCCATGTCATTGCCAATGAAACGGACAGCCGTTTCGTAACCCTCAACGCAGTCACGGCAGGCACGGCAGAACTTCGCAAGGTCATTGCCGCTGCGCAGGATGCCATCTATCTATATCAAAAGCGGACGATCCTCTTCATCGATGAAATCCACCGCTTCAATAAAAGTCAGCAAGACGTCCTGTTGCCGTATGTCGAAGACGGGACGGTCATCCTCATCGGGGCGACGACGGAAAATCCTTATTTCGAAGTCAACCGCCCCTTATTGTCGCGCCTGCGCGTCATCCAATTGAAACCCCTGTCGGAACAGGCCGTCACAGCCGTCCTGCGGCGGGCCCTGACGGACAGGGAGAAAGGCCTGGGTTCGCTGGGGATTTCCGCCAGCGATGAGATGCTGGGGACCTTGGCCCGTCTGGCTGACCGCGATGCCCGCGTCGGCCTGAACTTGCTGGAACAGGTCTGCCTGGTCGTACCGGCTGGCGGCCATATCACGCACGACGCCATTGAAAAGGTAGCCGGTCATAAAGTCTATACGTATGATAAAAAAGGCGATGCCCATTACGATACGGTGTCGGCTTTCATCAAAAGCATGCGCGGCTCCGACCCCGATGCGGCCCTGCACTACCTGGCCCGTATGATCGAAGCCGGCGAACAGCCGTCCTTCATTGCCCGCCGCCTGGTCATCTGTGCAGCCGAAGACGTCGGACTGGCCGATCCCCAGGCCCTGGTCATTGCCAATGCCGCTGCCCAGGCCGTCCAGTTCGTCGGCTGGCCGGAGGGACGCATCATCTTGTCAGAAGCCGTCATTTACGTGGCCTGTGCGCCGAAGAGCAATAGTGCCTATCTGGCCATCGATGCGGCTCTGGCCGATGTCCGCCACAAAGACTGCGGTGATGTGCCCGATTATCTGCGCGACAGCCATTACAGCGGCGCAGCCGCTCTGGGCCATGGCCTGACCTATCGGTATCCCCATGATTTCGATGGGGGATGGGTGGCCCAGCAGTATCTGCCGGATGCCTTGAAAGAGGCGTCGTATTACAAGGAACGGCCTTACGGGCAGGAACAATCTATGACGGCTGCCTGGCACAAACGCCGCGGCGGCAAGTAATCTATTAGTAGAAGGTGAAATGTTTTGGCGAAAGGAAAGACTCGTAAAACCAGCCGTTCCAAGCGGACTGCTGGTACGCGTCAGAAGGCGAAGACTGCCAGGAAGGCAGGGACATCGCCGCTTTTGAAATATGAAATCATTGGTATCTGTTGTATTCTCGTAGGCCTTTTTGCGACGGTCGGTTTCATCGGCGTCGATACAGGCCGCATCGGCCACAGCGTCGATGATATCTTAGCGTATATTTTCGGCCTGGGCCGGATTGTCGTCAGTTTGTCCCTCATCGTCCTGGGACTGAAGTATATCGTCATCCGCAAGGCCTGCCCGGTTACGAAATCCTGGGCCGTCGGGACTTGGATCTATGTCCTCCTCCTAGGATTGGTCCATTTATTGGTCATTCCGGAGGGGACGGAATTTCTGCCGCACAGTCTGTCCGTCGGCGGCGGTGTCGTCGGGGCTGTCATGGCCTCGGTCCTGCGCCGGTTTCTCGGATTTTTTGGGGCTGTCATGGCTATTACCGGCGCCTGCATCGTCACCTTCCTGGTCTGGAAGAATTGGTCTATTTCTAAGCCTGTGGCTGTCGTAGCCGATAAGGCCGGACAGGAAGCGGCCAAAGTATCGGGCAAGGCCGTCGAAGGCCTTCAGGATGCGTCGCAGTCCCTGAAACAGTGGCACGAACGCCGCCGCATCTTCGATTTGCAGGCGGTTGTAGGGGACGACCCGTTAGGGCGTCCCGCTTGTGGGAATCCCGATGATTCGCATGGCGTAGGGGCCGTCCCGGAAGGGCGTCCCGCTTGTGGGAATCCCGTAATCGACAATCATCCCGAGAACTCGGACCATCCCGCAGCGACGACCATATCCGACGCCCGTGACCTGGGCAACGGCGTGGAAGAAGTCCGTTTCGACGCCAGCCCCATCGAAGAAGACGTCCCGTATGACTGGGCCAGCGACGGTTTTGAAGAAGCAGAATCTTCACCGGAACCGCGAACGCTCAGCCAGATCCATGAAACCATCGTCGGCGATACGGAACCGACGGCCCACGATGTCCAGCCTGCCGCCCCAGTAAAAACGCCGCTGGCGCAGGAAACGGATGTCCTTCGTCATGACATGGACGACCTCAAACCCATCGAAGTCGAAAAGAGCAGCGTCGCCGTCGATACGAGCGAAGAAGGGAGCAGTGCCGTTCCCAAAGCCGCCGGTGAAAAGACGTACCATCTGCCGCCGGTGAGCATGTTGAAACCGGGTCCGCAGCACGCCGTCGGCCTGAGCGATGAAGTCCGGGAAAATGCCCGCATCCTCCAGGAAACGCTGCAGAGCTTCAATATCGACGCCAAGATACTCAATGCCAGCCAAGGGCCGTCCATTACGCGCTATGAACTGGAACCGGCGGCTGGCGTCAAGGTCAGCAAAATCGTCCATCTCGCCGACGACCTGGCCTTGAAACTGGCTGCGACGGATATCCGCATCGAAGCGCCGATTCCCGGCAAAGCTGCCGTCGGCATCGAAGTGCCGAACAAGAAGCTGACCGGCGTTAATCTGCGCGACGTCATCGACACGGATACGTTCCGCAAGGCCGCTGGCGGCGTCCCGGTCTGCCTGGGCAAGGATATTGCCGGCAATCCCATCGTCGCCGACCTGACCAAGATGCCTCACCTCCTGGTAGCCGGCTCGACCGGTTCCGGCAAGAGTGTCTGCATCAACACCTTCATCGCCAGCATCCTCTTTAAACAGCGGCCGGAAGACGTCAAGCTCATCCTCATCGACCCGAAGGTCGTCGAATTATCGAATTACAACGGTATTCCTCACCTACTGACGCCAGTCGTCACGGATCCGAAGAAAGCCGCCAGCGTCCTGCGCTGGGCTGTCCGGGAAATGGACGACCGCTACAAGCGCTTCGCCATCACTCATACGCGGGATATTTCCCGGTATAATGAACTCCATCCGGAAGATGCCATGCCTTTCATCGTCATCATCATCGACGAATTGGCAGACCTCATGATGACGGCATCGGACGACGTCGAAAAGTCGATCATCCGCCTGGGTCAGAAAGCGCGGGCCTGCGGGATGCACCTCGTCCTGGCTACACAGCGGCCGTCTGTCGATGTCCTGACCGGCCTTATCAAGGCCAATGTCCCCAGCCGTATCGCCTTTGCCGTTTCCAGCCAGGTCGATTCGCGGACCATCCTCGACATGGCCGGTGCCGAAAAACTGATCGGCAAGGGTGACATGCTCTTCTATCCCCTCGGCGCATCCAAGCCGCTCCGCGTCCAAGGGGCCTTCATTTCTGATTCGGAAATCGATGAGATGGTAGAATTTATCAAAGCCCAGGGCGGTCCTCAGTATGATGAAGCCGTCCAGAAGGCCCAGTCGGAAAATCCCGAAGACAGCGTCGATTTCTTTGAAGACGACCTCATGCGCCAGGCCATCGACATGGTCCTGGAAACGGGGCAGGCATCGACGTCCATGCTCCAGCGCCGCTTCCGCGTCGGCTATACGCGGGCAGCCCGCATGATCGACATGATGGAAGCCATGCACATCGTCGGCCCCAATAACGGCAGCAAGCCGCGGGAAATCCTCATGACGGCCGATGAGGTCCAGCAGAAGTATTTGAGCTGACCCCCTGTACCCTTTGCCGTATCTGTTATATAATAAAAGATACGATTATAGAGAGTAGGGAGAGGAATAACCGTGAATGAATCTTCGATTGGCGAAGTATTGCGACTGGCAAGAGAACAACAGGGGCTGACGCTGCAGGATGTGTCTTATGCCCTCAATATAAAGCGGGAATACCTGGAAGCCCTGGAAAAAGACGAATACGATGCCATCCCCGGTGCCGTCTTCGTCAAAGGTTTCCTCCGCAACTATGGCAATTTCCTGGAACTGGACGGCGTTGCCCTGGCCCGGGAATATAAGGAAAACGTCGAAGAGCGGACCCCGCAGCCGGAAGTGCGGACTATTATGCCCGTGAAAAAGAAGAAAATCCGTAAAGATAGTACTAAAAAGAAGAAGCAGCGCCAGGGGAAATGGCCGGAAATCACTATCATTGCCGGTATCATCATTTTCCTGCTGCTCATCATTTGGATTTTAATTTAAATAAGGAGCAATATGCGCGAGAAATTTTTAGTAACCAGCCGGGAAGACATGGAACGCCGCGGCTGGGACCAACTCGATTTTGTCTACATCAATGGCGATGCCTATGTCGATCACCCCGGTTTTGCCGCAGCCCTCATCGGCCGCGTATTGGAAAGCCGGGGCTATCGTGTTGGTATCATTTCCCAGCCCGACTGGCACAGTGCCGAACCGTTCAAGCAATTGGGACGGCCGCGGCTGGCTGCCTTGATTACGGCAGGCAATCTGGATTCCATGCTCAATGAAAAGACGGCGGCCAAGAAATTCCGCAGCCACGACAGTTATTCACCCGGCGGAGAAGCCGGCCGTCGGCCGGAACGGGCGACGATTGTCTATGCCAACCGCATGCGGGAAGCTTATAAAGACGTGCCCATCATCATCGGCGGCATTGAAGCCAGCCTGCGCCGTTTTGCCCACTACGATTATTGGTCCAATAAAGTGCGTCATTCTATCCTCCTGGACAGTAAGGCTGACATCCTCAGCTATGGTATGGGGGAACATTCCGTAGTCGAAATCGCCGACGCCCTGGCCGAAGGCAAGACGGTCGCTGAAATGTACGATATCCGCGGTATCTGCTACGTGACCAGCAGGCCGCCCATTTCGGATAAGACCGTCGTCTGCCCGTCCTATGAAGAGGTCAAGGCCGATAAACTGGCTTTTGCCAGGGCCTTCAAGATGCAGTATGAAGAGCAGGACCCCTTTTACGGCAAGACCCTCATCCAGCCGTCAGAGAACCGCTTCGTCGTCCAGACGCCGCCGGCCCTGCCCTTGACGACGGAAGAGATGGATGCCATTTACGAACTGCCCTTCCAGCGGCGCTGGCATCCCGATTACGATGCCGCCGGCGGCGTACCGGCTCTCCATGAAGTGCAGTTCAGCCTGACCAGCCAACGCGGCTGTTTCGGCCACTGCCATTTCTGTGCCATCGCCAGCCATCAAGGGCGTATCATCCAGCATCGCAGCCATGAATCGCTCGTCCGGGAAACGGAGCGCATGACCCTTTTGCCGGGCTTCAAGGGCTATATCCATGACGTCGGCGGCCCGACGGCGAACTTCCGTCACGTTGCCTGTGCCAAGCAGCTCAAGGACGGCGCCTGCCGCAACCGCCACTGCATCGGCAGTGAGACCTGCCCGAACCTCGATACGTCCCATGATGATTATGTCAAGCTCTTGCGGGAAATCCGCAGCGTCAAGGGCGTCAAGAAGGTCTTCGTCCGTTCGGGCCTGCGCTATGACTATGTCCTGGCCGATCACAACAAGGCCTTCGTCAAGGAACTCTGCCAGTACCACGTCAGCGGTCAGCTGAAAGTGGCTCCGGAACACGTCGTCAAACACGTGACGGACCTCATGGGAAAGGCCGACGTCCAGGCTTTCCTGAAGTTCAAGGACTGGTTCGATGAAGCCAACCGGGAACTGGGAAAGAAACAGTACCTCGTCCCGTATTTCATGTCCAGCCATCCCGGCTGTACCCTGAAGGATGCCGTGGCCCTGGCTGAATTTCTGCGGGACATGCATATGCAGCCGGAACAGGTGCAGGACTTCATCCCGACGCCGGGGAGCCTGTCGACGGCCATGTATTATACCGGCCTCAATCCCTTGACGGGGGAAAAGGTCTACGTCGCCCGCCGGCCGGAAGAAAAACAGATGCAGCGGGCCCTCATGCAGTATAAGAACCCGGCCAATTATGATATTGTCTATAAGGCTCTGTGCCTGGCCGGCCGGCGGGACCTCATCGGTTATGGCCCGAAATGCCTTATTGCGCCGCGGCGCCATCAGGCAGGACGGCGGCCTGATAAAGCCGGTCGTCCTGCTGCCCCATCCCGCAGGCAGGGAAGGGGAACGGCTAAGACTAGAAAATTCAGGTGAATCTAATGAAGAAATTCGTGCCTTTTATTGTCCTCAGCCTTTTCGTCATCCTGCTCCTCAGCTTGTGCGGCCCGATTTTGACGAAGCGCCAGCAGGAAGAGGCTCAGCGGGCTTATGAAGCGGAACGCCATCTCGTCGTCTTTTCCGACCTGCCTCAGGATGTCAACGACGGACTGGCTCAGCTTTTTTATGAACAGAAACATCTGCGCGTCCAGATTTATTCCAAGAGCGACGGCGATATCCGCCAGGCCCTGAAAACGGACAGCGGCGTCAAGCCGGATATTCTCATCGCGTCGGAAGACAATCTGCGGGAACAGAAGAAAAACGGCATCCTCCAGCCCTATGCGTCGCCCGTCACCGATAAGGTGCTGCCGTCCATGAAAGACCCGGAACAGCTGTGGAATGGCCTGTGGTATAACCCGATGGTCTTCATCGTCAGCCAGTCTTATTATGAACGGCGGGGCATGCAGATCCGCACCTGGGACGACCTCCTGACGGATCCCGAAATGGTCCTGGCCTTCCCGGACCTGGCGTCTATGGACATGGCCGGCGAATTTCTCTGTTCTTTCGTAGAAATGAGAGGCATTGAAGACAGTGAACGCTACCTGCGCTCCCTCCAGGGCCATGTAGCATCCTATTCGAAATCGATGTCGGCCAACGTCCGCCGCGTAGCCAGCGGCGAAGCTGATATGGGCGTAGCCGACGCCGCCGTCGCCCGGCAGTACCGCCATGACGGGGCGCCTATCTATATTCTCTATCCCCGGGACGGCACGTCATATTGGCTGACCGGGGTGGCCGTTACCAACTGGTGCGAAGACGGTGAATTGACGAATGCCTTCATCGACTGGCTCTATTCGTCCAACGCCAATGCCGTCTTGTGGCAAAAACACATTTTTTTGAGCGATGCCCTGCCGCCGGCTAAGGCGGAAGTCGATGCCAAAGGCCAGGAAATCGCTTTATTCCCCGTAAAAAAACAATATTCTGCTCAAGGCCGCCGCGATTTGCAGGCCTGGTGGATTAAATCAGTTCGCTTCGGAAAGGAAAAGTAAAGATACATGGAAAAAATCGGATTTGTCAGCTTAGGCTGCTCCAAAAACCTTATTGATACGGAAGTCATGCTGGGCATCCTTCGTGACCGCCATATGGAGATTACGGAAGACCTGTCCCAGGCGGATATCATCATCGTCAATACGTGTACGTTCATTGAAAAAGCCAAGCAGGAATCCATTGATACGATATTGCAGGCCGCCCGCTACAAGACGGAAGGGAAATGTAAGATCCTCATCGTCACGGGCTGCCTGAGCCAGCAGTACAAACAGGACCTGATGAAAGAAATGCCGGAAATCGATGCCTTGTTGGGGACCGGTTCGTGGGACCGCATCTGGGAAGCCATCGATACGGTCAAGAAAGGCCGCAAAGCCTGCTACATGGATGACGTCAGTCATCTCTATAACCAGAATACGAGCCGCCTGCGGACGACGCCGAAATACAGTGCCTATGTCAAGATCGGCGAAGGCTGCAACAACGGCTGCTCTTTCTGCATCATCCCCCATGTACGGGGCAAGCTGTACAGCCGTCCTGTCGACTCTGTCGTAGCCGAAGTACAGCAGCTGGCTGCTGACGGCGTCAAAGAAATCAACCTCATCGCCCAGGATACGACGAGTTATGGCGTCGACCTGGCCGGGCACTCCCTGCTGCCGGAGTTGCTGCGCCAGCTGGTGAAAATCGATGGCATCCGCTGGATCCGCCTGTTCTATCTCTATCCCCATTACTTTACGGACGAATTGATGGATCTCATCGTCAAGGAAGAAAAAATCTGTCCCTATGTCGATCTGCCGCTCCAGCATATTTCCCAGACCGTCCTGCAGCGCATGAACCGGCGCGATTCGGAAGAGGATGTGCGCCGTCTCATGAAGAAGCTCTGCAGCCACGGCCGCAAGCTGACCCTGCGTTCGACGTTCATCGTCGGCTTCCCCGGCGAAACGGAAGAAGAATTTCAGGAACTCTGTGAATTTGTCAAGGAAACGGAATTTGACGACGTCGGCGTCTTCACTTATTCTCAGGAAGACGGGACGCCGGCCGCCCTTATGGACGATCAGATACCGGAAGAAGTCAAGGAAGAACGGTATCACCAGCTCATGGCCATCCAGGCCAAGGTATCGGAAATCCGCAACCAGGAACTGGAAGGCTCTGTCCATACGATGCTCGTCGAAAAAGTAGAAGAAGAAAAGGGTATCCGTCAGGCCGTCGGGCGCATTGAAATCCAGGCTCCCGATGTCGATGGCCTGACCTATCTGGAAGATGCCCAGGGCGTGCAGCCAGGCGATATGATTCCCGTCCGCATTGCCCAGGGCTTTGCTTACGATCTCGTAGCCGAACGGATCGATTAACCGAGGTGATGGCGTATGTTAGTGGAACTGGTTACGACAGGTTCCGAATTGTTATTAGGTGAAATTACCAATTATAATTCCGCTTACTTATCGAAGAAACTCAATGAAATAGGCTATTCTGTCATTTATCATACGACTGTCGGCGACAACCCGCAGCGCATGGAAGAAGCGCTGAAAGTGGCTCTGTCCCGCGTCGACCTGGTCATCACGACGGGCGGTCTCGGACCGACCCAGGGCGACATGACCAAAATCATCGGCGCCCGCCTCATGGGGATGCCCCTCGTCTATGACGACGCTATTGCCGAGTCGGTCCGCCAATGGGTCTGCATCCATCATGGCGGCGCGGCCATGACCGAGAACCAGAAGCGCCAGGCCATGGTCCCGCAAGGAGCGGTACTCTTCGATAACGGCGCCGGGACGGCACCGGGCGTGGCCATGCAGCAAGGCGGCAAGACCCTGGTCCACCTGCCGGGGCCGCCGACAGAGATGCGCTGGATGTATGAAAACCGTCTGAAACCGTGGCTGCTCCAGACCTTTGGCAGCCAGGGATGCATCGCTTCGCGGTACATCAAGATTTACGACTTGGGCGAAGCTTTTATTGAAGAACAGCTCATGGATCTGGTCCAGGGGCAATCGAACCCGAACTTGGCCATGTATGCCCGGCCGGGCTTCGTCGAAGTCCGCCTGACAGCCCGGGCTGACCGCGAAGACCAGGCCCGGGAACTGCTGGCTCCCTTGGAACAGGAAGTCCGCCGCCGGCTGGCCGGACAGATCGTCACCTTTGATGACGACACGATGGCCCATGTCCTGGGGAACATCGTCCGTCAGGGCGGCTATTCCGTCAGTGCTGCCGAATCGTGTACGGGCGGACTCGTCGGTTCGCTCATCACCGATGTCCCTGGCGCTTCCGATTATTTCCGCGGTTCTGCCGGGACGTACTGCAATGAGATGAAAGAAAAGATACTCGGCGTTTCGCATGATACGCTGGAAACGTATACGGCTGTCAGTGCCCAGACGGCGGCCGAAATGGCCGATGGCAGCCGGCGCCTGTATGGGACGGATCTGGCCGTCAGTACGACGGGTATCGCCGGTCCCGGCGGAGGTACGCCGGACCAGCCCGTCGGCCTGGTCTATACGGGCATCAGCGGCCCCTGGGGGACCGTGACCCACCGCGACGTCTATCACGGCGGCCGGGCCGAAGTCAAACGGCGGGCTGCCCTGCGGGCCATCTATTATTTAGTACACTATGTAGTGAATCATACAAAGAAAGCCTAGTTAGGAGGAATGAAGTTGGACGCAAAACAGACAGCACTTGAAAATGCAATGCGCAAGATTGAAAAGGATTTTGGCAAAGGTGCCATCATGCGCCTGGGAGACATTGCCGACAAGATGAACCTGGAAGTCATCTCTTCCGGTTCCCTGGCCGTCGACCTGGCCGTCGGCGTCGGCGGCTATCCCCGGGGCCGCGTCATCGAAATCTACGGCCCTGAATCATCAGGCAAGACGACCCTGGCCCTGCATGCCATCGCTTCGGCCCAGAAGAGCGGCGGCATTGCCGCTTTCATCGATGCCGAACACGCTCTGGATCCGGTCTATGCCCGCCACCTCGGCGTCGACACGAATGAACTGCTCATTTCCCAGCCGGATAATGGCGAACAAGCCCTGGAAATCACGGAAGAACTCGTCCGCAGCGGCGCTGTCGACATCATCGTCGTCGACTCCGTAGCCGCCCTGGTCCCGAAAGCGGAAATCGAAGGGGAAATGGGCGATTCCCATGTTGGCCTCCAGGCCCGTCTCATGAGTCAGGCCCTGCGCAAACTGACAGGCATCATTTCCAAGTCCAAGGCCATTGTCATCTTCATCAACCAGCTGCGTGAAAAAGTCGGCGTCATGTTCGGCAATCCCGAAACGACGACAGGCGGCCGGGCCCTGAAGTTCTACGCGTCGATCCGCATGGAAATCCGCAAGGGCGAAGCCATCAAATCCGGTGGCGACGTCATCGGCAACCGGGCGCGGGTCAAAGTCGTCAAGAATAAAGTGGCACCGCCTTTTAAACACTGCGAATTCGACATCATGTACGGCACGGGGATTTCCCGCGAAGGCACCGTCCTCGACCTGGGCACGTCCATGGATATCATCGAAAAGAGCGGCACCTGGTATTCTTATAAAGGCGAACGCCTGGGCCAGGGCAAGGAAAACGTCAAGATATTCATGAAGGAACATCCTGAAATCACAGACGAAGTCGAAAAGATCATCCGCGATACGCTGGCAGCGGAACCGGAAAAATTCGACGAAGCCATGGAAGAAGAGGATACGGCAGCACTGGAAACGCCGGATACGCCGGCAGCCGGCAGCGACGAAGCGTAAATGGAGTACCGCGAAGCCTATGAAAAGGCCTTGCAGCTCCTGAATGTCCGCTTTCTCAGCGAAAGGGAACTGCGGGACAAGCTGCGCCGCCGCGGTGCTGCTGACGCCGTCCTGGACGAAGTCGTCGCAGCCCTGAAGGAAGAACATTTCCTCGACGACCAGCGCCTGGCCGGCGATGTGTACCGCTATTATGCCCGCAAAGGGCAGTACGGCCACCTGTACATCGCCAACCGCCTGCGCCGCCGCGGCCTGCCCGTACCGGAAGACGTCGAGCGGCCTGATGAGTACGCCCTGGCTCAGGCCCTGGCAGGGCGGAAATTTTCCTATCGTGCCGATGAAGCCCGCAAGGCAGCCCGCTTTTTGCAGTACCGCGGCTTTTCGCCGTCTGTCATAGGGGACATCCTGGAAGACTTCACCGGTGGCGATGAAGAGGACGATGGGTGATTACAAGGTGCCGGAAACGTCAAGTCTATCTTGACATTGATATAAAAAAAATTTACAATTAAGAGAGCCGGTTTGATATACTGGTCTACATTTTGCATAATTGTAGGTTTTTTGAACATGAAGTAAATTTTACATACTCATAAAAAAAGCCGGACTGGGAGTTCGGCTTTTTTTTGTGAAAGGGGAGGTGAATCCATTACTATGCTAACGATTATTGCTGCAGCAGTCGCCTGCGGTCTCATCGGCGGTGGCACCGGGTATCTTTACCGCAAGAAAATCGCCGAAGGCAAGATCGGCCAGGCTGAAGTCGAAGCGCAGCGCATCATTGCGACGGCCCAGCAGAACGCTGAAGCCCGCAAGAAGGAACTCGTCCTGGAAGGGAAAGAAGAAGTCCACAAGATGCGCAACGACGCAGAACGGGAACACAAGGAACGCCGCAATGAATTGCAGCGCTTTGAACGGCGCCTGTTGCAGAAAGAAGAACATTTGGACAAGAAATCCGATTCCATGGAGAAGAAAGAAGATGCCCTGCAGCGTAAAGAAGATGAAGTTACGCAGATGCAGGAAAGAATCGAAGCCCTTCATGAACAGAAGATGGCTGAACTGGAACGGATTTCCGGCTTGACATATGAAGATGCCAAGGAATTGCTCCTGAACAACGTCCAGACCGAAGTGAAGCACGAAACGGCACAGATGCTCAAGAGCCTGGAAGAACAGGCCAAGGAAGAAGCCGAAGGCAAGGCCAGGGAAATCATTTCCATGGCTATCCAGCGCTGTGCTGCCGACCACGTCGCCGAAACGACGGTATCTGTCGTGTCTCTGCCGAACGATGAAATGAAAGGCCGCATCATCGGCCGCGAAGGGCGCAATATCCGGGCTATTGAAACGCTGACCGGCGTCGACCTCATCATCGACGATACGCCGGAAGCGGTCATCTTGTCGTGCTTTGACCCGATCCGCCGCGAAATCGCCCGCATTGCCTTGGAAAAACTGATTGCCGATGGCCGTATCCATCCGGCACGCATCGAAGAAATGGTCGAAAAGGCCCGCAAAGAAGTCAATCAGAAAATCCGCGAAGCTGGCGAACAGGCGACGTATGAAACGGGCGTCCACGGTTTGCATCCTGAACTCATCAAGATCCTCGGCCGCCTGCGCTATCGTACCAGTTATGGCCAGAATGTCCTGCGCCATTCCATCGAAGTCTCTCAGCTGGCCGGCATCATGGCAGCTGAACTGGGCGTCGATGAAAACCTGGCCAAACGGGCCGGGCTGATCCATGATATCGGCAAAGCCCTGGACCACGAGCTGGAAGGGACCCATGTTTCGATTGGGACGGAAATTGCCAAGAAATATGGCGAATCCAAGCTGGTCGTCAACTGCATCGCCGCCCATCACGGTGATGAAGAGCCGCACAGCGTCGAAGCCGTCCTGGTATCGGCGGCAGATGCCGTTTCGGCTGCCCGTCCGGGTGCCCGCCGGGAAACGCTGGAAAACTATCTGAAGCGCCTGACGAAGCTCGAAGAAATCGCCGAATCCTTCGATGGCGTCGAAGACTGCTTCGCCATCCAGGCTGGCCGAGAAATCCGGGTCATGGTCAAACCGGACAAGCTGGATGAATCGGACTGCGTCCTGCTGGTCCATGACATTGTCAAACGCATCGAAGCGGAACTGGAATACCCAGGCCAGATCAAAGTCGTCGTCATCCGTGAAACGCGGATGGTGGATTATGCAAAATAACCTTTTTTGAACTATAGAGAGGCGTCGCGTAGTGGTTTCGGCCATTGCGGGGCGTCTCTTTTTTAGCCGTCAAAAAAAGTTTGAAAAAAATAAAAAAAGTACTTGCCAAAACCCTTTTCTTGTAGTAGAATAGTTTTTGTTCGAGGCACTAAGAAATACCGAAGCGGCCTCGAAAGAACGAAAGAAAGTGGCCCCGTGGTGTAGCGGTTTAACATGTCGCCCTGTCACGGCGAAGATCGTCAGT
>OIWK01002589.1_pt1 | contig 14198 bp, 18 predicted proteins | sample 1587401 | NCBI WGS metagenome assembly OIWK01 (sample SAMEA3888911, study PRJEB22519) | human gut metagenome | biome: human gut; feature: human-associated habitat; material: faeces | place: Denmark | collected 2009
ACGCTGGTTGTAGGATAGGCCGGAAAAGGTACAACGCTGCACTCTAACACTTTTTCAATCTTTGTAATTGTTCGGGTGTTGGTGCTTACGTCGTATCTATCGCCGCCCGCCGGTACTTTAAACGCAAAACTCATGCCGGATAAGTCCCCGCGTTTTACAGCTTCATATACCGCCCGCGCTTCTTCTGTGTCTGGCAATGCCGCTTTCATTTCAAGCCCTGCCGCGCCCATGCTTAGCTGCATTGTCTTAGGCGTTCTGGCAAGCGGCACTTTGCTTAAATCGTGATTATAAAATAATCTCACGTCGCTAAGGTCTGCGCCGTCCAGTGCGCCACGCTGAATAATTTCGATATAGTCCCCTGCCGGGTCGTGTATCGTGGTGGGCGTGTCAAATACAATAGGCTGCCCCCACAAAGTTAGGCTTTCTGCTCCTGCCGGTGCTTCTGCTCTAATTTCCGCTACTCTGATTTCTTTCATGGCTCCATACCCCCTAACAGGGCTTCTTTAAGGGCTTCGGCTTCCGCTTTGTTAAGCGCAATGCCCTTAAGCATTTTATTGTTTTCCCTGTCCCATTTTCTTATATCAAGCTTAGGCTCGTCGCCGTTATAGCTGATATAGTTTACTTCTGCTGTATATCTCCCGTTATTGCTGCGGCTAAGAACCGCCACAGGGCGGGTTATCTGGTAATTAAAATCTTTACTCATGCTACACCGCCTTTCCTACAATCGCATTTCTCGCCGGGGTCTAAATGCGCCCCGCAATACGGGCATACTCTGTAATATCTGTATTTTCTGTATACATTGTAAATGTATTTCATTCTGTATCACTCCCCGCCTTTGTAAGCTGGTATTGATTCGCCTTATTTGCGTCTACTACGTTCAAAGTCTGCAAACGCTTGTCGCCGCCCTCAATTCCGGGCATATTAAGGATTTCTAAGGCCTGATTTACTGTAAGTAAGCCTAAAGGCATAAGCTCCTTTATAAGCTCTACTTTCGTTTTATTGCTGCTGAATTGCAGCCGCCCGCTTTCAAATAAAATGGAATTTCCAAAAGCCTGTTCACGGTCTGTAAAGACTTTTGCGGTAAACTCCATGCTTAGGGCTACCGCAAAGGGTTCTATTGTGCTTTCGTAAAACGCGCTAAATTCATCTTCTGTATAGCTGCTGTTTACAATGCTTTCCGTAACCCCTAAATAGTCGTAAATCTTGCTTTTTACTTCCTGTGTCTGCTCTGCGCTAAGGATAACCGGCTTGCTTTCTATCGGCTGATATTCGGCCTTTTGGTCTAAAGCCACTATGCCGCCGTCGTTGCTGATTTGCAGATAATCATTGATAAAAGCCGCCTTTTCTTCTTTCAATTTTTCCGGTGACATTATCTGTGTATATTTCAATATGCCCCGGATATTTGCCCCGGCCTTAATTCCGCTTATAATCCCCTCATTTTGTGTATGCGCAAGCTCCAGCGCGGGGAATAATGCGCGGTTGTCGTCTCCTAAAAGGCTGTCGCTGTTGAAGTTCCGGCGCAAGTGGATAATATCCCGATAAGGGAAAATAGATTGCTGGCCGCTTCTGAAATAAAACCGGCAATATAAACCGCCCTGCGCGTCGCTTAGCATATCTACGCCGGTTGCAGTAATCGGGTAAATTCCTGTAATATTGCCGCGTTCATCTCTGCATAGCAAAGCAAAAGCGTTATTGTACAGGTAATAATGAGTTGCAAGCTTATATAGAAAGTCGTATGCGCTCATATACGGGTTTGGCCGCACCTGTAACAAACGGTTAAGCTTGCAATCTCCCTCAATTTCGTTATGGTCGGCATATTTTAATACATGGCTACCCTTAAGCTTACCTATGTTCCGGGCGATAGCGTCAACCGCACCCCGGTAAATATCATTGCTGTAAGCGTCCCCACAGGTTGAAGTGAAAGCCCCGGTCTGCTCATTGATAAACTGAACTACCGGCCTTTTCTCCTGCCGCCTAAAAATACGATCAAAAAGTCCCATTGGTTAGCCCCTTTCTTTATATTCTTTGGGCTTTATAAGGTCTGTTCTCATGTGCTGCTGTTCTTCGTCTGTAATCACAAAAGCTAAAATCTTATCCGCATTGAGATAAAGCGTACTATTGCTTTCTGTGCTTTGTTTTAACGGCACAAAGCCGGGAATAGGCATTACACACGGGTTATAAATAAAATCGTCCAGCGCGTCGCCCTCGTCTGTAACAATTTTTTTTATTTTTAAGTCCGGATATTCCGGCGGTGTTACTGTTGTTTTCATTTATACCACCTCACAATGATAATAGCATATTATCTTGTAATTGTCAAATACAATGTATACATAAAAACAAAGAAATAGACGCACCGTTAAAGTGCGCCTAAATCTTACCACCCGGCGGGCAAATCCGCGTCGGATATTGGTGTAAATTCATCTTCCGGCACAAACAAATCATACTGCGGATAATAATTGAACCCACAGGAATAGGAGCTGCGCCCGTATCTGTTCTTTAAGCAAACAAGCTCTACTTTGCGCGGCACTTCAAGCTTTGCCTGTTTTACCGCTTCGCGCTTTTCCTTAAGCTTTTTATCTTTGTCGAAAAGCTCATCATTCATAATGGCAAGCTGTAAGCCCCATACCACATCTGCGGTATACTCAATACCCCCGCTTTCTTTGAAGCTCTCAAAATCTACAGGGGTTAAATAATTTTGCCGGTTTAAGCTGCATATCACAAGTACAACTAAATCATTATTTCGTTGCAGCATTTTCAAGGCTCTTACATGAGCGTCTACCGCGTCTTTTGCCGTCTGCCGTGGGTCTGCCGGTCTGATTATCTGTAAATAATCGACGATAACAACGGGCTTTATATTCTTGTTCGCTTCCATATAGCTGTTTACATAGCCCACTATACTATCTATCGTGGTATCAAATCCACACTCTATAATACTTTCTGTTATGGCCTTTTCCCCGTACTCTCTGGCCGCTTCTTTTACAGCTTCCGTTACCGTACCCCGCCTTATATCAATAGCACTTACCGCCGTTTCAAATCCATCTGAAAAGCTGCGCTGTGCGGTTATGCGACTCATTCCCTTTGTTACCATTTCCAGCCGGGATTGTTCAAGGCTGAAATATAAAACATGGTCGCCCGTTGCGGCTAATTGGTCGCCTAACTGGTGTACAAAGGTGGTTTTGCCTAAGCTGCTTATTGCCCCTATAACATATAAGCCGGGGTAAAGGCTCGTTATAGCGTCAAGGTTTCTATATCCTGTTTTCCTGTCCTTAAAACTTTGGAAGTGGCTAAGCTCTGCCCCCATTGCCCTGTAAATATAGGCTCTTACGCCGTCCGGCTGTTGCGACGTCGCAAAGGGGCTTGTATTACTCTGTATATCGTTCTTTTCATGTATACCCTGTTGGGCTGAATTATTCACGGGTTTTTCCTGCCCCCTCTCCTGTGCTTTTGGCTGCGCTGTCGTTCTGGCGGGCGGTATGTACGGCATAAAGCCCCTTAAAGCTTCTGCTATAGTCCTTTCACCGTATGTCTGCGCCCCGCGCCTTTGGTTCCATTTCTCACGCATAAGCCCGGATTGCCTAAACATTGCGTCCATTTTCGCCGCGTCGCCATTTGTCCAGTATGCTAAATGGTTTGCTAAGGCTTGGTCTGCGCGGCTGTGGTCGCCGCTATGCCCGGATAAATCCCCGTCATACAAAGCCCGGATTTCCGCGCCGCTTTTACTGGAAAACATCTTTTCCCATATCTCCGCTGCGCTTTCGTCTACAGGATATGCCCCCACAGTGTTGTTAGGCTCTTGCTGTTTCGGCTTGTCCGGTAGGTACTTGGAAATGATAGCCTTAACCTGTGCAGTCCGTTCCTGTATCGGTTTGACCTGCCCGTATACTTCGCCGGTCACTGTGAAGAAACGGCCATTATTATACATTTCAAGCCCTATTTCATCGTTCCTTTTTCCTACAGGCTCTAAGGCGGTCTTTGCAGCCCCCTTTTACTTGGGCTATATTCCGTGTAGCTGTCAAGCTCTTTTACAATATCTGCCGCAAGCTGGTTAAGCTCCCCGGCTTCGTTTATCACATTATCAAGGTCAATGCCCATATAACCGGCGGCAAATTCAAAGCCCACGCCGTCAAGCTGTCGGCTCTGCATTGCGCTTACTGCTTCGGCATAAGTCGCCCATGTTTCCGGATCGTTGGCTTTCGCGCCGTACCCCGTCGCCGGGTTCTTTGGCACTTTCCCATATTTACCTTTCTTTTCATTCCATACAAGCTGATAACACACCCATTGTTTTAAGGGCTTCAGCTCGTCCAGCTCGCGCGGCAAAATCGGCTGCGCCATGCGGTCACGCTCCTTTCATGTTCCCACAGGTATAGGCGGCCTATATCCGGGATATATTATGCTTATATAGTATCCACACGGGCGGCGGCTGTAAAGGGAAGCCGCCCGCCGGTACTATAATATTTAAGTATTATAGTATTAGGAAAATTTTTCTGCCCCTAAATCCAGTATTTATAAGGGTTTACGGATTTGGGGGTGTAACACTTCCCCGCAAAATGCGTAACACTTCCCCGCAAAATATGTAACACTTCCCCGCAAAATGCGTAACACTTCCCCGCAATTTGTATACATAATAATAATGTATTACTTCTCTTGCTTTTTTCCGTCGTGAGGAAATGAAAAAACCGTACTTTCAAGGGTTGCAACTGTCGGTATGTTGGCGGGGTCTTTGGGGTCTGGAAGCTGTATATTTTTATAGACTTCCTGCAATCTGGTTTTTGTCCGTAAAAGTTCCCATGTTTTTTCAAAGGTTCTTTTTAGAAATTGCCGCTTGTTTGTACTGTTTTCAAGCCGTTGTTGTAATTGCGGGTTTCGTTCTATAATCGTGCTGGCTTTTATGCGCGGAACATTTTCTCCGGCCTGTTCTATGAGCGTTGTAATGATAATTACATTTTCAACGGCTGTTTTGTTTCGCTCTTTGCTGATTTCGGATTTTACAAGGTAAGAGTGAGAAACAAGGCGCATAGGCTCCCCGTTTGATTTTAGGCGCGGTGCGCCTTTCTTATCCCTGCGAATGGCAATATTATAAACAGTTTCTATTACATGGTTCATATAAGGGCTGCTGAAAGTTATTGTATTCTTTTTATCGTCATAGCTTTCAAAGTTCAATACTTGGTAAAGGCTTTGCGTTGGTTTCCCGTTTCTGGTTTCGTGCATTACTCCAACAATATTATGAAATTGCTGTGTTTTTGATATAACCCGCGCTAAATCCTGTTTATTTAGATTTCTTTGCAGCCCTAAAAATTCGGCTAAATCTGGCACGAATAGCGTTATATTTGGTTTTAATGTTTTGCAGTTGGTAGCTTCAAAGGCAGAAAGTATGATACTGTAAAACACGCGCAATAAGGCAAGGTCTATATTTTCTATGCCCTCTTTTGTTTTCATGTTCTGTAGTTCTACTTCACTTACGCGGCGCATTTGCTTACCGGCAAAATACATAAGGCCATTTTGAAATTTTAAGCCGTCTGTGCTGGTAAGCGGTTGTAAATAAGCGTTTCCGTTCTGGTAAAGGCTCATGCTGTGCTGATAACCCGGAAAAGTAGCTATCGCTAAGTTGTCCGGCACGTTTCTATATACCGTTCCTGCTTTTGCTTTTGTGCGGTATGCGTCTTTTTTCCTTTGCGGTTCCCCCTGTATTTTTTCTTCGTAAATTTGCTTTTTTACTTCTATGCAAGCGTCAATATAGGCTAAGGCTTTTGTGTATTCGTCCGGCGCGTTCTTTTTCAGATAATCAAGATAGCGTGCGAATGTTTGCAGAATTTCAGCCCGCAAATTGTCGTCTGAATGAATAATGTCATAAAGCGGTTTTATGTCATAAGAACCGCTGGAAAGCATTTCCTTAAGGTCTGCCGTTGCCTGCTTTAATTCCTCGTCGTCTGGCCGGTCTTTTAGCTGCTGTTCGTTAAAGGCTATGGCTTCTATGATTTCTTTCTGGTTTTTTTTGGCTCTTTCGGCCTGTTCCTGCCTTTCCACCTCTGTGGGTTCATCTCCTGCAAATACCCTGTTTACTGCAATAAGGCGGGGTACTTCCGTTTTTATAAGCTTTACAATTTTTTCTGTCTGCCCGTCATAATCTCTTAAAAATAGCCTTTCTTCGGCTGCGTCTGTAATAGCCTTTCTTGCGTCCAGCCATTTAGCATTAAGCGCGGTTTCTTCGCTGCTGGCCGCTTCCAGCTCGTCGGCTAACTCTTTGTCATAGTCTGCTGTTCTTTCTGTCCATTTTTTCATGGCAATATTAAGTCGCGACATGGAAGCATTGAGCAGCGGCCTATAGTATGCGTCTATTCTCTCTATTTTCTTGGTTTCTTCCGGCGTGAGTTCATCTATTAAATGCGGCATTTACTCACCTGCTTTCTGTGCAAAAGCCCGCAAGCTGCTTTCCGGTATATATTTTCTATTGCTCATTGTTTCGGCTTTAAGCCGCCCCTCTCTGGCATATTTACGGATAACCGGCACTGTTTTATTAAGAATGGCTGCGGCTTCTTTCGTGGTATATGCCTTTTCTCCGTTTATTTCAATCATGCGCTATCCCCCTTATTTATGCGGTAAAAGTTTGTCTTGGTCTACGTCCTCAAAGAAACGGTCTAAGGCTTGGTCTAACGCTTCTTTTAGGGTAATTCGTTCTGTATAGGCATAATCTTTCAATAGCTCTAATTTATCGGTCTGAACTATAAAGGTTGCTCGTGTCCAGTCTTCCGGTAAGCCTTCCTGCGCTGCGTTATTCCTCACAAGGCCGTCTTTTTTGGGTCTGCCGCGCTTTTTAGTACCCTCTTGCGGTACTTCTATGCCTAAAGCTTTGCGCTCTTTCTCTGCGTCAAATTCCGGGGTTTCTGATGTGTCAAAAAGTGGGTTGTTCCCTAATCTGTTTGCCATTTTTCTTAACTCCTTTTCATAATTTCGTTTACTATGGCCTCATACTGCGCCGCCGGTTTGCTGTTGGGCTTATACTCAAATATATCTTTGCCAAAGCTTGGGGCTTCCACAAGGGCAACGCTAATGCTTACTGTGGTTTCAAATACCTTGCCCGGAAACGCCGCTGTAAGGCTTTCCAACACCTCTTTATCAATAAGCCGCCTGTTATCGTATTGAGTAACGATAACGCCGCCTATATTCAACTGTGGGTTCATTCTCTTTCTTACAAGGCTGATAGTGTCTCTAAGCTGTGCAATGCCGTTAAGGGCTAAATAATGCGCCTGTACCGGGACAATAACGCTATTAGCTGCGGTAAGTGCCATAAGCGTTATAATGCTTAATGACGGTGGGCAGTCAATCAAAATATAGTCATAAGGCTTCTTAAGCTCCCCTATGGCTTCTTTCAGTATCATTTCACGCCCCGGAACGCTGGCAAGCTCTATTTCTGCGCCGCTCAACATAATATCTGCTGGCAGTACGTCATAGGCTCCGGGCTTGATAGCGTCGTTTATATTGGTGCTGCCCTTTAATACCTCATGTACTGTAGGTTCCCCGTCTTTAAGGTGTATGCCCGCGCTTATGGTAAGGTTGCCTTGCGGGTCTGTGTCGATAAGTAGCACGCGCTTACCTTTGCGGCTTAACCCTGCCCCCACATTAAGGCATGACGTTGTTTTGCCTACGCCGCCTTTTTGATTGACAAAGGCTATTACTTGCATAGGTTTACCCCCTTTCTTTTATTTCGCCGTTTACATATTCAAATATTAGGCTTTCCCCGTTTTTGTCTGTTACTTTTAGGGCGGCTTCGTCTACTTTGGTTACTGTTATAGCTTCCTCGTAAAAGTTGGCCTGTATGAATTGCATTATTTTATATTGCGCTATTGTGTCCATGTTCTTAATCATGCAGCCCCTCCAATTCTATACAGGTTTCTACCGGGTAAGCTCCGCCGCCTATGGTAACAATTCTTTTTACCTGCTTATTTTTTATGTCCTTGTACCATTCTTCTGTTTTCAGCTTATCTATTCCGTCGTGATATTCTTCACAGTATGGAAGTATAGAAAAACAAGCTGTTCCGTCGTCCAAAATCTTAAAAAGGTTGTGAAGTGTCATAATAGCCCCGCCTTTCTTTTTTATTTGATGTATACATAATAACAGGCGGCTAACCCATTGTCAAGAGTAAACCGCCTGTACAGATATTTTTGATATTACCGGGTAAGCTTTTTGCGTGCTTCTGTGGCAATCACCATTATTTCAATGCGCTGTCCTATAGTAATGCTTTCGTAATCTTCCGGTGTATCACATATAGCTGTTATAAAGCCGTCTAAAACGCTTCATTTATGAATTTATAAGCGTCTGATAGCTTTATGTAGCCATCTTTTTCGGGGAGGGGTAATGGGTATTTTCTCATGGTATCTTTCCTTTCTGCCGGAAATGTGATACTATACTGTTTGTGAAGTGGTATAGCTCCGGCTATGCTTTTACCCCTGCTTTTTTGCGGGGGTTTTCTTTTGTCTTTTTTCACATCTTTTTCCGAGTGCAAAGCCGTAATTAAAGGCTGTGCAAATTGCTTCAAATGCGCTGTTTGTATCACTCCCCCCCCCACCACGGCCATTTTTACAAGCTTTACACATTCCATATAGGTAAGCTGGTAGCCGTTTGGTATTTTGTCTTTTGTGTCTGAAACAATTTTTTCCATATTTCTACGCATGTTTTCACTTCCTTTCTTTATTTTATGTATACATTATAATACTGTATTACTTGCGTGTCAAGTATTATTTTGTAAAAATAAAAATAGGCGGGTAGCCGCAACTACTCGCCTAAACTCTGTGGGTTCATTCGTCCCATTTTCCGGGGGTATAATCTTCTATTTCGTCGTCGCTTGGAATCCAGCCGCCTACCGCATTTTGAACGTAAATAAATAAGTCTCCCTTGTAATCGTCGGCGGTGTCTACTCTGGTAATTCTATACCATTGATTTTTATATAAAATCATGTCGTATACTTCTACTTTGGGATAATAGTTAAAGACGAAAAAGCGCGTTTCATTTTCCCCATAACTGGCTGATTGAAATATATCGGTTTGCGAAAGCTGGCGTGTATAGCACCATATTTGCGCCGGCGCAATCGGGTAATAGCTGGCTGGAAGTTGAAAACCGCTTTCGTCCTGTCCATTGCTAAATTTTTTGTAAATCTGTGCTTTTTTGTCTTTGAGATAATATTGATTTTGCATAGCTGCGCCCCTTTCTAAATAGCGTCTTTGTATTCGGTGTAATGCTCGTATAGCCCTACATAAGCGTCTAACAGGCTTGCTAAGCCGTCTATGCGGTATTTAGGGCTTTGTGCCTTAATGGGTACTATATTGCCGTTTCTATCCTCTTGCACGCCGGTATTTGTCATGCACCATTTAAGCAAGCTGCTGTTGTTGTAGTTTATCTTTTTGGCCTTTAAGTCTGCGCCTAACATCTGCATAGGCAAAGACAAGGTTTTAGCCCCTTGTATGCAGCGCACCATATTAAAGCCGTTGCTTTCCATTTCTTGAACCCAATATTTTGCGCTGTAGCTGTCGTAATAAATCCATGCGGGGGTTATCTCATAGTTATATACCATTTCCATAAACCACGCTGTAACGTCGCTGTAGTTGATACTATTACCGGCGCATAACCTAAGCTGTCCGGCTTCCAGCCATTTATCATAGGGTATTTTTTCTTCTTTTACGCGCTTTTCAAAATTATCTGCCGGTAGCCAATACATTTGAATAACGTACCGTTTTTCTTGCCTATCCATGAGTAAGAGCGTTGCGCAGGTAAGGTCTGTTGTTATGCTTAAATCTGCGCCGCCTATGGCATAGCTGCCTTTAAAATCTGTAATATCAAAGGTTTCTGTGTTGTTTATATCATCGAAGGTAAGCCATGCTGTACCCACAGACTGAATTACATTGAAGTCCTTTACTAAAACGCCGGTAAGGTCGCGCGGGCTGTTCTTTGCCCGTTCCACCTTCCCTATAAGGTCGTCAAGTTTCTTTATCCGGTTTAAGCCGGGGTTTGCCTTTTCCCATGCCATAGGGTCAAGCCATTCTTTCTTTTCGTCCAGCTCGTACAGTATCGGTAAAAAGCTGTCGTCTTGTATTGTGCCGTCGGCCACGCCACAGGCGTATTTATACATATCATCAAAGATACATTCCCGGATTGTTCCGGCGGTAGTAATCATAATCAAAAGGGGCTGCCGTCTTGCGCTCTGGCTCTGCTTCATTACCTCGTATAAGTTCCGGTCTTTTATGCTGTGCAGCTCGTCCATGATTACTAAATGGCTGTTCAGTCCGTCCAGCGTGTCGCTGTTCTTCCCTAATGGCTGGAATTTTGAAAAGGTAAGCGAAAAATAAAGGTCGCTTTTCCGCTTCTTTACTACCTGTAGCAAGTCCGGGCTTTGCCGTACCATATTACAGGTTTCGTCAAAGATAATGCGGGCTTGGTCTTTCTTGCTGGCGACGCTGTAAACCTCTGCGCCGGGTTCGTCGTCTGCAATGAGCATATACAGGGCAATACAACTAAGCAAAAGGCTTTTTCCGTTCTTCCGGGCTACATAGAATAGCGTTTCGCGGTATCTCCTATACCCTGTGGTTTCACTTACAAAGCCAAATAACGCGCTTATATAAGCTTTCTGGAAAAGTTCTAATCTTACAGGCTTGCCCGCCCATTCCCCTTTAGAGTGCTTGCAGAATGTTTCTATAAAGGCTATAGGCCGTTCCGCTTTCTTTGGGTCAAACACATAGCCCTTTTTAGGGTGCTTTATATCGTCTGCAAGGCGTTCATATTCCCGTCTAACCCTCTTGCTTACAATGCACTTCCCGCGCTGTATCTGTTGTAAATACTGCTCTATATAGTTCATGCGCTGCCGCCTTTCAGAAAGTCATATACTGCATTGCTCTTTTCTGCTTCCACAGATTTAGGCATTAAGTCGGTAAGCTGCTTATATAGCGTGCTGTATCGCTGCACTGTGGTGTTATAGCTCTTAAGGGCTGTGCTTTCCCGTACAAAGTTCTGTTTCCCCTGTATAAATTCTTCCTCTGTGCCGTTCTCTTTGATTTTCCGTTTAAGCTGCGTTAAGGTGTCCTGCATAAAAACAAGTTCGTCAATGAGCTTTCGCCCGATATATTTTTTATCTTCTGGTATGCGCTCTAAGATTGCTTCCAGCTCCGGGGCTGTTTTCTTCCGCGCCATAAAAATACCCCCTTACTTTTATTATCATGTATACATAGTATACCATACTTACAGGAAATACGCAATAACCCCCTCTATGTTACCCCTTGTAGGGGTTTAATTAAGTACCCACGCCGGTACCTAAGCCCCATGCCCTTTTATAAAGGCCGGGGGGATTAAAAATAATCTGTCTGCCGTTTCCTGCGCCGTTTGGTTCTCTTTCTCTCGTTCACTTAATGGTCATTGTGTGAAGTATTGCAGATATACGCAAATAGCCCACAGAACAAGGCTTTATTATCATGTATACATACTCACACTTCACAGGCGTTTAATATGTGAAGTTGTACCCTATTTTTTATAGCTAAACTTCATCATAGCCGCGTCTATTGTGGTCTGTTCTATGCCAATGTATCTAAGCGTTTTGCTCTCGTCGTTGTGGTTGAAGATACGCATAAGCAGCACAATATCTTTTGTTTGTAGGTAGAAGTGATAACCAAAGGTCTTACGCATTGTATGTGTGCCTAAGTTATCAAGGCCAAAGTGCTGCCCTGCTTCATGTATTACCCTGTATGCGTACTCTCTGCTTACCGCCTTGTTTACAGCTCTGGCACTTGGCACAAGGTAATCATAATCTTTCTTATCCTTGCAATAGTCCTCAATGGCTGCGGCTAATTCCCGGTTCACTGGGAAAAGCTTTTCTTTGCCGGTCTTTTTCTCCCGTACTTTTATTTTGTCCTTTCCTCGCACGTCCCGGATTTTAAGCTTTAATATGTCCGATACCCTAAGCCCGCTGTATATGCCTATCATGTACATGATGTAATATTTAGGGGCTTTCTCTTTCAGATAGTCGGCAATGTCCTGTACTGTTGTGGTATCTCTGATAGGCTCCACAAAATTCATAATATACCCCCTTTAATTTAAGAATGGCCGTTTAAGGCTCATATAAGCCCGTACACGGCCTTTTAATACTTAGACAAGGTTTTATATTGCCGCACTCGTTAAAACGGCTCTACGGGCTTTCTACGCGGCCTTTTTTCATGAGCTCTAATTCTTCAATCGCTTTTTTGTATTCTTCAAGCTCTGCGCTCTCTTTTACGCCGGTCATATTCCCGTTTGCGTCAAATATGGCCGTGTTGTATTTCTGGAAATGCTCTTTGTTGTGGCACTCTTGGCACAATGCTTCTAAATTATCAAAATTTAGAGTTATGGCCGGGTTATTGATGTTTGCCGGAGATATATATTTCCTGTGGTGGCATATTGTGGCTACACCCCCGCACCTTTCGCATATATAGTGCTGCTGTTCCATATACAGGCGGCTTATTTTCTTCCATTGTTTCCCTTTGTAAAAGGCTTTTGCGTATTCTTTCATGGGTTCCGCTGTACCTTAAGCGTAATGCACTTTAACAAGTTATCAATGGTACGCTGTAATTTTACGTCGTCTGTATGGTCGCTGTAATACCACAGGGTAAGAAGAAAGCCGCTTACCGTATCAACTAAAGGCTCTGTTTCCTGCTGTTCTATGCTCATTCCGGTTGTTACCTCGATATATCCGGGTATAGCGTCTAATAAAGAGCCTACAAGCGCGTCATTTGCCCCGCTGTCCAGTCTAAGCACATTTAATGCGTCTGTAAGATTTAGCATTGTAAAAACCTCTCTTTCATAAAGAAAAGGGCACAGGGGCGTTATAGCACCCTGCACCCCCTCTAAGCTGTTTATGCGCTGGCCTTAGAAAGCTTTACAAAAGCTTCTGTTACAATAGGCTTGCAGTCGGCAATACACATTCCGCGGTAGTCAATGCGGCCACTCTTAAAGCTGCTCTGTGTAGAAGCTTCCACCGCGATACCGTCCACCATGTTGTAGCCCATGTACTGGAAGTTGCCAAAGTAAATAGTATCATCCGGGATATAGTCATCTACGATAACTTCAAAGCCCAAAATCTTACCTACTCTGTCGGTCTGTGTGTCCTGAATGAATACAGGCCGCTTATTGTTGTCCATAAGGCTGTAAACATGATTGTAAAGCGTGGTATTGTTCATAGCGAACTTTGCGCCGTTGGCATATCCGCGCTTAAGCAATGCCATAGCTTTTACAAGGTCGTCCCATGCAAGCTTAGTATTTGTGCTGCCGGTAAATGTTACGCTGTTGGTGTCGTTCCATGTGATACCTTTTTCAAGGCCGGTTCCCTGTGCGCTTCCGGTTCCATTGATTACGCCATTTGCAAGGGTCGCCATAACATTACTGTTAAGCTCCGTGGTAAGATAGCTTTCAAAGGCCGGAATGCTCATTTTACGCACAGACGCGGAAATGCTAAGCACTTTGATAATTTCATAATTACCAAACTCCACATAGGAAATAGACGGCTCCCCGCTTTCTACTGCGGTTCCTTCCTCGTTCCATTCTGCGGCTGAAAGTGGTGTACCCACAGGAATACGGGTTTTTGCCGGGATATTGAACGCGCGGCAATTTGCCAGTACGCCGCCCATTGTGCGGGCTTTGCTGATAACCTCGTTAAGTGTCTGTGTAGGGATAACCCCGGCCACTTCTGAAACGGTGCTGTAAGCGTCGGCTCTCTTTTCGTCCTGCGCTTTCTTCCATGCGGCGGTTTCGCCCTCGTTCAGCTCACGGCCTAACAGACGCTTAAAAAATGCGCTGCGGTATTCCGGGCTTGCTACAATGTCCCCCTCTGTGGCTTCAAAAGACGGTCTGCCGGTGTGCATACCGGTAATGAAATTATAGGTCTGCGCTGCGCTGGCTCTCATTTCCGCATTTTCGCGGGCTTCCTTAATGCCTTTCAGTTCGATATTAAGGGCTTCAAGGTCTGCGCTTGCGTCGGTGTCGATAAGGTCGTTAATTTCTTTTGCCCTCTTTTCCATATCTTCAACGCTCATAGTACGATAATGGTTAAAGGCTTCTGCAATAGTTTTAAATTTCATAGGTTAAAACCTCTCTTTCATAATCTGGTTGTAAAGTATTTTAGCCTGTCGCCTTGCTTCAAGGTTCTTAAGGCCGTTGGAAATTGCGCTGCGGGCTTCTACGCTGGTTG
>OIWK01002608.1_pt1 | contig 14123 bp, 10 predicted proteins | sample 1587401 | NCBI WGS metagenome assembly OIWK01 (sample SAMEA3888911, study PRJEB22519) | human gut metagenome | biome: human gut; feature: human-associated habitat; material: faeces | place: Denmark | collected 2009
TTTTTTGAATGAAACATTGAAACTAAAAATGAAACATAAAAGTCGTATGTTTCAGTCTTCAAAAGTGTTGATAATCAATAGGTTGAAACATAAAAATGAAACATGAAAGCAAAAAATGCAGTAGGTAAAAAATACGTAAGACCAAATGCCTATTAAGGGCGTTCTGAAACATTTTGTAGCGGATTCTGTAGAGGGCCGATAAAAGTCTCTCCCCCTAACTTCCTTCCCGGTCGGGGAGGGAGTTAGGGGGAGAGACTTTTAAGTTGCAGTTTTTCTTTTGCAATTTTATTTTTTCTTCTCTGCCACGATGGCATCGATGACAGCTACAGCAGTGACGTTGACAATGTCGTTAACAGAACTTTCGAAGTCAGTGAAGTGGATAGGCTTGTTCAACCCCATTTGGATAGGGCCAACAACCTCATCGTCGTCCTCAAGTGCTTTCACCATCTTATAAGAAGAGTTGGCTGCAGAGAGGTTGGGGAAGATGAGCGTATTCACGTCTTGTCCCTTCAATGTGTTGAACGGATACTTCTCGTCACGCAGTTCTTTGTCCATGGCAAAGTTGAGTTGCATCTCACCGTCAACGGCCAAGTCAGGCTGCTCCTTGTGTAAACGTTCTACCACGTGTTGAACAGCGAGCGCGCTACCGTCTTTGTCTGTGCCAAAGTTAGAGTAAGAAAGCATAGCCATAGTTGGAGTACGATTGAAGAAGCGTACCGTTGAGGCTGAGAGGCGTGCGATGTCGTAGAGTGCTTCTTCGCTGGGGTGGCGGTTGACTAAGGTGTCAGCTACGAACAGAATACCCTTTTTCGTGTTGACTAAGTGCATTGTGCCGAAGTGGTTGTAACCCTCGCGAATGCCAATCACCTCACGTGCCACCTTAAACGTGTTAGAGTATTTGGTGTACAAGCCCGTGATGAAAGCGTCAGCTTCTCCCGTTTCAACCATCATCATGCCGAAGTAGTTGCGTTCGTACATCTTATCCTCAGCCTCTTGCGGTGTGTAGCCCTTGCGTTCCATCTTCTTCGCAAAGAGTTGTGCGTAGCGATGACGGCGTTCATTTTGAGTGTCGTTGCGAAGGTTGAGAATCTCAATCCCCTCAAGGTTCAACTTCAGTTCTTCAGCCGTTTGCTTAATCTGTACGTCGTTTCCCAAGAGAATGGGGAAGCAAATGCCCTCCTCTTTTGCACGTACTGCAGCCTGCAACATGGTGGGGTGTGTACCTTCAGCGAATACTACGCGCTTGGGATTAGAACGTGCCGTGTCGTAGAGGTTTTGCGTAAACTTAGTCTCTTGTCCCATCAATTCGCGTAGGCGCTGACGGTAAGCCTTCCAGTCCTTAATAGGAGTGCGTGCTACGCCGCTATCCATAGCTGCTTTGGCTACTGCCATACTCACTTCTGTGATGAGGCGGGGGTCAACGGGTTTGGGAATAAAGTAGTCAGGGCCAAACGTGAAGTTACGTACGTGGTAAGCGCGGTTAACAATGTCGGGCACTGGACGGCGGGCTAAGTCGGCAATGGCGCGCGCAGCAGCCATTTTCATTTCCTCGTTAATAGCCGTAGCAGCAGTGTCGAGTGCACCACGGAAGATGTAGGGGAAGCCAATAACGTTGTTGATCTGATTGGGATAGTCGGTACGGCCTGTACTCATCAATACATCGGGGCGTGCAGCCGTAGCGTCCTCATACGAAATTTCAGGCACAGGGTTCGCTAAAGCGAAGATGATAGGATTGTTGGCCATTGAGCGCACCATATCTTGTGTCAATATGTTGCCCTTAGAGAGGCCTACAAATACGTCTGCTCCGTTGATGGCTTCGGCCAGTGTATGAACGTCCGTGCGAGAAGTAGCAAATTCACGCTTTTGCGCGTTTAAGTTGTCGCGGTCGGCTGTGATAACACCCTTAGAGTCGAGCATAACCACATTCTCTTTACGTGCGCCAAAAGCGCAGTAGAGGCGCGTACATGAAATAGCAGCAGCACCAGCACCATTGACAACAATCTTAACGTCTTCAATCTTTTTGCCGGCTACCATTAAGGCGTTGATAAGACCAGCTGCAGAGATGATAGCCGTACCATGTTGGTCGTCGTGCATGACGGGAATGTCTAATTCCGCCTTTAGTCGTTGTTCGATTTCGAAACATTCAGGAGCTTTGATATCCTCCAAGTTAATACCACCAAAGGTAGGAGCGATTGCTTTTACCGCAGCGATGAACTTATCGGGATCCTTTTCGTTTACTTCAATATCGAAAGCATCAACGCCCGCATATATTTTAAAAAGCAAGCTCTTACCCTCCATCACGGGTTTGCCACTCATGGCACCAATGTCGCCGAGTCCGAGTACGGCTGTACCATTAGAGATAACGGCTACGAGGTTACCTTTATTGGTATAGCGATAAGCGTCGTGTGGGTTTTGCTGAATTTCAAGACAAGGTTCAGCAACGCCAGGAGAGTAGGCAAGTGATAAGTCTGTTTGAGTGCGATAGGGCTTTGTTGGAACTATTTCAATCTTTCCTGGCTTGCCCATTTCGTGATAGTGGAGGGCAGCCTCCTTGGTTATTTTTACCATACGTATAGAGGTTGTGTTTAGTTTGTTAGTTATTTGTCGCAAATTTATATAAAAACCTCGGTATTTTACACTAATAGTAGAAAGAAAGTGTTGTTTTGTGGAAAATTGATTATAAACTGCAATTTGGGCCTCACCCCCTAACCCCCTCTCCTCAAGGAGAGGGGGCTAGGGGGTGAGGCCGTTAGGGTGGTTCGTGGACTGTTCGACAAATTGCAGTTTATTATTTTGTACTCTCCTCCCAAGCTTGCCATTGCTTCATCGCTTCTTGCCAGTCTGAACCTTCACTGATTGGAGCTGCTTCAGCCTGTGCTGCATCACGCTCACGATCGCGTGCACGCTTTGCCTTCATATCAGCAATGGTTGCATCGTCTAAAATTATAATGGCTCGACGCTGTAAAGCTGCATCTAATTCCTCTGGACCAAAAGCCTTACCTGGCTCATTAAAGTCAGAGATATTAAACTCATACTCCGTGCGCAACTCATGACGAATTTGTTTTTGTCCAAATCGATTCGCCTTATTCTTTAATGCCAATAGGCGACGAATAGCATTGACCTCTGATTGCGAAAATTTATTTCTTCCCATCTTTATAATCCTAATTCAGTTACAAAATATTCGGCTTCGTGCAAAGTGTTAAGTTTACCCACATCAAGCAATCGTAAGTTGGATTGCAAACAACCACGAATATCAGCCTCAGCACACACCTTTAAATAAAAGTCCATGATTGGAAATGCCTTTGGCCAATCCTTCATTAACTCAAAAAGGCGAGGCGAGAATAAATGAATGCCCGAAAATGCATAACGGTGTAACTTATCTACCTGTAAATCACGATAAGGGCTACGCACCTCACCTGTGGCTATATTGGTCCAACCTCGCAGTCGCATATCATCATCAAAGAGCAAATAGCGCTGCGTTTCACGTTGACTCACCATAAGTGTCGCATCAGCTTTTCCGTTTTGCTGATAGAAGTCCAACAAATTGGCATTGCTTAGGATGTCAACGTTATGAATTAGAATGGGAGCATCATCAGCCGTAAACTGTGGGGCTGCGTAATACAAGCCACCACCTGTATTCAACAATTCTGCCGACTCATCTGATATACGGACAGGAATAGGCCACTCATTTTGCTTCACATAGTTAATGATTTGTTCTGCAAAATGGTGTACATTGACGACTACCTCTGTAGCACCCTGCTGAATAAGGTGACGAAGCACAATATCAATCAACGGACGCCCGTTCACTGGCACCATAGCCTTGGGCATTGTATCGGTCAAAGGACGCAAGCGGGTGCCTAACCCCGCTGCAAATAGCATTACTTTCAAGATAACTCGTTTATAAGATGTTCAAACAATTCGATTTTCAGTTTGAAGGTTATAAGGTTATAAAGTTACATCACGTTGACAATCAACTAAACTAACTTTATAACCTTATAACCTCAAAACAGGATACTGGCTATTTATAGAAACAGCCTTTCAAAAAAAGAATGTGCCTAAGTGCTTCAGCCTTTTTACCTACACACTCATGCACATTCTAATATGGTTTACTTTATTTATTATAACGGCTATAAATCACCTGCATCTGAAGTGGATTATCCTTTCCACCTTCCAACTGCACAGAAGTTAAGCCCAATTGATTTTTCACACTGCGAAGCACAGAAGTTGTCGCACCAGTAGTACTTGTTTGCTTTGTGTAGACCGCATCTACTGGTATAAGGTAAACCTTATTCCAATCGACAGCATAAGTAGGATCAGTGGCTTCAAGTGCTGTATACTTTGCACGACGGCTTGCATTGCTTTCGCCTTGCACTACCCCAGCCTTCTTGTCACGCTCAGCCTTTATATAAGCTATCAATGGAGCTATATTTGAATAAGCATAATAGTTCTTGGTATCAGTACTCATACTACTTAAATAAGTAGTTTTGCTATCAGGCATACGATTTTGTTCGAAGAACGTTTCCCAATCGCTTTTGCGAACCAACAACAATTGGTCAGGAACGGGCAAAAGCTGAAACTTTTCGTCTTCTGTCACCGTTTTGCGACGAATGATCACTTGCGCCATGCTGATACTATCATTATAGTGAGCACCATTCAAATCTTTACCGTCAACTACTTGGTCTACTGGCAAGGTCATTTCAGTAAAGAAACTTGCCGGTGACTTTACATAGGTGCAAGGCTTTTGTTGCAATTCGTTTAACGAAAGGCTACCTGGATAGTTATTATTAATGTGTGTCGTCTGCAACACCTCTTCTGTTGCACCAAAGCGTTGCGCACCATCAATAATAGTATCGTTACCCGCCTCCGTCTTGCTATGATAACGGAAATAAACGTTCATACCAATCATAGCCGTTTTAACCATAACGTCCTTTCCGCCTGCATTTTTGAAGCTAAAACCTGCACACACGTTGCGTATAAATGTAGCGGAATTGGCGAAGTCGGCCTTATTATTATAATAAGCTTGCATCAACTTTGTGCCGTATGATTTGGGCAACTTAACCGCAATCTGACGATAGTATGATTTGCCATTCGTTTCGTTGTTAGGACGCGTAAGGTCTTTCACCGTGTAGCTAATCGTCTTATTTACACCTTCTGGCAGAATATAATCATCAGCATTCAAGTTGGTGTAGTAAGATTCATCTTCGTTCAATAACTTTTCGCGACTAAGCTCGTCAACACGTAGTTTCATCGTTGTAAGCGAATCGCCCAAGAAGCTATCCAAGTATAGACGAATATCGCACGAATCGGCTTCTACCTCTCCCTGTTCATTACAAACAAGAATGTCCTTACTCGGCAAACGGAAGCCGTCGGGCAAGTGGAATTGAGCTAAAAAGCCCGAGGTCGTTTGTATACGCGTCTCTGGATCAACGATACTACCCAAATAACAAATGCTGGTATTAGCCAACACCTTATCAACCTGTACCGTCTGTGTAGAGATATGGAATACAGAGTCTACCGCTGTAATCTCGTCATCTTTGGGTATTACATCATAGCCTATTGATGAAGTACTATCATCACACGCTGCAAGCGACACCGCAGCAAGCATAATGGCTAATACTGTTTTCTTCATAAACTAAAAAATATGCTTTTGTTTTTCAAAAGAGAAGAAAAGCTCATGTGCCTCTTAGATAAATTAAGATAGGTTTCACATGAGCTTTTATTCTTTTCCGTTTAAGTACACACTACTTGTAAGCACAATATAAATGATATTATGCTTCCTCGCCTTCGCCTGTTAATTGTTCAATAAAGGCTTTATAAGCTGCTGCCTTTTCGTCATCAGCGGGTGCAGTGAGCACAGGTACATTCAAATCCTTTGCATAGTCAATCAAAGCGGGTTGTGCACCAACTTCACCTTCGATTACACCATCACTGAATGCAACAGCCAAACGACCAAGGCTATCCTTTTGAGTTAAATCTACTCCAGCATCCTTCACGGCTTGTTCATTAGCATCGCGGAATTCAAGACATTCTGCAAAGCGTGTAGCCAAAGTTGCATCAGGCATTTCGCCATAGAGTGAGCTAATTACCTTGGTTTGTGCGAAAGGCGGTTCGTCACGATAAGCAGTCTTAATATAGAAAGGCACTACTGACGAAATCCAACCCTGACAATAAATCACATCAGGACACCAACGCAACTTCTTTACCGTCTCAAGTACACCACGAGCATAGAAGATAGCACGTTCAATATTATCTTCATATTCCTTGCCTTCTTCATCAGTCAGCAAAGAACGCTTGTGGAAGTAATCATCGTTATCAATAAAGTACACCTGCATACGGGCAGCCTGAATTGAGGCCACCTTAATAATAAGAGGATGATCGATATCGTCGATAATGATGTTCATACCCGACAAGCGAATTACCTCATGCAATTGGTTACGACGCTCATTAATAATACCCCAACGAGGCATAAATGTGCGAATTTCACAGCCTTTTTCTTGCAAAGCCTGTGGTAACTGACGACCATCAAGAGCCACTGCGCTCTCAGGTACATAAGGAATCATCTCCTGCGTTATGAACAATACTTTCTTTGACTTCATTTACTTTGTTTTTATATAAACCGCTTGCTATCAATAACGTTTTTTTCTTCTTATTTTACCTCATTATTCAACCAAAGCAGTCTATTCTTACGCTTGCAAAGTTAGCAAAAAAAACTGATACTGACGGCCTTGCACGCGGGTTTTCGTTCTAGCACTGTTAAAAAACACAGAATAATAGTTCAAAAAGCCGCTTATTTGGCAATAAATGTGTTATTTTGCACTTTCAACGATATGAGGTGCTTTCATTAGCTATTGAGAACAACAGATAGTCCCAATACGAGAAGCCCTTACCTAAAATGTCACAAAAACAAACAATGAAAGTCTTCAACACAAAAAAAGACCTTGAAGCTGCACTAAAGGAAGCACGCTCTGAAGGTAAGAAGATTGGTTTAGTTCCCACCATGGGTGCACTGCATGCAGGTCATGCTTCACTGGTTAAGCGCTCTGTAAGCGAAAATGACGTTACCGTTGTTAGCGTTTTCGTCAACCCTACTCAATTCAACGATAAAAACGACTTAAAGAACTATCCGCGTACGTTGGATGCAGACTGCGAATTGTTAGCATCACTTGGTGCCACTTACGTTTTTGCACCAAGCGTCGAGGAGGTTTACCCCGAACCCGACACGCGTCACTTCTCTTACCCTCCTATTGACACGGTAATGGAAGGTCCTCGTCGCCCTGGCCACTTCAACGGCGTATGTCAGATTGTAAGCAAACTCTTCTACATGGTCAATCCCGACCGCGCTTACTTTGGTGAGAAGGATTTTCAGCAAATTGCCGTCATTCGCGCCATGGTCAAAGACCTCAACCTACCTGTTGAAATCCGTCCCTGCCCCATTGTTCGCGAGGAGAGCGGATTAGCACTTAGCTCACGCAACACGCTTTTGAGCGAAAGTGAGAAGCGCATTGCGGTTTGCATTTCACAAGCACTAAAGACGAGCGTTGAATTTGCCAAATCACATACGGTCAAAGAGACACACGACCTCGTTGTAGGCGCTTTGAACGCCACCAAAGGACTTGAAGTCGAATATTTTGAAATTGTAAACGGCATTACACTCCAACCCGTTTCATCATGGGACGATGCCGCCTACATTGTTGGTTGTATCACAGTTTATTGCGGTGCTCGCCCCGTGCGCTTAATTGACAACATCAAATACAAAGAAGAATAAATGCTACTCACGCTACTCAAATCAAAGATTCATTGTGCCACTGTAACTGAGGCCAACCTCCACTATATGGGCAGTATTACCATTGACGAGGACTTAATGGACGCATGTGGCATGATAGCTGGCGAACAAGTGCAAGTGGTAAACAACATGAATGGCGAACGCGTCGTCACTTATATCATCGCTGGGCCACGAAAGTCAGGCTGCATTTGCTTAAATGGTGCAGCAGCGCGTCTCTTCCAAGTAGGCGATGAAGTTATCATTATGGCTTACGCACAGATGACACCTGACGAAGCAAAGACTTTTAAGCCACAAGTAATCTTTCCCGAAGGAAAGAACAATGCCTTAGTATAACCCAATCACGATACATACAAGTTCTATAACGAATTGTGTGGGTATAATCTCTTTTTTGGAAAACAGATACAAACTGCAGTTTAGCGAATAAACAGGAATGAGCATTAAGGCGCGAAGTGCACCTTAATGCTCATTCCTGTTTATTCGCTAAACTGCAATTTGACAACTAATACCAGTACGCACATCTAAATGCTACTATTGCATTAGCTTTTCAATCTCGGCAAACTTCTTGCCACGATTTAGTGCCAAGTACACCTTATAGAGTAAAGGCGCCCATTGCTTTTGTGCTTTTGGTGCCATGCGTTGATAAATCTCTAATTCAGGTTCAGCAAGTTTGTATAACTCTTGTTGTTCGGCCAAAGCCTTCTTATAAGCACGCGATGTGATATGGTCGGGCAAGTTGATAAGTTTCACCTTATTAACGTAAGATGCACCAATATAATAGTGAGCCTCGGCATAAGTAGAGTCGCAGGCTAATGTATGTTGTGCACTCACGATGCAACTATCATATTGTTGCAATTCATAATGAGCTACACATTGCGCCATGTAGGCAGCCGTGTAAGTAGAGTCCATTTTAAGCTGCTGAGCCGATAGCAATAAGGTCTGGTTAAACAACTTGTTGCGATTGTAAAAGTCGGCCAATCGCGTAAAGAAGAAGGCATCATGAGGATAAGCCTTCCACCCCTCGCACAGTTGACGATGATAAGTAGTTGTATCCGTTTCCGCTTCAGCTGTCAAGGACAAATACTTCATTATGGTGGGGCGAGTGGCAACGGGGGAGAGTGCTAAGCTATCATAGCGCGTCACCTCGCCATATTGTTTTGTGCAAAAAGCACTAATCAAGTAAAAGATAGCATTCTGTTCGTCGCCTCGTGTAGAGAGATGAGCCGATTGTCCTAACTCTGTATGTGGTAAGTCAAGGCAAGTGCGTAAGTAAGGCATTGCCTCCTTATATTTTTCTTTTTTATAGTAATAGCGTGCGGCGGCATTCAAGTTGGGAAAGTATTTCTGCAACTGTTCGCACACCAAGCGCGTTTGCTTAGGCTTTTTACCCTCTTGTTTCTCAAGTTCTCTCTCCAATAAGTTAAGTTGTATAGCCTCGCGAATAATTTCGTTGGTGGTTGAGAAGAAAGCAATCGTATCGTAACTCTTTTTCAAATAGATTTTAGTATTCTCGGCATTGTTCAATCCACGGTTTGCCTCTATGCTGTAAAGGCACAATTTCAAGTTGTTGCGGTACGTAGAGTCGGCACGCAACTTATTAATCTGTTGAATAGCCTCCTTATAATTCTTTGCCTTCAATGCATTCGTAACGGGCTTAAACGCCTTTTGTGCCGAGCAAGGAAGCATAAGTAGTAGCAAAAATGATAAAAGGAGCGATTTCATTGTTAAGTAAAGGTAGTTTTTATAGGAATGTTCTTATGATTCGGTTTTCAATTTGAAGGTTATGAGGTTATAAAGTTACATTACGTTGATAATCAACTAAATTAACTTTATAACCTATAACCTTCAAACTTCTAACCGATTAGTTACCAGCTTTATTAGCAGCGTCAAGTAAGTCGTCCATTTCTTTCGCTTTGTTCTTCTGACCTAAAGCACTGTAAACCATCTGAAGAGAAGGTGCCCAGCGCTTAGCTTCGTTAGGAGCCAACTCGCGAACGCGTTCCATACACTTCAATGCGTTCTCGTAATAACCCTTTACGTAAGCGACTTCTTTTTCATAAATGGCCTTTTGCTTTTGATAAGAGCCGTCAGAAGCCTTACCTGTGATGCGACGGTTTGTACCAATGTATTGGAATTTCTTGCCACCATGCGTTTGGTCATAGATATCGTTGATATAAGCCGTTCCCTTATTAAAAAGGGCATCTTTGTAGTTAGGATCGATAGCAAGTGCCTTATCACAACTTGCAATAGTAGCGGCATAGTCCTTCTTTACATTCAATTCAATAGCACCCTTCATAAACCATGCCAACTTGCTATTGGGATCGTCAGTAACCAGCTTATTAGCCATTTCGGTTGCTTCAGTTATCTTGTTGCTCTGAATGTAGTAGTAGATGAGGTTCTGCATGAAGCTCTCCTTGCCAGTGCGGTTGTAAGCCTCGATGAGCGTCTTTTGCCAGTTAGCAGAGTCCTTCTTCTCACCGTATGCGTTAATCTTGATGAGGTAGAGGTCGTGGAGTCCAACGGTGTCTTTCAACGCAACGTCGCAGCATTCGATCGCCTTGTCCCAATTCTTCAAGTAGAAGTTCTGCAAAGCTAAATTGAAGCGAGCCGTGTTGTAAATCTTGGCCTGAGCCTTGTAGATAGAGTCGCTTTCAGCCTTTGTAAATACGGGTGAAGTACCAGGCAGGTCAACGTACTTTTGGAAGTAGTCAACGCTCTCTTGTTTCTTACCCATAGCGTCCATAAAAGCACCGCAGTTGTAGTAGTAAGTCAACATAGAGTTGATACCCAACTTCGTGCGGAGCGTAACGAATTGGTCAGTCTTCACCTTACCCTTTGCGTTAGGTGTTACGTTATATTTAGCAGCGGTGTTGAATGACTCAATAATTCTGTCAACGTATTTACAGAATGCCAACGTGTCGAAAGGCATGCCGTTAGAGGCATTGGTCATGGTAGGACTCAAAAACTTGTTTTGCAAGTCAGCGTTTTGCAGATAGAGCAATGCCAACTTATCCATTTTGCCGTCAGCCTTCGCCTTCTCGATGTCGCTTTGGAGTTGAGCCTCAGCATTCTTATAAAGCTGTTGTGATTGCTCGTAAGCCTCCTGAGTGCGTTGTTTCATTAAATTGTCAGCGCGTCTAACCATGTCGTTGGCCTTGTAAGAGCCAATGTGTTGGTCAGACTGAGCAGAAGCCGTTCCCATGCTACCTAAGATAACGGCCAAGCATAGAATTAACTTTTTCATTTGATGTTGTTTTGGTTAGAAATGTAGTGTAACTATGTTGGTTTAAAGTTTTTAGGTTATGAGGTTATGAATTAAATTCTATCCCCCATAAACCTAAAGACTCTGTATTTTATTTTTCCACGTTGTCAAAGAGTCCATGAGACGCTTCGTCCGTAGATTGGTCTTCCTCAGCTGTGTTAGTAGCGTCAGTAGCACTCGTTTCGGTTGTAGCCTCAGTGGTGGCTTCACCTTCAGTCGTTACTTCCGTAGCTTCGACCTCTTCATTCTCCTCTTCTTCGTCAGCAGGAACGAGACATACGCTCGAAATAACGTCGTTGCGCTTCTTGAGGTCAATCAGTCGGTTGCCTTGTGTAGCGCGACCCAATACGCTCACACCGCTGATGTGAAGACGAATGGTAATACCGCTCTTATTGATAATCATCAAGTCCTCCTCTTCAGCAACGGCCTTGATAGCTACCACCTTGCCCGTATCTTCCGTGATGTTGAGTGTCTTTACACCCTTACCGCCACGGTTTGTTACACGGTAGTCGCTTACGACAGAACGTTTGCCCTTACCCTTCTCACTCACAACGAGTACGGTCTCCTTCTCAGGGTCGTTGACGCATATCATGCCGATGATTTCGTCCGTGGGGTCGTCCTCATCAAGTCGCATACCGCGTACACCCGTTGCAGTACGGCCCATGGGGCGAACTACATCTTCGTTAAAGTGAATAGCACGACCATTGCGGTTGGCCATGATAATATCGTCAGAGCCGTTGGTCAGCACAACGCTTACCACCTTGTCGTCCTCACGAATGTTGATAGCGTTCACACCATTCGTACGTGGACGTGAGTATTCGCTCAAGCAAGTCTTCTTAATAATGCCCTGCTTCGTACAGAACATAACGTAGTGACTCTGGCAGAAGTCTGCGTCGGCCAACTTGCGAATGTGCAAGCAAGCATTAATGCTGTCGTCAGCATCGATATTGAGCATATTCTGAATAGCGCGTCCCTTTGCGTTCTTAGCTCCTTCGGGCAGTTCGTACACCTTGAGCCAGTAGCAGCGTCCCTTTGCTGTGAAGAAGAGCATCGTGTTGTGCATCGTAGCATGATAGATGTACTCGATAAAGTCAGAGTCACGCGTGCTACCACCCTTCGAACCTACGCCACCGCGACTTTGTGCGCGGAATTCATTAAGCGGTGTGCGCTTGATGTAACCTAAGTGAGAAATGGTGATGACTACCTCATCGTCAGCATAGAAGTCTTCGGGGTTGAACTCCGTAGAAGAAAGGCAGATTTGTGTGCGGCGCTCGTCGCTAAACTTCTCTTTTACTTCGATGAGTTCGTCCTTCATTACTTGACGACAGAGGTCGTCGTCGCTCAAGATTTGTTCGTAGTAAGCAATGCGCTTCTCAATCTCTTCATACTCTTCGTGCAACTTCTCTTGCTGAATGTTAGTGAGCTGAGCCAAACGCATATCAACGATAGCCTTAGCTTGAACGTCATCAAGTCCGAAGCGATTCTTCAAGGCTTCAATCGCCTCTTGTGGATTCTTCGAAGCACGAATTAAGCGTACAACCTCGTCAATGTTGTCAGAAGCAATAATTAAGCCTTCTAAGATGTGGGCACGCTCTTGTGCCTTGCGCAGATCGTATTGTGTACGACGAATGACTACGTCGTGACGATGTTCGATAAAGTACTTGATGCAGTCCTTCAGCGTAAGCAGTTGCGGACGGCCTGCCTTGTGAGCATGGTCGTGAACCAAAGCAATGCAGTTAACGGCAAAGGAAGTTTGCAAAGCTGTCATCTTGAACAGTTTGTTCAATACGACATTGGCATTGAAATCGCGTTTTACATCAATAACAATGCGCATACCGTCCTTATCACTCTCATCGTTTACGTTAGAGATACCGTCAATGCGTTTCTCAGCAGCCAACTGACCGATAAACTTCACCAACTCTTCCTTATTCAGTCCGTAGGGAAGTTCCGATACGACGATGGTGTCGTGCTGAGGCCCCGACTCAATATCAGTCTTTGCACGCATGATAATGCGACCACGCCCCGTCTCGTAAGCATCGCGCACACCTTGCATACCCATGATGTAACCACCCGTAGGGAAATCAGGTGCTTTGATATACTGCATCAATTCACTAATTGTGATGTCGGGGTTGTCGATATAGGCCACACAGCCGTCAATCACCTCACCCAAGTTGTGGGTAGGCACGTTTGTAGCCATACCTACTGCAATACCGCTGGCACCATTCACCAAGAAGTTAGGAATGCGTGTTGGCATTACGCTGGGTTCGTCACGTGTATTATCGAAGTTGCGGTCCATATCGACCGTTTCCTTCTCAATATCTTGCATCATAGCCTCGCCAACGGGTGAGAGGCGCGCCTCAGTGTAACGCATAGCGGCAGCAGAGTCACCGTCCATTGAACCGAAGTTACCTTGACCTTCAACCAACGTGTAACGCATATTCCAGGGTTGGGCCAAACGTACCAAAGCGCCATATACTGAGCTATCACCGTGTGGGTGGTACTTACCGAGTACGTCACCCACAACGCGGGCTGACTTACGAGTGGGCTTGTTGTGCGTAATGCCCAACTCCATCATGTCGAAGAGGATGCGGCGGTGAACGGGCTTGAAGCCATCACGCACATCGGGGAGTGCGCGCGACACGATCACCGACATAGAGTAGTCAATATAAGAAGACTTCATTTCTTCTTCTATATTGACTTTAATAATTCTGTCGTCGTCTGTTATCATTGATTTTAAATTGTGTATTATATATATGCAAAGTTACTACATTTCTTTGTAACGTTGCTTTTTATGGCCTCTAAAAATGCCTTTCTTTTAACTAAACACGTCCGTAAAGGCCCTTTTCGTGCGTTCTAAGCAACTTTAGGGTATTGCTTCGACATAAAAAATCTATAGTCGAAGTGAAACATGAAAGTCCGATAAATTGCAGTTTATCTCACACATCTCTATACGTTTTCATAACCTTTGATTTATCTTTCATGTTTCATTTTTTATTTCAACTTATTGAATATCAAACATTTCAAAATATTGCTGTCCGGTAAAACTTTTTTAAGCAAAATAAATTAGGGCTGTCACTTCTC
>OIWK01002609.1_pt1 | contig 14120 bp, 13 predicted proteins | sample 1587401 | NCBI WGS metagenome assembly OIWK01 (sample SAMEA3888911, study PRJEB22519) | human gut metagenome | biome: human gut; feature: human-associated habitat; material: faeces | place: Denmark | collected 2009
GAGATAGGTGATGAGATCGTTTTTGCGCGCTGCCTCTTCCCGCAGCAGCTGTTCATGCTGCCGCATCTTGTCCTTGACCTCGCTCATCTGGATGGCGATGGCGTTGTATTCCTTCGGGAAAACAGCCGAGGCATCCTTGTCCGAGAACATGTAATCGTGGATCATCTCGCCGAGATCCGCCATGCGGTCGCGCACATCCGCCTTGGTCAGGAAACGCGCCAGCACCAGTGCGATCACGCTGCAGACGAGCACGAGTACAAACGCAAAGATCGCGCCGTAGAGCTTGACCATCGTCCAATCCGGCCGCCAGATGTAGACCATCTCGCCGTTTGCCGTCTGCGTGTAGCTGTAGACCGCCATGAGCCTGTCCTCAAACCAGCCCGTCAGCGCCCCTTCCAGGCCGCGATCGAGAAAGAAGAGGAAGCCCATGCAGACGACTGTTCCCAGAAAAGCGATGAGGAAAAAGCGTTTGATCGTTTGTTTTTTATGGTTCAATTTTGTATCCACACCCCCAGACTGTTTTGATATAGCGTGGGTTGTCAAAAGAATCACCGAGCTTTTCGCGCAGGTGACGGATGTGTACAGAGATCGTGTTGTTGCGTTTGTCGTAGTATTCTTCGCCCCAGACTCCGCGGAACAATTCTTCAGCGCTGACCACGCCGCCCTTGTGCTCGCAGAGAATGCGCAGAATGGCAAATTCCGTCGGCGTCAGCACAAGCGGCCGTTCGTTCAGTGTGCATTCGTGGCTTTCCACATCCAGCACCAGACCACCGTAGATGATCAGCCCTTCCGGATCTTCCGGCTCCTGCATCTGGTTGTAGGTCTTGTAGCGGCGCAGCTGCGCTTTCACGCGCGCCACCAGCTCCAGCGGCAGGAAAGGCTTTGTCATATAGTCGTCGGCGCCGAGGGTCAGCCCTGTCACCTTGTCCATCGTTTCGCCTTTCGCTGTGAGCATGATGATCGGATACTGATAGCGCTGGCGGATCGCCTGGCAGAGCGAGAGTCCGTCAATCTCCGGCATCATGATGTCGAGGATCGCCAGATCAAAGCGCTCGTGCTTCACATGAGCCAGTGCCTCCACACCGCTGTAAAATGCCGCCACCTCGTAGCCTTCATTTTTGAGATAAAGTGAGACCAGATCCACAATTTCCTTCTCGTCGTCCACCACCAGAATTTTGTCAGCCATGTCGTCATCCTCCTTTTGTTTCTTCTTCATCTATTATACAGTCTAGCAGAGTGCGCCGCATCATTTATAAATAAAAGATGAAGGAATTCCTAATTATTTCTTAATTTTTCTCGAAAACCTTGACAGGAGAAAATGAAGAAAAAATGAAGAAAGTGAAGAAATTCTAAATCTTTGCGATACAAACCATTAATTATTCTGAATACTCTTGATTTGTCAGCGAAAGCGTGGTAAGGTCAAAATAGAAATCAATGAACGGAAAGTTTTCAGCGAAGGGAGATGAGTGAAATGTTGAGGCGTGTGATCAGCGTGCTATGCCTGGCGCTGCTGCTCGTTCCTGCTCCAATGTTGGCGGTGGAGTCTACCTGGTCGGTGGTGGACATGCAGCACGCGATGATCGCAGAAAATATTCCCCAGTTTGAGCAGGCGGATGGCTCCTTTGAGATCCTTGGCGGGGACAACGCCCGCAGCGCCTTTGCGCCGGATGCCATCACCATCGACACGGAAAAGCCCCTCTGGCTGAATCTCAGGAACACGATCTTTCACCACGCTGATTTTGCTCAGATTCAGACGCTGCTGGAGGACTACCACCGCACGTATTTTTCCTCGCTCGCTTCCGGCAGCTGGCGACTTTTCGACCGCGCGCATTTCACTGAGGATGGCATCTACGAAGAAGCCAACGCCCGTACGCTTTACCAAATGTTTGCCTGCGCCGGTGATGGCGAAGCCGTCGGCGAAGGGGATTTTCACTACACGTACGATCTCTGCCGGATTAGCGGTGACCTCTGCAAAGTGGTGCTTACCCGCCACGCCGAAGTGGTCGCGCCGTCCGATGAGGAAGCGCCGTATCTGGCGTTCGATGGCAGGGTGTATGAAGACGCTGTGCGCGAGGGCTATCTGCTGCAGAAGGTGGAGGACGAGTGGAAGATCGCCAACATCATCTTCGACGAATCAGAAAACTGGGACGGCGACCCCGACCGCATTTTCAATGACAGCTACACAGCGGTGAACACACTGAATCTTTTCGCCGACGCCAAGGAGCCGGAAGTTTGGCAGAGCGGCTTCAGCTTTGAGAACTGTCAGCGGGAAATGTATTCGCCGTATGGCAATTATATGAGTTACATCGAGGGGCCGATCGAATCGCCTGTATTTCTCTACGAAAAACTCACCTACGAGCGCGACGATCCATCGGCAACGCTTGAAGGATGGGAGCAAATGCAGGAAGGAACAGCTTCGTAAAATGAACAGCATAGAATATCTAAGGAGGTCATGATCATGTTGAAAAAGAAAAAACGCACAGCTGGCGCACTGCTGGCAGCATTTACGCTGAGCACACTTGTTGCCGTGCCAGCTTTGGCCGTAGAAGGCGATCCTTATGACAACGTCGCACAGGCCTGGCAGGATTTTAACGACGGCACGATCGATTCGCAGGAATTCTGGGACATCGGCATGGAAAATTTCCTCGCTGTTTATCCGGATTATTTCACGAGTGACGCCGTTACGCTGCGCATCAATGGCGATAAGGTGATCACCGATGAACAGATCGGCGAGCCGTACATCAACGAAAACGACCGCGTGATGATCCCGCTGCGCATGGTGAATAGCTATCTCGGCTACGAGACCGACTGGCAGCCAGACGGCAGCATTCGCATCACCGGCGACGGGCTGGATGTAGAGCTTGCGATCGGCAGCCGCGAAGTCACAGTAAATGGCGACGCGCAGGAATTGGCCTGCGTGCCAGTGCTGAAACAGGGCCGTACTTATCTACCAGCACGCGATTTTGCAAGCCTTACCGGCAGCATTCAATGGAACGGCGACACACGCACAGTGAATATCTTCCCGGTCGCTGATTACGACACAACCTACCGCGTGACAGATGAAGGCGTTGTGCGCGAAAGCGACGGAGAAGCAACGCTGCTCGCCGTGAATGCGCCATATGAGAGCAACGATATTGACGAGATCGTTTCGCAGAAAGTCATCGGCGATACCACCTATCTGCAGGTTGGCATGGGCGGCGACGAGACCTTGCGCAATGTCTACGCCGTTTTCAGCGACAATGGCGAGCGCCTGGTTTACGAATTTGCGAGTGGCTGCGATGCGCCGTATTATATTGACGGCGGCACGATTTACTACGCCGAGCCGCAATACGACGGGCCGTGGACGCTGCTCATCCGTTCCAACAGGCTCTACGTGGACAGCGTCGTCACAGATGAACCGTTTGGCGTCTACGATCTGAGCTATTCTGTCAACCATTGCGTCATCACCAAACAGAATGGCGAGATCGGCGCGATCACACCGGAAATGGAATTTGTTCCATTTCATGTCGACGAACTCACGCCAATTCCGTGGCCAGATTATGTCGGCTATTGACGTTCCGTAGCGCATACGAACAACCGCAGCGCAGCGGCACCACGCTGCGCTGCGCCTTTGCCCTGAAAGGCAAAGATCATCGTCAGTCGAGTGGTGACAATCCGGCAAAAACGCCGGGCGATGGCTTGACAATCACCAAACTTTCGACTAATCTAAAAATATACTAATTAAATGTTGATTTTTTTTACACTAAATACCCATATACAGTTACAGATGAGGAGGGAGCATTTGTGGGTAAAAACATTCTGGAATATAAAGGGTATGTAACAAAAGTCACTTACGATGTACATACGCAATTGCTCAGTGGAAAAGTAGAGGGCATTGTCGATGCCGTGACCTTCGAATGTGCCGATGTCCACGGCGTCGAGCGCGCATTCCACGATGCCGTGGATCATTATCTGGCTTTCTGCGAAAATGTTGGCCGCCGTCCGGCGAAAGCCTACAAGGGCCAGTTTAACGTGCGCATCGATCCAAAACTGCACAGAGCGATCTCGCTGCTCGCCGCGCAACAGGATGAAACATTGAATGCCGCCGTCGAGCACGCGCTGCAGGCTTACGTGGACGCGCATCAGCGAGAAGCTGCGCAGACTCCCGAAGAATAACGACAGGAAAAAAGCCTCCATGTGTCTTGATATGCTCCCCATAGAGTAGATACTCGAAATAACAAAAATCGAGCCTACACTATGGGGAGCTATTATTATGCGCAATACTAAATTAACAGATCAGGAACGAATAGCGGCCGTTAAAGAATACCTGGATGGAAAAAGCAGCCTGTTATCTGTAGCCAATAAATATGGGATCGCTGAGTCCTCTCTTCGTGCCGCTGTCAGTCTTTACAACAGTCAGGGCGAAGATGCATTACGTTCTCCCGCCAAGAATACCTATTATCCAGCAGATCTCAAGCGTCAGGCTGTGGAAGCCTACCTTGCTGGTGAAGGCAGCCAACAAGATATTTGCAATAGATTCCATATCCGGTCAAGAACACAACTCCGAGATTGGATCAAGTTGTATAATGGTCATAATGATTTTCGGTCGCATCGCGGCCATGGGAGTGAGATCACTATGACCAAAGGGAAAAAAACGACGCTGGATGAACGCATTGAGATCGTCAGTTATTGCATGGAGCATGGAAAAGATTACCAGCTAACGTGCCAAAAATATGCTGTGAGCTACAATCAGATCTATAGCTGGGTACGAAAATACGAAGAAAAAGGGATCGAGGGATTGGTAGACAATCGTGGGCGAAAGAAACCTGAATCTGAAATGGATGAAAATGATCGCCTGAGGGCTGAGAACAGAGTATTAAAAGCTGAAAACAGACGACTCGAAGTGGAGCTGGCTATCATAAAAAAATTAGAGGAAATAGAAAGGAGGCGACGCTGAGCGGCGTACGTCAGGAGGATAAATATCTGGTGATCGTTGAATTAAACGATGGGGCAGAATATACCATAGCAGAACTTTGCCACGCCCTTTCCTTGAACCCATCCAGCTATTACAAATGGAAGAAACGTGAGAAAAGTGCCAGTGAGATCTTAAATGGGGAGATCCTTGCTGAAATGGTCACCATCTATGAAAACCACAACAAAACCTATGGCTATCGCAGGATCATGGATGAGTATAACGAGACCCATGGGACACAGTACAACGAGAAACGATTCCATCGCCTGGCAAAGCTTGCAGGATTACAGGCGATCATTCGCCGCAAGAAGCCAGCTTACCAATACCATACAGAAGAACAGATCGCAGAAAACATACTGGCAAGAGACTTTACTGCAGAACACACAAACGAAAAATGGCTCACAGATGTCACAGAAATGGCCTATGGCAATGGGCAAAAACTCTATCTCAGCGCCATTCTTGATCTGAAAGCCAATGATATTGTTGCCTATGCCATAGGAAGGAGCAACAACAATCATCTCGTATTTACAACCCTTAATCTCGCCTTGGAGAAATATCCCAATGCACATCCCATGATTCATAGCGACCGAGGGTTTCAGTACACCAGTAAAAGCTTCAAGTTGAAGCTCCATGCAGCAGGCATGGTACAGAGCATGTCCAGGAAAGGGAAATGTATCGATAATGGACCGATGGAAGGATTTTGGGGAATACTGAAAGCAGAGATGTACTACCTTAACACCTTTGATGACTATGAAAGTTTAGAGAGAGCGATAGAGGAATTCATCTACTATTACAATAACAAACGGCGACAGCGAAGATTGGATCGTTTGCCGCCATTGGAATACCGAAGAAGAATGGAAATGAGCAACTAAAAAACTGGAACCATGAGATGGATTCCAGTTCGTTTGAAGCAATATTTTTGTTATTTACCCTATCTACTTGACAGGGGGCGGTTCAAATGGAGCGGCTTTTTAGCGTTGTGTTTCTTATACGTTTTGAGTCAGATATCGCGGTACGAATATAGACCAAAAGCCATGTCTAATTTTAGTCTAAAAAGCGTTGTAATGTTTTTTCGACTAAATTAGCAAAATACATAGCGCATTCTTTATCGTTGTGACGAGCGGCTATCGCATAATAGAAACTCTCATCTTCTCTAAATGGGATAGACACAATTTGATACGGTTTGAAAAAATCGGTATGGCGAGCAGTCAACCGTGTGCTAATTGAAAACGATCCAGTAGAAATCATTTTTAAATAGAGAGACTCAATATTACATTGTGTAATGCGGTTTGGATGAACATTGTGTTCTGCAAACACTTTTTGGTACGTCCAAGTATCTTCAGGGGCGGCAGTGAAAAATGCTACATAAGGATGGTCCACAAGGGAGGAAACTGAAACTTTTTTTCGATTTGCCAGCGGAGAATCTTTGCCACAGACAAGCACAAGAGAATCCTTTGCAACGGTACGAACCGTATAATCATCTGGCGAAGAAAGTGCAGAAAGTCTGCTTTGGTCGATTGGAAAGAGGACAATATCTATGTCATTCTCACTTGCTACTATTTCATTGAGATCATCTGTACATACTTCGATTAATGTTAGATCCACGTTCGGAAACATTTCATAAAATTTGACCATCACATCGGATGTTATAAATCGGGCAATAGTGAAATTACATGCAAAGCGCAGTTTTCCTTTTTTCATCGAAACCACACCCTGTTTAATTCCAGCATTAAGTATTCTTTCATAGGTATCAGATAACTCGTTAAAAAGCGGAAGCAGTTTTTCGCCGTCTTTTGTTAATTTCATTCCCTCTGGAGAACGTTCAAATATTTTGATTCCAATCTCTTTTTCCAGATTAGCGACGTAAGCACTTAGATTTTGTTGCGTTGTATGAAGTCGCTCTGCAGCCGATCGTAAAGAGCCAGCAGAGGTTATTTCGTAGATGTAATTTAACTGTTCAACTCTCATTCGTAACTCTCCTTGTTCAAGAACCAGGGTACAAAAAATTTTGGTCACATGCATTATATAACAAAAAGAAAAAGTTATGCAACATATAAATTAAATGCTAGACTAAACTCAGAAATAAGAAATGGCCATTTAAATATTCCTAATGATAAATCTCGAAAGTAATAGAGGAGGAATCGCAATGAGCAGAAAGCCAATTTCAGAAAAAATCTTAATGTTAGGTGTGGATGGTTTAGATCCAAAGTTTGCAAATCGCATGATCCGCGAAGGAAAAATGCCTAACTTGAAAAAATATATTGAAAAAGGTGCTTGTCGAGAAGATCTGATGATGTTAGGTGGACATCCAACTGTAACACCTTCAATGTGGACTACATTAGCAACAGGATGTTATGCTAACGTTCATGGTATTACCGGATTTAATCGCTATTGTGATCTTGGCTTAGATTATATGGAATACAACCTTGATTCCAGACACTGCAAAGCAGAACCTTTGTGGAATGTATTTGCAGAAGCAGGCAAGAAAACACTTGTATGGCACTGGCCTGGTTCCAGTTGGCCTCCAACTAGCGACAATGAAAACTTATTTGTTGTTGATGGATCAAGCCCAGGTAGTGTAGGGATGTCTACAGGCCAGTTTGATGTAGAAACTATTCTTGTCGCTAGCGAGCAGATTGAAGACCTTAGCTACAATTCTGCAACAGGCGAAATTACAGCAGCATGTGCAATTACCGGAATGGAAATGGAAGATGACGATAAGGACAGCGGATTTACTTTTTCTGTTGGCGCTTTAAAGAATAAAGAATTTAAACGTATTGTTGTTACGAAAGAAGATGGCATCCAGAATGGTGACAAATCACCTGTAGATCGCATTTCATCTCCGATCACGGCAGCGAAAGGTTGGGCATTTGATACTACCGATGCAAAAGAGTTTGTTGTCCCATTTTCTCATGGCATGTTCCGCCGGTATGGTCTTATAGAAAAAAATGCAGAGGGAATTTATGATCATGTAAAACTCTTTAAATCGAAAAAGGATACAGAGCAAATTAGTGCCAACCATCTCCGACGAAGGTGAACGTAATGATGAAATTATTGAGTGTAACCATAACTTAATGCTCCTCAATTTAAGTGAAAATGGTGATACGGTCCGCATGTATATTTCCGCTGGGATGGCAAACGACGTATCGGCAGTTTTTCATCCAAAATCTCTTCATGATGAAGTTGTACGTTTAGCTGGTCATGCTCCTGCAACTTCTTTGCTTGGAAATCAGGATGCTGAGCAAATTAACAAAATCATGCTCGACAACTGGACTTATACCGCTGATTGGCAAGCAAAAGCTCTCAATGGATTAATAGATGAAGATGGAATAGAAGTCATCTTTTCTCACTATCATGCAGTAGATCAGGAAGGGCATAGTTTTATCCGCTATATGAGTGATAAGGGATACAACAAGCTTCCTGCTGAAGATTATGTAAAATTCTTTGAGGACGTTTACATTCAGTGCGATAATTATCTTGGACAATTTCTCTATCGTTTGGATGAAGGCTGGACAATCTTTGTTTTCTCCGATCATGGCTTAGTCTGCTCCGAACACGATTTCGTATTAATGGGTGATCTGCAGGCTGTCAACACCGGAGTTATGGAAGAACTGGGATTGAGTCGCCTGAAACGCGATGAGCATGGCAATAAGTTGCCTGAATTTGACTGGGAACATACACTTGCGGTTGCACAACGTGAAAGCCATATCTATATAAACCTTAAAGGTCGCGATGAACATGGTATTGTGGATCCAAAAGATAAATATGAAGTTGAAGAAGAAATAATCACGCGTCTCTATGGATATCGAGATAAAAAGACCGGAAAGCGTATTGTTGCTCTCGCACTTCGTAATAAAGACGCGGTAGTTGTCGGTTTAGGTGGCCCAGATTCCGGTGATATCGTATATTTTCTTGCTGAAGGGTACAATTTTGACCATGCAGATAGTCTGGCGACATTCGAAGGTGTGGAAGAAACTTCAGTTTCTCCACTTTTCGTAGGTGCTGGTACCGGTTTAAAATCTGGTGTTCTTACCGATCGTATTATTCGTCAAGTCGATTTTGCCGCAACGGTTGCTTACCTTGGTGGTGTGCGTATGCCAGCTCAATGTGAAGGTGCACCGGTTTATCAGATTCTTTCAGAAGAGTTCTAATCAAGGATGTTTAACGACTTTTCACTCAGTATTAGTTGCTGAGTGAAAAGTTGATTAAATGGGAAGGAGGCAGTTATGTCTACGTTATCTCATCAGGATAAAAGATTCTATATTGTTCTTTTGATCACTCTTGCCATTATGCTTGGAATGGGATTTCTACCTCCGATCGGGCAGATTACGCCAGATGGTATGCGGGTTTTAGGGATCTTTATTGGCTGCATTTTTGCTTGGGTATTTGGTGAAGTTGTTTGGTCTAGTATTTTAGGTATCGTTCTTTTAACATTATTTGGATATGGCACAATGGCAGAAAATTTCACTTCAGCCTATTCAAATCCTAACGTATCACTTTTAATCTCATCTCTCGTTTTCTGCTATGCTATCGAAAAAAGTGGTTTGCTCGGAGAAATTTCCAGATGGATCGTTGGTATGAAGTGGGCTCAGAAAAGCCCATGGATGCTGGTTTTGGCATTCTATATCGCAGCTCTAGTCGTAGCTGCACTAGTAGTTAACTTTATTCTTGCAACAATCCTGCTTTGGTCTGTTTTTTATGAATTAGCAAAAGAGATTAAAGTAAAGCCATTTGAGACTTATTCCAATATCGTTCTTTGTGGTATAACTGTCGCCGCATGTATGGGGCAATCTTTAGTGCCGTATTCTTCTATTCCAACTACAACACGTAGTTTGGCGATGCAATTTGATGAAGCATTTGTATTTAACACTGCGAATTATTTAATGCTGACAATTTTATTAGCAGTTATCTCGCTGCCATTGATCATGTTGGTATTACGCCTTTGCTTTGGCAAAAAAGTTAGTCAGATTGTTATCCCTAAAAAAGATCCATATAAGATGAATCTTAATACAGAAAGCAAAGTTTCTCTGAGTTTACTGATCATTATTATCGTTTTACTGATCGTTCCTAATTTTTTGCCAGCAGATAATGCAATTCGTGTTATGTGTAACAATAATTTGTCCAGTACAGGGATGTTTATGATTGGTGCGATTATTCTCATGCTCATTCACGTGAAAGGAAAACCTGTCTTAGATATTGCTGAAGGCCTCGCAAATCTTCCATGGCCTTTATTCCTTCTGTGTAGCGCTGCTCTTTGTATTTCTGATTACATGACGGCAGATGAAATGGGGGTTGTACCAACTATCGTTTCTTTGTTAAATCCGTTGATTGAAGGAAAGAGCGCCTTTGCAGTTACCATGATCTTTGTGGCTATTGGTCTAATTATGACGAATTTCATAAATGACTTTGCAACATTAATGATATTATTCCCAATCGCAGCAGAGTTCGTACTGGATGCTGGCGGCAGTATCATGGTTCTCGCTATTATGATTTCTCAAGCAACAGTACAAGGATGTTTGATGCCATCTGGTTCGATGGTTGGAGCTATGCTTCATGGTAATAGCACTTGGTTAAAGCCTAAACAAATTTTTATAACAGTAGGCATAATTGAATGCGTTGTTCTTGTTGCTTTAATGATTGTAACTTTAATTGGTCGCACGCTAGGTATATGACCAATCCTGGCTAAATCTATAAAATATGCTCCTTCTGTGAGAACAGTAATATGTACTCATGAAGGAGCATTACTATTCCCTGCATTTTTTAATAATGACATGAATGAAGTTTTTGATAAAAAGCGTCCAAGACATATGCTATAATGACTTAGAAAAATTAGCAGAAGGGAGGGTATCGTTTGTGGGCGAAAGTTACATGGAACAGTCTGTGCCGTTCGCCGAAGAAGCGGAAGCCGGCATCATCTCCGCTATGTTCAAGGACCGCGAGGTCATCCAGGACATTGTGCAGCTGGTGCGCGACACAGATTTTTATAAACCGGAGAACGCCATTTTATTTAAGGCGATCCTGGAAATTGACGAGAGCGGTCAGTCTGTCGATCTCGTCACCATGACCAACAAACTGCGCAAGGAAAATCTGCTGGAAAAAGCTGGCGGCGTGTTTTATCTTGGGCAGATCGCCGCTGCACCGTCGACGGTGTACAACGTCAAGCAGTACGCGAAGATCGTTCAGGAAAAATCGACGATGCGCCAGCTCATCCGCATTTCTGACGGTATCCGCAATCGCTGCTTCGACGACGCCGAGCCCGTCGAGAGCATTCTGGACGACGCCGAGCGTCTCGTGCTCGATATCTCCAAGCAGCGCCAGCGCAACGATGTGACGCGTGTGGACGAGATTGTGCCGACGAACCTTGAAAAGATCGAAGAAGCCGCCAAGCAGGAAGACGAGATCACAGGCATTCCTTCCGGCTTCATCGATCTTGACCACATGACCAACGGCTGGCAGCGCTCGGACCTCATCATCCTCGCTGCTCGTCCGGCAATGGGGAAGACCGCGCTCTGCTTGAACATGGCTGCCAATGCCGCCATCGACTATCATTATCCAGTGGCGATCTTCAGTCTCGAAATGAGCAAGGAGCAGCTCGTCATGCGTATGCTCGCAGCCGCTGCCCGCATCGACCAGAAGCGCCTGCGCACCGGTCAGCTCAATCCCGACGAATGGGGCGCGTTCCTGCAAAAGATCGGCCCCCTCACCAGCGCGCCGATCTACATTGACGACACCCCAGCCATCACCATCCGCGAGCTGCGCGCTAAAGCCAGACGCCTGCAGAGCCGCGAAGGCGATCTCGGCCTCATCCTTGTCGACTATCTGCAGCTCATGGGCGGTAGTGGCAACAGCGAAAACCGCCAGCAGGAAGTCTCCGAGATCTCCCGTTCACTGAAAGCCCTGGCGCGTGAACTGAACGTGCCGATCATCGCGCTCTCCCAGCTCAGTCGTACCGTCGAGCAGACAAAGGACAAGCGCCCGCAGCTCAGTCATCTGCGTGAGTCCGGTTCCCTCGAGCAGGACGCCGACATTGTCCTTTTCATCCACCGCGAGGAATATTACAACGAAGACACCGACCGTCGCGGCATCGCCGATGTCATCATCGCCAAGCACCGTAACGGGCCAACCGGCACCGTCGAGCTCGCCTTCCAGAATGAGCTCACCCGCTTCGACAACCTCATCCACGAAGGAGAATATGGCTATTGATCTTTCCGACCAGGCAGAAATATTGCCTGGTCTTTTTTGTAACGTTTGTGCGCCTCGCGCGTTAATAGGGTGAAAGGGGGTGAGGAGCGTGGATTTTGAAGAGATCTATCAGCTGTATTTTAAAGACGTGTTTCTCTATGTGCGCAGTCTCTCGGTAGAAGAGAGTGTTGCCGAAGAGGTGACGCAGGAAACGTTTTTCAAAGCATTGAAGGCGATCGACAGCTACGATGGCCGTAAGGACATTCGCGCCTGGCTGTTTACGATCGCGCGCAATACCTATTATTCCGGGCTGCGCAAGCAAAAGCCTATGAGCGATGAGTCGCCGCCGGAGTTTGCCAGCCCGCAACAGGATTTCACGCTGCAGTTCGTCGATGAGGAACGCGCGCTCCTCATCCACCGTTTTTTGCACGAGATGAAGGAGCCGTACAAAGAAGTGTTCAACCTGCGCGTATTCGGCGAGCTGTCATTTGAAAAGATCGGCAGCATTTTCGGCAAGAGCGCCGGCTGGGCGCGCGTGACCTATTATCGGGCAAAGCAGCAGATCGCCCAGTATATGGAGGTGATGGACGATGAAAAATGAACTTTCGTGCGAAATCGTACGAGATCTTTTGCCACTTTATATGGACGATGTGACGAGCGACGTGACAAAACATGCCGTCGACGATCATTTGGCGCATTGTGAAACCTGCCGGAAGGAGGCGGAGAAAATGAGAGAATCGCTCGTTCTGCCGATCAACGAAAAGCTCCAGCGTTCACAGGCGAATATATTGAAGCGGATCCGCAAACGCTTCTTCAGGAAAAAAGTGGTCATTTCGCTGCTCTCGATTCTAGTCGCGGCCGCTGTGCTCATTGGCGCGTATTCTTACATGACGCTGCACCAAACGGTCATTCCGTACGATGGTGAGACTGTCAGCGTGCGCGAATTAAATGGCGAGCTTTACGCCAGTTGCACGTCTGATATAGCAGCAGGGTCTGTCGCCTGCATTCCATCGCCATGATCGATTGTGAGCGGCAGGATGTTGTTGCCGTTTATTTTTATCAGACTCTGTGGTCTGCTTATGTCGAGCCGCACTTACCGTTCCGGGAAGATGCGACAGAGCTCACCTTTGCCCTCGGCAGGATCGATGGACAGGGAGAGCAAGTCGACATGGTGCTCTATGGCGACTACGATTATCAAAAGCTGATCTGGGAAGAATGGCAGACAGAATCCGACGGAACCATTGCTGGCATGGATTGCGTGTGGAAAAAAACATCATAATTTTCACGGACGAGCGTCAAAATTTGCTGACGCTCGTCCTTTTAGGCGTCATATTTAATTAATATAGATATTATTTATCGACGGCGGATCCGAAAAATCCTACCCATTTGCAGAAAGATTTGCAACAGAAACGTACTTGCTAATAATATTGCAACAAGGGGCCGATTACGTCAATTTACGGAATTGGTATAATTGTGAAATAATTCGCTAAAGTGCATACCTAGAATAAAAGAAGTTTGATTATCCGAACATAGAAATAATAGTTATTCGCTATATGGTTGTAGTGCTGGCCAGAGATGAATTGGGGGTCGAAATTTTGCGAAATCTATGATAAATTAATAGAGTAATGTTGAGGTCCGGAGGTATAGGCAATACCGGACCAAGAATTTTGAATGGGGGCTTATTATTTATGAAATGCTCAAATCGTATTAGCGGTATGCAGGAATCTCCAATCCGTAAGCTGGTTCCATATGCAAACGCAGCTCGTGCAAACGGTAAAAAAGTTTATCCACTGAACATCGGTCAGCCTGATATCAAAACTCCAGAAGGTTACTTCGATGCGATCAAGAACTTCAAACAGGAAGTCCTTGAATACGCAGACTCCCACGGGGATTTCACCCTGATCGATGAGATCAGCAAGTACTATGCGCGCAACAACATGGACTTCGCTCCAGAAGATATCCTTATCACCAACGGTGGTTCTGAAGC
>OIWK01002615.1_pt1 | contig 14080 bp, 12 predicted proteins | sample 1587401 | NCBI WGS metagenome assembly OIWK01 (sample SAMEA3888911, study PRJEB22519) | human gut metagenome | biome: human gut; feature: human-associated habitat; material: faeces | place: Denmark | collected 2009
ACAGGTGAGGACGGACAGGATGTATTCGTACACTTCTCCGCTATCAACGGTGAAGGCTTCAAATCTCTTGAAGAAGGACAGGCTGTATCCTACGACTTAACAGAGGGCGCTCGCGGAATGCAGGCTGCTAACGTTACAAAGTTATAATTCTATAACCATAAAAAACGTATAAGTCAAAACGGGGCTGCTTTATGGCAGACCCGTTTTTTATTGCATTGTATTTATCCTGTATATAAAAATCCCCGGGATGCTTCAACACATCCCGGGAACCCATCATTTCATATGTGTTTTCTATTCCGCACTGTCTGAAGATAATCCGGAAATATAATCTGTCAATGCAGAAGTATCCATCACAGTATCCACCTTCACACTGGCTTCCTTCGCCTGGATCTTGGCATATGCGGAATATCCGATCCAGCCTACAAGCAGAACCGCGATGAGGATCCATGCCGCCATCTCAAGTACAAATTCTGCGCGTTCCTTCTTCAGGGCACTGTTTCGCGAGTATTTGTTGTTTTTATATTTGTCAACTTTCTTCTGGCTCATTGTCTTTCTCCTTTGCCGCTTCAGTACTTCGTTCATTATAGCACACTTGTTTTCAAAAGAAAAGCGGCAACTCCCTGAAGAAATGTGATAATTTTCTGAACTGGAGATTTTCTCTGATCAGACTGCTACGATAACGCCACCATCGTTGGCATACATACTGCTGACACCGGCAGTATCCATAACTACGATCTTTGCTGGGTGCAGTTTCTCACGGATAGCCTCCTCCAGCATCTTCGCTCTTTCCGGACAGTTGCAATGAGTGATGGCAACTGTCTTTTCCGGGATGTTGATCCCCTTCTCTCCAATGTGATCCACCATTTTTACGATTGCTTTATTCATGCCTCTGGCCTGATCCAGCTGACAGATCGTTCCTTCCGGAGTAGCTCCCATAACCGGCTTGATCTTCAGTGCACTGGCCACCAGAGCTTTCACTCTGCCCAAACGTCCGTTCTTGCGCAGAGTTTCCAGATTCTCCAACACAAAAAATGTGTTCATCTCTTCAATATATTTCTCTACTTCACTTACTACTTCTTCAAAAGAAAGTCCCTTTTCTTCACACTCCACGATCTTCATGGCAATCAGACTCTGACCACCGGATGCAGATTTGGAATTAAATACATGAACCTTTTTCTCCGGCTGCTCTTCCAGGAACAGGTTTTTTCCAAGAATCGCACTGTTATAGGAACCACTCAATTCTGCCGATAGCGTCACCGCATAAATGTGTTCCGCATCACACTCATATGCCTTCATATAGCGTTCCGGAGAAGGGCATGCAGACTTGGGGCATTCCGGGCAGGCCGCAACCTTCTTTAAAAAATCTTTCTGATCGAAATTCTCATCATCTATAATATTCTCACCGCCCACCGTCAGCGTCAGTGGTATGGATTCAATCCTGCCGTCATTTTTCCATTCATCTAAAAGCTCCCCACAGCTATCTATCGCAATCTTATAGCTCAATTATATCGTCCTCTTTTCCATTATATGTAGTATTCAATACCACATCTATCGTATCACATAAACAGATATTTGAAAAGAGTTTTTTAAAAAGTCTGTCCTTTTTTCTTTATCTGAGATATAATGTCTACACGCGATCACATAAAAGAAAGGAAGTGCGGCATGCTTGCATTAAAGATTACAGATATCCGGGATTTCACAAACAAACTTTTTATAGGAGAAGTATTTGACAAATTCTGTCTGTCCGAAGCGACTGTGACTACTTTTAATACTTTTACCATTGATGGCAGGCTTCAGAAAGATTTTTTTGATACAGACAGCATGAACAGACTCACAGAGCACGGCCGGACACATTCTCTCTGGAAGGACATCAGACCTTTCTGCTGGTCTGTGATCCGCGGTAAGCGTACGCCCTTAAGCTTCAGGATCGTGCTGCATTTAAGTCGGAGTGGAGTTGAAGCTGCAATGAGAAATACAGATTTCGGAATTTCCTCCGAACAGATAGACGGACTATTCTTAAATCTTCAATTTAAAAATAACAGCCTTCTTTGTACTACCGGAACCTCTCTTAAAACATTCTCTATGGATAAACGCCCAGAGCAGCTCTGGGATGATATGATCCTGAGCTTTCTGTCCAGGAATCAGATTCTTTTTGAAAGGCTATAGTCAATTCTCTTCTTCTATTTCCCTCAGATAATACGCAAGCATATCAATAAATTCACTGTTGGTAGGCTTGTATTCTAGAGGATATCCTGCAATCTCATCCAGCAGTTTTTTATTTCCTTCCCAACACACATTTACCATTGTTCTGATATCATGCTCAATATTGGTAGGTGTTGATCTGTACTTCCGCGCCAGGTATGGATAAATATCCTTTGTGATCCGCAATGGTTTATACTGATCCCCCATGGAAATCTTTACCGCTTCCGCAACGAAAAAATATCCTTTGTATTTCGAATTTGCACCAAGTCTTCTGATCAATCCATACACCTTTTTCATACATTTGTTCCTCCATTTCATTTTTTTCTCTTTTTAAAAGCACTCCCTTATGTATAATACGACAGTTATCTATATTTTTCGCTTTCTTCTGAAAATTTATTTTATACATATTAGATACTAATTTAAATTTTTAGTCATATTTTACAGGTTATTTTTATTTAATATCTATTATTTTATTTAAAATTCCTATAATTGTGTTAAAGATACACATATTGTTATAAAAAAAGCAAAGGCTTCGCCCCATTACGGGCAAAGCCTTTCGATCATTTTATATGTCGTTTTATTTTGTAAGGACCATAAGGATATCGTTGCTTCTCTTTACAAATTTTGTCATTTCTTCAGGAGAAAGCTGTTTATGGCTCATCATTGCAAGATCATAAAGCTGTTCACAGATCACCGGAACATACTCTGATCCCTGATTTTCTGCTATAAATCTTACAAGAGGATGATTTGCGTTCAGTACAAGTACTTCCTGACCACCGAACATATTCGGATCCATTCCGTACATATTGTACATTTTCATCATATCCTGCATACGGCGGCTCTCCTCAGGAAGAGTGATCATCGCTGCAGTTCCCTCATTTTTCAGCTTCTCTACTTTTACTTCAAGTTTATCCTTGCCAAGATTCTTACGGAACACCTCAGTAAGTGTCTTGACTGTTGTTTCATCCGCTTCTCCGTCTTCACGAAGCTCTTCTGTCAGATCTGCATCAATTCTCTTGAACTGGATCGTCTGATCCTGCTGTTCAAGATGGGAAATAAACTGTGAATCGATCACATGCTTCAGCAGTACAGCATCTTTACCCGCTTCACGGAACATATTAATGTACTGGCTCTGCTGTACCTCATCGGTCACATAATAGATCACCGTTTTTTCCGGTTCCTCATTCTGGGATCCTTCAGAAGCTTTCTCCTCTGTCTTCTCCTCTTCAGCTGCTTTTGTTTCTTCTTTTTTATTTTCCTCAATGCAGTCTTTCAGGGTAAGATATTTGCCATCCAGATTCTTAAAGAGGATATAATCATTCATCTTCTCACCAAATTTCGCATCCTTGATGCATCCAAATTTGATAAACGGGCTGATATCATCCCAGTACTTCTCATAAGACTCTCTGTCTGTCTTGCACATTCCGGTGAGCTTATCTGCTACTTTCTTGGTGATGTATTCAGAAATCTTTTTCACAAAACCATCATTCTGCAGTGCAGAACGGGAAACATTCAGTGGAAGATCCGGACAGTCGATCACGCCTTTCAGAAGAAGAAGGAATTCCGGGATCACCTCTTTGATGTTATCTGCAATAAATACCTGATTATTATAAAGCTTGATGGTTCCCTCAATGGAATCATACTCTGTCCTGATCTTCGGGAAATACAGGATACCCTTCAGGTTGAACGGATAGTCCATGTTCAGATGGATCCAGAACAGCGGTTCCTTGTAATCCATAAATACCTTACGGTAAAATTCTTTATACTCTTCATCCGTGCACTCATTTGGGTGTTTCATCCAGAGCGGCTGTGTATCGCTTAAGGATACCGGCCGTTTATTGATCTTTACTTTATCTTTGGCAGGAGAAACTTCCACAACTTCTTTCTCGCCTTTATCATTCTCCTTTTCCTCTGTCTTGGCATCCTCATGGATATGTTCAACTACCACATCATCTTCACGGAGATCTGCCTCATCGATGGTTTCATACTCCTGTTCAGCATTTGCTTTGGAAAGATAGATATTTACCGGCATGAAAGAACAGTATTTCTCGATAACCTCTCTCATACGATATTCATTGGCAAACTCCAGGCTTTCCTCATTGAGGAAAAGAGTGATCTCTGTTCCCGGTTCTGTTTTGTTTCCGTCTGCCATCTCATACTCCGTACCACCGTCACAGGTCCAATGTACCGGTGTGGAACCCTCCTTGTAAGAGAGAGTATCAATATGAACTTCATCTGCAACCATAAATGCAGAATAAAATCCAAGTCCGAAATGACCGATCATCTGATCATCCGTTGTTTTATCCTTATATTTCTCAAGAAACTCTGTGGCACCGGAAAAAGCGATCTGTGTGATATATTCCTCTACTTCATCTGCTGTCATACCAATACCGTTATCGATAAACTTCAAAGTTTTCTGATCCGGATCAACGATAACATTTACAGCCGGTTTGTAACCTTCCGGGAATGTATAATCTCCCATAACTTCCAGCTTTCTCAGTTTGGTGATCGCATCGCATCCGTTGGAGATCATCTCTCTTACAAAAATATCATGGTCGGAATATAACCATTTCTTGATAATCGGAAAAATATTTTCACTGTTGATTGATAAACTGCCATGTTTTGCTGACATATATGTCACTCTCCTTTTGTTTTTATTTTTATTTCTGATGTTCCGACAGAGCCGGAAACCTGTTGTTTTTTTCAATAAATATATATTAATACGACTTTTTACAAAAGTCAAGAAAAATTTAGCACTCATCATTATAGAGTGCTAGTAACAGCATGTAAAACGGATCTCTATGTGCAAAAAAATCCCTCCGTACATCTTTTTGTACGGAGGGTGCTGTAAAACTATCTTCTACATTCTGTTCTTATTTTTTCTTTCTACGATATACAAGGATTCCTCCAATACATACCACAGCCACGATCAAAATGATCACAAATGTCATGATCGGTGTACTGTCTCCCGTCTGCACTGCAGATTTCTGATTTGTCTGTGTCACTGCCGGACTCGGAGTTGCAGTAAGAACTGCTGCCTGTGATACCGTAAAAGTAACCGTACTTTCTGACTGTGTACCGGTATCCTTCCAGCTGGAGCCGTCATATTTCTGCTGTCCAAAGGTAACTTTCAGAGTATATTTTCCCGGCTTGCTGACACGGAATGTTGCAGTATAAGGCTCTCCATCCCAGGTACGGGTCTCTGTGATCTTCCAGCTCTTCGGCTGATATCTGGTATCTCCCTTACGCGGGTTTGTATTATCCATCCCTGCACCAGCTGCTGTAAAGGTGATCTTTGTATTGGTATCATACTTGCCATTGGAATCAATGCCTGTGATCTTATTGTCCGATGCAGCGGCTTCCGTGCCCTGATATCCGTTTACTGTAATACTTACTGCGATCACTGTACTGATCTTGTTGGGATTCTTAACCCCCTCCGGAAGAATGACGGTACCTTTTACATTAAATATCTGACGTTCTGCAGAAGACGGATCATAGGAAGATCCCTTAACATCCCATTTAACAGATGCCTTCTGCTCTCCCTTTGTTGTAGTGATCTTTACTGTTCCCGGAAGCTTCAGGGCTTTCTGGGTTTTCTGGGTTCCATTGGGAAGATCTTTGATATCGGATGGCTTTTTGATACCTGTAAGGTTATTCGCCTTCTTACTGTTATCTGTTTTTTTCTTTGTAACGCTAAAATGGACATTTACATAAGCTTCCACATTTGCATCATTGGCGATCACAATGTCTTCCAGATATTCCCCCTGTGAAAGTCCACTGACCGGCTGTACGCTAAAGGTTGCATTATCTCCTGCTTCCAGCTCTGTGGCGGAAAGTGTACCAATTGTATATGCATTTGATGAAGGCTGTTTCAGAACGATTTTTGTATTTCCGGTGTTGGTAACTGTAACTGTCTTCGCATCAGGAAGTTCCTTATAGCCTTCCTCTTTGGTTCCAAACTCCAGACTATCTGTTACCGAAAGACCGGGATTGGGTTCCGGTTCCGGTTCCGGCTCCGAAACTGTAAATTCCAGCCGGACTTCAGCCAGTGTGTTTCCGGTATTCTGATCTGTCACAGAAATCGTATCGCTGTGATCTCCGACCTGAAGACCGGTCTTGGGCTGTACGGTAAAGGTTGCCGCCTTATCTCCGGGATTGAGCACTTCCGCAGAAGGCTCTCCCACCTCATAATCCTCCGGAGCAGAAAGCTGGATCCGGATAGCCTCTGTACCTGTATTCTCTACGGTTACAGACTGTGCATCCGGCGCAGTCTCATAGCCCTGTTCCAGTGTTCCAAACTTCAGAGGACCTTCCGGTTTCACTGTTGCAGTAACTGTTTTTGGTGTTTCTGTCTTTACCATAACCGAAGCCGTCACTGTAGCAGATGCTTCCGTGCTTTCATCAGAAGCAAATACAAGCTCTTCCACGTATGGATCATCTTTTGCAGAGAGTCCAAGCTTAGGCTGTACGGTAAAGGTCTGCTCTCCTCCCTGCGCCAACTGGATATTTCCGCTACTCTCCACTTCACTGACCGGCGCAATATCAAAAAACTCCGACTCAGGCTGTACTAACGTCACAGCTTCTGTACCTTCGTTTTTGATCGTGACTGTACTTGTTGTTTCTACCTTTTCATAACCGGCAGTCAGATCATCAAAAGGCAGTTCTGTCGGATCCGCAGTTAGCTTGTATATTTTTTCCGCTGCAGGGTCCGATGTTTCCCCGGGATCTGTCTGCTCATTATTTTCATGATCTTCGGCTTTTTTATTTTCCGGTTCTTTTACTGTAAAGTCCGCTTCAAAGAAGACATCGGCACCTTCTTCTGTCTGATACGTGATCAGATCTTTGTATTCTCCAGCCTTCAGACCTTCTCGTGGTTTTACCCACACAGTAACACTTTCACCACTCTTTAATGGCGCATCATTAATATCTGCAGCCATGAAATTCTCCGGGGCGATCTCTTTAAAATTAAGATCTCCGGTTCCGTTATTTGTGATAGTAACCATCTGTGCTTCCGGAATTTCCGTATATCCCTCTTCCACGGAACCAAAATCCAGAATTCCACTTCCATCTTCCGTGTATGCAGATGCCGAATATGTCGGTTCCTCATTTTTTTCGGAAGCGTCTGCTGCTGTATCTGCGGAATCCGGTGTCTCTGTCTGACTATCTCCGGATGTATCTGCCTCATCGGCATTCTGAGTCCCTGACTGTTCTCCGTTTACTTCTATAACAGAGTTTTCAGCAGGCTCCTGGGTATCTGCAGGTTCCTGTACATCTGTATTCTCCTGCACATCCGCAGACTCCGTTTCTTCTGCCGGCTCTATGGTTTCCTCAGGCTGAGCACTATCAGGCTCCTCTGACGTTCCAGCTTCTGTATCCGGCGTGTTCTCTGAAGACTCCGAAGCTTCACTTTCCTCCGCATCCGGATCTTCTCCTGCTGCTTTGGCTTCTTCCTTTTTCTTTTCTGCCAGTGCTTTGGCTTCCTCCTCTGTTTCGGAAACCTCCTGGGTCGTCACCGTAAGCTCACCACTGACTCCCGTCTCTTCTTTTCCGGTGATCTTCAGAACGATCGGAAGACCCAGATCTTTTTCATCGATTTTATAAGTCTTGTCAGTTCCTACCTCTGTAAGAAGGTCTCCGTCTTTTAATGACCAGGAAAAACTCACATTATCATCTGTGATCCCCTCCGGCTTGACCTTTGAGTAATCTGCACTTAAGGTAGACCCGATCGCAAGTGTTCCTTTGACCTTCAGCTTTCCATCAAGATTTCCAGATGGAGCTACAGTGGCAAATACCATCGATGGAAGCAGCGTTACCATCATAAGCACAGCCATGACGACTGCCAGCACTCTGCTTTTTTTCATATCCCATCCTCCTTTACATCATTTTATTTTCCCCACATTTACCCTTTCTACGCAGGGCTTTCTTTTGCTGATGCAAGTTTATCATATTTAATTTTCAGAGGTGTAATCCCTGCTTTCCGTCAGCCTTCTACGATCATATATTTTCCGTCCGGGAGTTTGAATACTTCACTTTCTTCTTCCAGCTCCTTCAGGGAAATCCCCTCCACATCTGCGCCCATTCCATCCAGATATTTTTTAACATCCTTCAGGGAATCCAGCACAACTGCCATGCAATCCTCTAGAAATTCCTCTGCCTCCTCAAAATCCTCTGCTACCGGCTCATCAAAAAGCTGACCCTGTTTTTCCAGAAATGTCTGGACATATTCTTTCTTGTACATATTAAAGTACCTCCTTTATATCTCCGCCCGCCGCGATCAGTCTGCGAAGTACTGGTTCCACCTTCTCTGTCTCGTAGAAAGCCGCCGCCTTTACCCCTGGCTTCGCATGCTTCATGGCAAAGCTGTATTTTACAGATTTCATCATTTCAATATCATTGTATTCATCCCCGAACGCCATGCATTCATCCGGTCCGATTCCCAAAAGTTCCTGGTATTTACGGATCCCTTTTGCTTTGTTCGTGGTAAATGGAACAAAATCCACCCACGCAAATCCGGATGTCACAACAGTACACCTGTCTTTGAACCGTTCTCTCCAGTACCGGATGGATTCCTCCGTCATTCCTTCTCTCTCATAAACTGCAACCTTCATACAAGGCTCTGTGATCTCATCAAAACTCTTTATGATCTTACACTGATTTTTTACTTCTTCGATCATCAGATGGCGATAATGTTCTGTCTTGGGCATGATATAATAAAAATCCTTTGTAGAACAGGAAAATTCCGCTCCGGGCTTTTCCCATATTGCCTGAATGATCTCTCTGACCAGTTCTTTGTCAAAGCTGTCGCAGTACAGAAGCTTCTCATTCTGGACAGCAAGCCCGCCATTTTCACTGATAAATGCCATCTCGTCCTTTACCGGCGCAAAAAGATTCCTCATATTGGCATACTGTCTGCCACTGGCTGCCACAAAGAGGATTCCCATTTTTTTCAGTTCCTTTACCAGCGGAAAAATCTCTTCCGGCAGCGTCTGTCTTCCACCGATAAGCAGCGTTCCATCCAGATCACTGGCAACCATCTTAATCATGCTGCTTCTCCTCATAGATAGTAAACAGATCACCAGGTACAGCTGCTACAATATCTGCACCGTTATTTTCAAGCTCTTCTCTGTCACGGAATCCCCATAGTGCACCAACGGTATACATTCCGGCAGCACTTCCTGTCTGCATATCTGTCTTTGTATCTCCGATATACATACATTCTTCCGGCTTTACGCCGAAATCTTCTGCAATCTTCAGCGGACCATCCGGTGCCGGCTTTCTGCGGATCCCTTCCTGCTGTCCCATCACCTCATCAAACAAATCGCCATAGATCGCCTTTACCACTTTCTGCGCCGCAACATGAGGCTTATTGGAGCATACAGCCATCTTAAGGCCTGCATGTTTCAGCTCCTGAAGGGTTTCCGGCATATCTTTATATGGCACAACTTTATACAGCGGATCTTCATCAAATTTCCTGCGATAAAGTTCCCTGACTTCTTCGTAGTGTACCAGCTCCGGATCTCCTGCATCGATCAGGCATCTTCTGATCAGCATATCTGCACCTTCACCGCTGTAATAACGAAAATTATCTGTCGGCTGTGGTTTCAGGGAAAACTTTTCCATGATCTCATTCGCCACATATGCCATAGATTCCAGTGTATCCGCAATTGTTCCATCCAGATCAAATATACAAGCTTTTATCATTTTGTCTTTCATCCTCTCAGGTTCATTCCCAGTTTTTTTGTCTCATAGATCAGTCTTGCCACAGGCAGTCCCACCACGTTGTTATAATCACCACGGATTCCCTTCACATAGGCTCCCCAGGCGCCCTGGATTCCATAGCTTCCGGCTTTGTCCATTGGGTCTTTGCTATTTACATATTCCTTTATTTCTTCCTCTGTCACCGGATAAAAGCTCACATCTGTGCACTCATGGAAGGTATGAGCTTTCCATCTCCCTTTTTCTCTTATCAACAAAGTTACACCGGTATATACCTGATGTGTATTCCCCTGCAGCATAGCGAGCATCTCTATTGCAGCTGTCTCATCTGCCGGTTTACCTAAAATCTTACCCTCATAAGATACAACGGTATCTGCACCGATCACAACCACATCTCTCAGATCTCGGTTCTCCTCTTCCTCCAACGCGTATGCCGTAAACATAGTTTTCTGACGAGAAAGTTCCTCCACCACTTTCGCAGGCTCTGCACTGGTGATCCGTTCTTCCCCGCTGGCAGGCTTCACTTCAAAGGCGACTCCTACCTGGCTTAAAAGTTCCCGCCTCCTGGGAGATGCGGAAGCAAGCACGATTTTCTTCATGTGTAATTCCTCTCTTTCCTGTGTTATCAGTATAACCGTTTCTGTAAATGGGCGCAACCGAAATCGTTGCAGGAGCATTTTGTACTTATCCATTTATTCCTGATGACGATAAAACAAAACAAGCAGTACACCCTGATACCTGTTCACGGTGTACTGCTGTCATATATTTCGTATTCTTTTTGACAGTTTTTATGCTTTCGGTAATTTGAAAGAGCTCTTCAGAGATACAATGCGGTTAAATACCGGTGCTCCCTCCCTGGAGTCATGGATATCTGCGCAGAAGAAACCGTTACGTACAAACTGATAGCTGTCATAACCTTTTGCTTTCAGAAGCTCCGGCTCTACATAAGCACTTGTTACTGTAAGAGAATTCGGATTTACATTAAGAGAACCATCTTCTTTATTGTAAACACCTTTTTCTTCATCTACGATATTCTCGTAAAGTCTTACCTCAACTTTACCTGCATTGGATGCTTCCACCCAGTGGATCGTTCCTTTTACCTTACGTCCGTCCGGTGCATTTCCGCCCTTGGTCTCCGGGTCATAGGTACAGTGGACTACACGGATCGTTCCGTCGTCATCTGCCTCATAACCTGTGCAGGTTACAAAATATGCATTCATAAGACGAACTTCATTTCCAATATAGAGACGTTTGTATTTCTTAGGAGGCTCTGCCATAAAATCATCACGTTCAATATAAAGTTCTCCACTGAACGGAATCTTTCTGGTTCCAAGCTCCTCATTCTCCATATTATTCGGAGCTTCAAGATACTCAACCTGTCCTTCCGGATAGTTATCGATCACGAGCTTGATCGGATCAAGGATCGCCATCATACGCGGACGTTTCAACTTCAGGTCCTCACGGATGCAGTACTCGAGCATTGCATAATCTACAGAGCTCTGCGCTTTGGAAACTCCGCACAGGTCAACGAACATCTTGATAGATTCCGGTGTGAATCCACGGCGACGAAGTGCTGCGATGGAAACCAGTCTCGGATCATCCCAGCCGTCCACAATCTTATCTTCTACAAGTTTCTTGATATAACGCTTTCCTGTAACTACGTTCGTCAGATATAATTTTGCAAATTCGATCTGACGCGGTGGATTTGCAAATTCACATTCTCTTACTACCCAGTCATAAAGCGGTCTGTGATCTTCAAATTCCAGTGTACAGATAGAATGAGTGATTCCTTCGATCGCATCCTCGATCGGATGTGCAAAGTCATACATCGGGTAGATGCACCACTTATCACCCGTATTATGATGTATCATACGGGCTACACGGTAGAGGATCGGATCTCTCATATTGATATTCGGTGATGCCATATCTATCTTCGCACGGAGAACCTTCTCTCCGTCTGCATACTTGCCTGCACGCATATTTTCAAAAAGCTCCAGGTTTTCTTCCACACTTCTGTCACGGTACGGGCTGTCCTTTCCCGGCTCTGTCAGAGTTCCTCTGTACTCTCGGATCTGATCCGCTGTCAGGTCACAGACATAAGCTTTTCCTTTCTTGATCAGTTTGATCGCATACTCATACATCTGATCAAAATAATCAGATGCAAAGTAAAGGTGATCTCCCCAGTCAGCACCCAGCCACTTGATATCCGCTTTGATAGACTCAACGAACTCAGTCTTTTCCTTTGTCGGGTTGGTATCATCAAAACGCATATGGAAAGTTCCGTTATATTTCTGTGCAAGTCCGTAGTTTAAAAGGATAGACTTTGCATGTCCGATGTGAAGGTATCCGTTCGGTTCCGGTGGAAAACGGGTACATACGGTCTCACATCTGCCCTCCTCTATATCCTTGTCAATAATCTGCTCAATAAAATTTCTGGAAATTGCTTCATTTTCCATAATCAAACCTCTCTCTCCTGTATTTTAAGTAAGAATCTTGCTGTTATAGATCCCATAAAACTGCCCTTAAAGCTAAAATATGATCACATTCAGCATTTTAACCTTTTATTCACAGAACTCCTGTCATTTTACATGTTCATGGGTAAACAGATGATCCTGACAATATTCATAATTTCCATTGCATTTGGAACAAAAACGGAACTCCAGATTCGGATCATCCAGTTCTGTCCGTCCACAAATCGCACATTTGTGGCGTGTGACACCTTTCGGTTGCTGTACCTGACGGTGATACGTCCGCTTCCTGTGTACTTCTTTTGGCGATACACTGTGATAGTTGCGTGTACTGAAAAAGAAAATCAGGAAATTCAGAATAGATGCGATAATAGCAACTCTGCCTCCCCAGCTTGAAATAATCATACTGTAAATGATCAGTGCTGCATAAAAACCTGCCATCCATTTCATTTTAATCGGGATAATGAACCAGAGCATGATTCGCATATCCGGATAACACATCGCAAATGCGAGGAAAATTGTCATGTTAATGTAATATGTGCTGAAGCTGGATCCCATTGAAACAGGTGTATTCACACCGTAGATTACAAACAGGAGCAATGCGCCAAGCACAGTAAAAATCATACCACCAAAAATATATACATTGAACCTAAACGCTCCCCAGGTACGCTCCAATGCTGTACCAAGCTGATAATAAAGCACTACCATGATCAGCATAAAAATGATATTTCCGGTTGGTGGTGGAATCAATACCCAGGACACCAGTCGCCAAACCTGTCCGTAATGGAAAATCATAAACGGCTCCAATGTCAGGAAGCTGTATGCCTGCGGGGCCAGAAATTCGATCAGATATCCTGCCACATAGAAAAGAATAATGTATTTCATCAGTCCCTGAATGGCAAATCTGCCAAACTTTCGTTCCATTTTATTTAGAAAATGCATTCTGTTTCCTACTTTCGTTTTATTTTTAGCACTTTTTTCGCTGATTCATTTGCCTTTCGCAAGCGTTCCATACAAATATTTGCGAGAAAAAGATGGCTATCTTTTGATTATATAGAGCGACTATCACTTTGTCAACTTGGCAAACTTTGAAATTTTGGTGTCCGATTCACCTGCCACAGCCATTTTTCATCATCCCATTGTTTGTTCTTGGAGCATACAGACAACACAAACTTCGTCACACTCTGACAGGTAAATCGAGCACCTTGCTACCATACACATCTACTACTTATGCTTCATCCCGCATGATCTTTTTTCCAACCGGAATGCACAATTCGTCTCCGATTTGCAGATTATATACGTTCACATACGGATTTGCCAGCAATATATCTGTCACACTCACATGATGATACTGTGAAATTTTATATAAAGTATCCCCCTCTTTTACCACATGAATCAGCCCCGGGCAGCTGTGCATCATGCGGGATTCTCCATATTCGGATTCGAAATAAGGATTCATAACGATTTCCTTTTTCTTTTAGAATATGCGTTTTTCTTAAAATTGCACCGCTTATTTTATTGGTTTCGGGTTTTAAATAGGAACCATTCTCAATTTGTTAAAATATTATAAAAAGATTGTATTTTGCTATTTCCTGTCGTATAATGAAGTTCGCTTGTAATCTGACAGGTGTTATACATATAATATGAAACTTCTGAAATCCGTTTTTACTGAAAATCAACGATTTCAGACAACC
>OIWK01002628.1_pt1 | contig 14020 bp, 14 predicted proteins | sample 1587401 | NCBI WGS metagenome assembly OIWK01 (sample SAMEA3888911, study PRJEB22519) | human gut metagenome | biome: human gut; feature: human-associated habitat; material: faeces | place: Denmark | collected 2009
TCTTCTACTTTAGTAACGATGAGGATGACACTGTCCAAATTGACCGGGATTGCTTCGATCATGAGAGGAATATTATCAGCCTCAAAACCGAACTGTATCTGTGCCTGCTGCATCATATCGCGGAAAAGTTTTTTTGCCTTTTCGGAACCATAAGCCAACTCTTTGAGATTAACCTGATGGCTTTCGAGATCTTCTCGGGTTAATGTACAGCGGATTTGATTTTCATTGATTTTTTCTATTTTCATTATGATCACATCCTATTCTTATGCACCTGTCTCTGCTATATTATATGAAAATATCAGAACGACAGGCTATATAGTCCATGACTTATTAATATGACATATTATATACCACAATCATAGAAAATGTAAAGAAATAGAACCTGTCTATTTATAAAATATTTAGAAATTAATTGGGAATTTTTAGATAAAGTGCTAAAAAGGCTTGCATAAACAAAGGAACTCTGTATAATGAGGAATAAGAAAAAATATTCGTCATATAGCTGAAGAACAGATTAGAAGCAAAACTTACACAATACATTTTCCTTCCATATCATTGCCGGTAATACAACATATCATACAGCGTTCTTGCTGGGGCAGTGTGGAAATCCCACCATAAGATTAAATTCAATTATACGGAGGATTATTTTTTCTTGAACCTATCAGGTGTTTTCTAAAATCAATTTCAGGAAAGGAGGGCCGAAAAAAATAAAATATGTCACACAGTAAATGCAGTAAAAAGTCATTGAAACCTTTGAAGGATGAATTAAAAGATTATCGGAAACAAGGTGTCAGGCTTTTTCTGAATGGAAATCCCAGTACACCGAAATGTATTGCGAAAGCCTGTATGATCGCAGAAGACGGTGGTTACATGAGGGATTATACTGCAGATGAAGAAGGCAGGATTGCAAAAGTGAACTTTGAACATATCAGGGAACTTCCCAAAAACAGAAGATGATAAATACCTGCTTTTATATACATAAGATGATTGCAGCGATTTTCCGGTACAAGTGCAGTTTCCCCTCTCGTACTTAACCAGACCGGAAAATCCTGCACAAAATTAAAAAGTCTGAGGTAATGATTCTGTACAGGAAATATTTGAAAATTTATAATTAGTTAAGACATTATATAGTAAAGCATGTTATAATAAAAAAGTATATGTAATAATCAGGTTACTGAGAATAGCATAAAAAGTGTTACGATACGTAAGAAAAAAAGAAGCGCAACACAGAATGGTTACAGATCTTATCTGAAATTAAAGGGAGAAACAGATGAAGCATCAGGCAAAAAAACAAACGAGAAATCAACACATGCCTGTCGTAATTGTCTGCATATTGATTTTAGTGCTGGCAGTTATGGGGCTGGGAATGCATTTTATTAAGAAATATATTCCTACAAAAGAAAGAATGAATCTTACAGAATATTATGGACAGCCCGGAGATGGGGAAATGGCAGTTGTTCTGGGAACTGAAATCATGGAAGAACGCGCATTGATGTCAGGGGATCAGATATATCTTCCGCTTGATATGGTAAATACATATCTGAATCAGAGATATTACTGGGATAGTGCTGACCAGCAAGTACTTTATGCGACACCTTCTGAATTGCAGTATTATCCGGCAGCAGAGAGCGGAGAAGGCGATGTATGGCTGAAGGATGGAACAGTTTATCTGCGTCTTGGTTTCGTGCAGAAATTTACAGACCTGGATGCTTATGTATATGAAAATCCGAACAGAGTTGCAATCCAGTACAGGTTTACCGGAGTGCAGACAACGACAATTAAAAAAGATACAAGTATCCGTTATCAGGGTGGAATCAAGTCTCCGATCCTGACAGATGTGAAGACGGGGGATACATTAATCTTTCTGGAAGAACTGGAAGACTGGGCCCAGGTTGCTACAATGGATGGCTATATAGGATATGTTCAGAAGGATACGATAGCATCTGCTGAGACAAAAGATTTTGAGAGATCATTTGAGAAAGAGGAATATACTTATCTTACTATGGATGGAAAAGTAAATATGAGCTGGCATCAGGTGACAAGTCAGGATGCAAATGCATATCTGGCGGACACGATCGCAAATGTCAGCGGTGTAAATGTAATTTCTCCTACATGGTATTATATTCAGGACACAGCAGGAAATATAGGAAATATTGCGTCGGCGGACTATGTGGCACTTGCACATGAACGCGGATTAAAGGTTTGGGGACTGATTGATAATTTTACGGCAGAAGTGAGTACAACGGATACACTTTCACAGTTGTCATCCAGACAAAATATGATTCAGCAGCTGATTCAGTCAGCAACTACCGTTGGGCTAGATGGTATAAATGTGGATTTCGAGACACTCAGTGAAGATGCGGGACCTCATTTCCTGGAATTTTTAAGAGAACTTTCTATTGAATGTCATAAGAATAATCTTGTTCTTTCAGTAGATAATCCGGTTCCGGAAGATTTTACCAGCCATTATGACCGCAGAGAACAAGGACTGGTGGTAGATTATATTGTTATTATGGGGTATGATGAACATTATGTAGGGTCAGATGCCGGATCTGTGGCCTCTCTTCCATGGGTGGAGCAGGGCGTGCAGGATACGATTGCAGAAGCGCCGGCAGAAAGAACAGTTCTTGCAATTCCGTTTTATACAAGACTTTGGAAAACAACTGGTGGGGCTCTGACCAGTGAGGCGATTGGAATGGATGAAGCACAGAATGTCCTTACTGAAAATGGCGTTGAAGCTGTATGGGACGGAAGTGTCAGTCAGAATTATGCAACATTTGAAAAAGATAATTCAACGTATCAGATTTGGCTGGAAGATGCACAATCGATCGTGGAGAAAGTGAAACTGATTCCGAAATATAATCTTGCGGGCGTTGCACAGTGGAAGCTGGGATTTGAAAACAGCAGTATCTGGCAGACGATCAGCGATAATTTACAGTAATAAAAAGCTCTGTTGTATCAGTAATTGATACGACAGAGCTTTTGACGTTGCGTAAATAAAAAAAGTTCCATAAATGGAAGGAGGCCGGTACTTTCGTACCGGCGCGTATGAAAAAGAAAAATATTTTATAGAAGGCATGCACCTTCTATGCATATTAATATACCTAATAAATGTGAAAAAAATATGGTATAAATTTGAAAAAATTGTGAACTAGAATTTCTTCCAGGTTCCTTTAAAGAAAAGAAGCATCAGAGGAAAAATTTCCAATCGTCCGGCAAGCATGTCAAAAATTAACACACATTTGGAAAGATAGGAAAAGGAACTGAAGTTCCCCATCGGGCCTACAATTTCCAGACCAGGACCGATATTATTCAATGTTGCGGTGACTGCTGTAAAGTTTGTAATAAGATCAAAATTATCCAGAGAGATAATAAGGACAGAAGCTGCTAAGATCAGGAGATATACACTCAGATAAATGTTTGTAGATCTGATGATATCATGTCCAATCGTTTTTTCATCCATTTTGATTTTTTTGACTGCATTCGGGTGCAGATATAACTGGAATTCTTTTTTGGCTGCTTTACATAGAATCAAAATTCGGGAAACTTTGATTCCGCCACCGGTACTTCCGGCGCATGCACCGACAAACATCAGAAGTACGAGAATCGTTTTGGACAAAGAGGGCCACTGGCTGAAATCTGTGCTGGAAAAACCGGTTGTTGTAATGATAGAACCAACCTGAAAGGCTGCCTGTTGAAATGCTTCACCCAGATTGCGGAACAGATGAGCTGTATTTAATCCGATCACAAGGATTGCAGCGAGAATGATTCCAAAATAATAACGTACTTCTTCAAATTTAAATGCCTGCACAAACTTTTTCGTAAGAAGAAGATAATATGCAGAAAAGTTGACTCCAAAAAGAATCATAAAAATCGTTGTGACAACCTGACAGTAGGTGCTGTAGCTTCCCATACTGTCATTGACGATACCAAATCCACCAGTACCGGCTGTACCAAAAGAAATACACAGGGTATCGAACAGAGGAATTCTGCCAATCAGAAGAAGAATAATCTGGAACAGTGTCATTCCAATATAAATCGTGTAAAGAATTTTGGCGGTCTGCTGAACTTTTGGAACCAGTTTGCCGACGGAAGGACCAGGGCTTTCGGCTTTCATCAGATTCATATGATACCCGCCGGCAAGTGGCAGCAGTGAGAGCAAGAATACAAGAACCCCCATGCCACCGATCCAGTGTGTGAAACTTCTCCATATCAGAATACAATGAGGGAGAACTTCCACATCTGTCAGGATACTGGATCCGGTTGTTGTGAACCCAGATACTGTCTCAAAAAAAGCATCGATTGGATGTGGGATAGCACCGCTGAGGACAAAAGGTACTGCACCGGAAATACAAAGTGCAAACCAGCTCAAAGCTACTGCAACACATCCGTCTTTGGTATAAAAAACTTTGTTCTTAGGTTTTCGGATAGTCAGTGGAAGACCTACGATCAGGCAGACAATCATGGAAATCAGAAAAGCGAAAAATTCATGTTCTTGATAAATGAGAGCCGTGATACATGGAAGAACCATGAACATTGCCTGAAAATTACACACCCATCCAACGATATAAGCAATAATTCGAAAATTCATCTGTATACATCCCTTCTTATGCCAGAATATCGCGGATATCGCGAAGTCCCTTATGGGTTGTGACAATGATCACGTTGTCGCCAATCTGAATGGAATCCTGTCCTCTTGGAATTCTGACAGTCCCCTCACGTGTAAGGCAGCAAACAAGAAGATTGTTTTTCAGATTCAGTTTGGAAAGTGGAATTCCCACAACAGGAGAATTATCACGAATGATAAATTCAAGCGCTTCCGCCTGATTGTCAAGCACATGATAAAGGGTTTCTACGTTACTTCCGATAGTATTCTGCATGGCACGTACATACCGGAGAATAGAATCAGAGGTAATATATTTCGGGTAGATCACACTTCCAATATCCAACTCATCGATAACGTCTTTGTAAGGAAGACGGTTTACTTTGGCAATCAGTTTGGCCTGTGTCATATTTTTTGCAGACAGTGACAGGAAAATGTTTTCCTCGTCCATGTTTGTGAGTGTGACAAAGGATTCTACTGTGGAAAGACCTTCTTCCATGAGAAGTGCGCGGTCTGTACCATCACCGCAGATAATTGTGGCATTTGGAAGCATCTCGCTGAGTTCTTCACAGCGCTCTTTGTTCTTGTCAATGATCTTAACACTGATCTTCAGATCAGAAAGGGCTTTGGCAAGATAATAGGAAATTGTGCCGCCGCCAATGATCAGAGTATTTTTGACTTGATGTGTCTTCAGCCCAATCTTTTTAAAGAAAAGAGCTGTATTTTTGGGTGTTGCGATAATAGAGATAAAATCGCCATTGTGAACCAGATGATCACCGCCCGGGATGCTTAAGGTCGTTTTACTTTCAATGGCACAAAACAGAACATCACAGCGATATTTGTCTGTGATCTGGGAAACTGACATTCCATCCAGTTCAAATTCCGGGAGAACTTTAAACTTGAGAAGTTCTACACGTCCTTTTGAAAATGGATCGATTTTGATGGCTGCCGGAAAACGCAGAAGTCTTGAGATTTCTCTGGCAGTGGCCAGTTCCGGATTGATGATCATGGAAAGACCAAGGCGTTCCTGAATAAAACCAATCTCTTTACTGTAAATTGGATTGCGTACACGGGCAATGGTCTGACAATGTCCGGTTTTCTGTGCAATCAGACAGCAGAGCAGGTTTAATTCATCAGAAGCGGTGACTGCAATCATGATATCAGCAGTTTTGACGCCGGCTTCCATAAGTGTATTGATGCTGGCTCCATTTCCAACAATCCCCATGGCATCAATATCTTCGGTGAGATTGTTGATAACGTCTGCATCTGTATCGATCAGAGTAAGATCAGTATCTTCTTCCTGTAATTGCTCTGCAAGGGTGCTTCCAACTTTGCCGCATCCGACAATTATAATATGCATGCTTTCCTCCGTAAAAAGAATATAATTATTATAAGTGTTTCCATTATATCACTGTATATGGGATTTTTAAATATTTAAAATAGTTTTTGCAGAAAAATCATGGTATATTAATAAATACAAAAGAAAATATCAGAGATGTATGATAGATACAATTACAGATTGAAAAAAGAAAGGGATTTTTTATGGATACAGTCAGTGAAACTGTCAGTAAAGTAGATGAAGGTCTGCAGGAAATGGGAATTGACGGTGTGAAGGATAGTCTGAAAGATCTGTTGAATTTTAAACAGTATATGGAAAACCAGGTTCCGGCAGTTATGGGCTTTTGTATTAAAGTTGTTCTTTCAGTAATTGTGTTCTTCGTGGGACGAAAAATCATTCAGTGGATATTGAATGTTATGAGACGATCTCTGGAGAGAGCCAATGTGGATGCTGGTGTGATACAGTTTGCTTCTTCTGCCGGGAAAGCGGTTTTGTATGTCCTTCTGATCATCAATATTGCAGTAAGCCTTGGTGTAAAGGAATCTTCTGTAGCGGCATTGCTTGGTACGGCAGGTGTGACGGTTGGTCTGGCACTACAGGGAGGTCTTGCAAATCTGGCAGGAGGAGTTCTTTTGTTGCTTTTTAAACCTTTTGTAGTTGGAGATTATATCATTCAGGATCAGTCAAACGGGTGTGAGGGTACGGTCGCCAAGATTGAGATCTGCTATACAACACTTCTGAGCATTGACAATAAAAAAATTGTGGTACCAAATGGAACACTGTCAAACAGTACGATCATAAATGTAACGGCCAAGGAGAATCGTAAACTTGAGATCAAAGTTGGAATTTCCTATGAGGCAGATATTCAGAAGGCAAAGAGAATCATTGAGAAAATTCTCAGAGAAGATGCAGATACCAAAAGCGACACAAAAGAAATGGTTGTGTTTGTGGACGAGCTTGCAGACAGTGCAGTGATCATGGGCTTGCGTGTCTGGGTGTCGACAGAACGTTACTGGCCAACGAAATGGCGCCTGAATCAGAAGATAAAAGAAGAATTTGATGCTAACGGAATTGTGATTCCATATAACCAGATGGAGGTTTATGTACATCAACAGAAATAGTTGACGATAAATAATATTATAAAAAGAGGTTTACATTTAAGAATATAATTTTTTGAATGTAAACCTCTTTTTATATTAAGTTGACAATTGGAAAGGCCTGTGTTAAATTGTTAAATAGATAACAGATAGAACTGTCATCACGAGGAGGAGAAAAAAATGAGTACAATAGCAGCAACCAGAAGTAAAACTTATGATATTGTGTACATTGCCGTATTTGCAGTTATTATGGCAATCTGTTCCTGGATATCCATTCCGACAGCTGTTCCGTTTACACTGCAGACGTTTGGCGTTTTTGTAGCGGTAGGTGTCCTTGGTGGAAAAAGAGGAACACTTTCCATATTGGTATTTATTCTGCTTGGAGCAATTGGAGTACCGGTATTTGCAGGATTTTCTGGAGGTATTGGTGTTCTTGCTGGAACAACTGGCGGATATATTATTGGTTTTCTGTTTTCTGCCCTTGTTATGTGGGCAATGGAAAAACTTCCGGGTAAGAAATCCGTAATGCAGATTGTGTCCATGATCGTAGGACTGATCGTATGCTATGCTTTTGGTACTGCATGGTTTATGATCGTTTACAGCAGAGCGAATGGTGCCGTTGGTCTTGCAACTGTTCTGGGATGGTGTGTCATTCCATTTATCATTCCGGATATTATTAAAATTGTTCTGGCTTATGGTCTTTCCAGAAAGCTCCGCAAATTTGTAGCATGATCTGTTTAAGACCGCATCATGGAATGTGTCTTGCGTATTTTGAAGGAAAAGGCTACAGTGACGGATTCACAGTAAATATGCAGAAGATGCTGGAGTTTTTTGAAAAAGGCGCAGATATTGAGCTTACCGTATCCGGAGATGAAATCTGTAAAGAGTGTCCGAATCTGAAAGAGGGAAGTTGCGTGAGTGCCGGTCTGGTGGAAGCCTATGACCGTAAAGTGCTTGAAGCATGCGGACTCAGTGAAAAAGCACAGATGAGATTTCAGGAATTTGTGGAAAATGTGCAGAAAAATGTGATCGAGTCAGGAAAACGGGTGGAAATCTGTGGGAATTGTCAGTGGAATGAGATTTGTGCGAATAAACAGAGCAGATGGAAACGAAACAAATGAAAAACACCGCAGACAGATGGAAGTAGTATCTGTTTGCGGTGTTTTTTGGAATATTATTTTGAAGTACGTTCAGCAAAGATTAGTACGATCAGTGCACCAATGAATGCAGAGACTGTTGAGAAGAGCAGCATTGCGTGTACTCCGGCAAGGTCGATGAGTGTTCCTCCAAGAAAAGAACCAAGTACGCTTCCAAGGGTATATGCCATTGTGAAATAGGCCTGCCCCTTGATTGCGTCTTCCGGTTCCATTAGGGCATTTACATAATAAACAGAAGCTGCAGTCATAAGTCCCCATCCGAGCATCTGAAAAATCTGTACGCCGTAAAATACCGGAATACCCGAAGCAAGCAGCGTGCCAAGTGCTTTTATTGTGAAAAAGATACCGGCAGTTTTTAGCAGAAGGTCACAGCGAAATTTGCGGATGATATAGCCAAAAAGGAAAAGCGTTGGCAATTCGCATATGGCGGCGATTGCTGAGGCTGTTCCCATTTCTGCACTTCCGCCCCCTTTTGCCAGGGCAATCTGAAAATTAAAGTTATTCAGCAGAACATGGCTGAGATAGATAAAGATACATCCGAGCAGTACCAGGGAAAAACGTTTGTATTTCCTGAAAAAAAGTATTGGATTACTGTCGGAGCTGCTTTTGGGAGCATTCGTGGCAGTGCTGTCTGATTTTGCTTTGGAAAATGGAAAAAGAATAAGGATACCAAGAGACAGCAGGGTAAGGACAATTACAGTGATCGGGATGGAAACAGGTCCGGCTTTTACCCAGAATGTAACAGATACAGGCATAAGCGACAGATCCCATTCCACGTGCAAGACCAAAATTGAGAGAATGTCCCTGATTGATGCTTTCCATTCCAAGGGAATTAATAAAAGGAGTCATCAGTTGCAGCAGGGCAATACTGGAACCATAAAGAAGTCCGGTAAGTATGAGAGAATGGGATAAAAATAATCCGATCACAAGGATCAGCTGAAGAAGATACAGCATCTGGATCAGTTTTTTCAGGGAGGGGCTTTGTGGCTGGTCAGCGTAACCTGCAAGGACAGGCTGCAGTACTGCAGACAGAAGTCCTGCTATAGCTGCAAGGATTCCAATCTGAGTATTGGTAAATCCACCGGAAAGAAGAAAAAAACCGGAAAAACTCATGATTGCTGCAAAATACATCCAGTACAGTCCCTGGATGACTGCATAGGAAGGGGTAAGATTTTTGGATTTTGATGGTGACATGATTCTGAACTCCTTTGTTAAAGTACTTCTATTATACATTTAAAAACGTGAATGATAAAGTACAAAATACTTGCAGATTCCTGTTTTTTATCTTAAGATAAAGGACAAAAGAAATGTATGTAAACTAACAGGAGGAAAATAAGATCATGAAGAAAAAAATAGATGTTTTTGAACATATGGGAGAAATTTTGAACGGAGTAAAAAATGGAGTGCTGATTACCGGAAAAGCAGATGGCAGAGTGAACTCTATGACAATTTCCTGGGGAATGGTTGGCGTAGAATGGGGAAAACCAGTTTTTATTACATTTGTCAGAGAAAGTCGTTTTACAAGAAGTCTTCTTGAGAAGAATGGCGAATTTACGGTTAATATTCCACTGGATGACAGTGCAAAAAAAATTCTTGGATACTGTGGGGCAAAATCAGGAAGAGATGTAGATAAAGCGAAAGAAATTGGTCTGACTTACGAAGAACCGGAAACAATTTCTGTCCCGGGAGTAAAAGAACTTCCACTGACACTGGAATGCAAAGTAGTCTATAAACAGACACAGGATACAGAGGCCATGACAGAGGAAAACAGAGAGAAGTTTTACCCACAGAATGTAGAAAGTTCATTTTCAGGTGCAAACAGAGATACACACATTGCATATTACGGAGAAATCGTAGATGCATATGTGATTGAGTAATGCGATAAGAAATGTGCAGCTCCCCGGTGAAGGGAGCTGTTTTTATGGGCAGATATGCGCACCATTCCATATTTATGTCATAAAATATAGAGACACATTATTTGTGACAGAAAGGATTTGCTCATGGAAAATTATCAGATGAACCGTCCATGTGGCCGCCCATATAATGCAACTTGTGGAATGGCAAAAGAGATGATGTCCGGGCAGCAGTGTTCCTGCCGGAATAATTCCAGAAATCAGCCATCCCGCCCTTCGCCATGTCCGTGTCACCTTCCGGATGCCAAAACCAGAGATGCGGAAATGTATACACACATCGATCAGATGGAAGCAGCCATGGCGTATGTTCCCTGCCAGAAATTTACTACGACATATGATCTTGGATATGCGTTGAAGGTCGGAACTGTTTTTCCGCAGCTCTGTAAACCATTTTGTGGAAAGAGAGGTGGGCAGAGATGATGTATCGCAATCAGTGTACTGCAAAAGAAAAATTAATGAACCGTATCAACGAAGTCAGTTTTGCAGTAAATGATGTTCTGCTTTATCTGGATACACATCCATGCTGTGAAGAGGCAATCTCCTTTTATCAGGAGTGTGAACAGGAACGCCAGAAACTGCTGAAAGAATATGCGCAGTGTTATGGCCCACTGACAGTAGATGCTGCACTGGAATCTGGTGGGGATACATGGAAATGGGTGCAGCAGCCATTCCCATGGGAAACGGAAGGAGGGTGCAGATAGTTTATGTGGAATTATGAAAAAAGACTGCAGTATCCGGTAAATATTAAGACTCCAAATGCAAAGATCGCCCAGTTCATCATGAGTCAGTATGGTGGCCCGGATGGCGAGATCGGAGCATCTATGCGTTATCTTTCTCAGCGTTTTACTATGCCAAATCGCATGGCCATGGCAGTGCTGAATGATATTGGCACTGAGGAACTGGCACACCTGGAAATGGTTTCTACGATCGTTCATCAGCTGACAAAAGATCTCTCTATGGAAGAAATTGAAAAAAGTGGTTTTGGGCCATATTATATTGATCACACAGTAGGTGTATGGCCACAGGCAGCCGGTGGAGTTCCTTTCAATGCATGTGAATTCCAGAGTAAAGGTGATCCGATCACAGATTTGTTTGAAGACCTTGCTGCGGAACAGAAAGCCCGGGCAACGTACGATAATATTCTTCGAGTTGTCCGTGACATTCCTGAAATTGCAGATCCGATTCGTTTTCTACGCGCGAGAGAAGTCGTACACTTCCAGCGTTTCGGGGAAGCACTTCGTTCCGTACAGGAACAGCTGGATGCGAAAAACTTCTATGCATTCAATCCGAGCTTTGACTGTCCATGTGAGGCGTCCTGTAAAAATTCATAACAACAAAGAAATATCAAATAAGACCTGGGAGGATTCTTCCGGGTCTTTTAGGGTAAATACAGGATTTTACAATTCCTTTCATCCATGTTATTATGACAACGCATTAAATATGAAAGGAAAACGATCATGGAAGTTCTGACGATTGGGATTTTCTGTGCTTTGCTCATTATATGCATCATAACGGGAAAATCTATATTATATGCTCTTCTGGCAGGTCTGATCATTTTCAGCCTGTATGGAAAAAAACAGGGATATAGCTGGAGACAGATTAGCAGGATGGCATTACAGGGAGCCTGGAAAGTAAAAAATATTCTGCTCACATTTATACTGATCGGAATGCTGACAGCACTTTGGCGACAGGCTGGAACAATTCCTGCAATCATCTGTTATACCGTGCGTCTGATAAAACCATCGACATTTTTGCTGATGACATTTCTTCTGAATTGTCTGATCTCAGTCCTGACAGGAACTGCTCTTGGTACGGCAGCTACGATTGGTGTTGTATGTGCAACGATGGCTTCTGCACTTGGAATTCCTTCATGGATGACCGGTGGTGCAATTCTTTCCGGGGTATATTTCGGAGATCGTTGTTCTCCTGTTTCGACAAGTGCACTTCTGGTGGCGGAGCTGACGGAGACAGGTATCTATACAAATATAAAAAATATGATCAAAAGTGCATTGGCACCATTTACCATTACCTGTATTCTTTATCTGACTGTCAGCATACAGCTTCATGGAAAAACAGAGATGCCGGATCTTGGACATGCTTTTGGCAGTGAGTTCCGGCTCAGCTGGATTGCATTGCTGCCTGCAGCGGTGATTCTGCTGTTGTCTGTTATGCAGGCAGGGGTGAAGATCGCGATGATCGCCAGTATAGTTACTGCAATTCCTGTCTGTATTGGCCTTCAGAATATGGCATTTACGGAACTTCCTGAACTTCTTCTGAATGGTTTCCATTCTACAGATGTGGCGGTAGCGGCAATGCTGAATGGAGGTGGTATCACTTCGATGTTGAAGGTTGGAGCAATCGTATGCATTTCTTCATCTTATTCAGGAATTTTTCAGGCAACAGGAATCCTGAATGGATTTCAGAAAATGGTCTGTTTGCTTGCCAACAGGACAAAACCATATTTTGCAGTGCTTGTCACATCAATCCTGACAAGCGTTATGGCATGTAATCAGACACTGGCAATCATGCTTACAGATCAGCTCTGCAGCAGAACAGAACCGGATAAGCTGCGTTTTGCCAATAATCTGGAGGACAGTGCAGTGCTCATAGCACCTTTGGTGCCGTGGTCGATCGCGTGTGTTGTTCCGCTTACAGCAGCAGGTGCACCGGGATACAGCGTCTTATTTGCAGTGTTTTTGTATCTGCTTCCGTTGTGCGATTTAGTGTTAAAAAAATAACTGCCCTATTGTAAATTGACTAAAATAGTGGTATTCTGTAAGAAATTGAATAATAAAAATAACAGGTGCTGATGTTAGATAATCAAATAACCTTCAGTTAAAAGGGAAACAGGTGTAAGTCCTGTACGATCTCGTCACTGTATACAGGGAATGCAGAATCATGTGTGTATGCACAGTCACTGGGAAACTGGGAAGACGATTCGGGTGTATTGATCTGTAAGTCAGGAAACCTGCCTGCTATTGGTACGGGGATTTTAAATTCCGGATCACGAGTAATTGGTTGTACCATAATCCAGAAACTCTAGCCCGGTGCAGGAGCTTTTTTATTGGGAAATATAGTATTTCTCCGAAAAATATTTTTTGACCAGGCTTGCTGCCGTACTTTGTTATTCATTTTAATTTTCATGAGAAAACAGGTACAGGAGGAAAAAAACATGAAAAACAAAACTGTAAAAGCACTGGCAATTGCAATGACTGTAGCAACAGTCACAATGATGGGATCTGCAAGCATCTACGCTTCTGATGACACTGCTGAGACAGCAACAGAAGAAACAGCAGATGATGCAGAAACCGCAGATGATGCAGAAACAGCAGATGATGCAGAAACAGCAGATGATGCAGAAACCGCTGATACAGAAGAAGCTTCCGATGATGATCAGAAAGCAGCAGATGAAGTAGCAGCACTGATCGACAAGATCTATGTTCAGGAAAGAACTGATACAACAGATGAAGACTGCAAAGCTGCCAAAGAAGCATGGGATAAACTGACAGACGCTCAGAAGGAACTGGTTGAAGGCGAAGAAGCTGATCCGGATTACTTCGGACGTGACACTGGTGATGCATCCAAAGATGATCCTCGTAACCAGGATGAAATCGGTGAGAATGAACTTCTTGTTGTAAGCTTTGGTACATCCTTCAACGACAGCCGTGCTGAGGATATCAAAGGAATCGAAGACAAACTGCAGGAAGCATATCCGGATTGGTCTGTAAGACGTGCATTTACAGCACAGATCATCATCAACCATGTAGAAGCAAGAGATGATGAAGTGATTGACAATATGCAGCAGGCACTTGACCGTGCAGTTGATAATGGCGTTAAAAATCTTGTTGTTCAGCCTACACATCTGATGCATGGTGCAGAATATGATGAAATGACAGAGGCAATTGATGGAT
>OIWK01002633.1_pt1 | contig 14001 bp, 12 predicted proteins | sample 1587401 | NCBI WGS metagenome assembly OIWK01 (sample SAMEA3888911, study PRJEB22519) | human gut metagenome | biome: human gut; feature: human-associated habitat; material: faeces | place: Denmark | collected 2009
CCCTGCCTAGCCACAATATCCAGCTCTCCCATAGGACAGCTATAATTCCGCTGCAGCACTGTATATCCATGAGCCGACAGATAGCTGGCTGCCATAGTCTCACCCTGACGTCCCAAACTGATATTATCCACAGTAAAAATCTCCCACCCTAGAGCAGCTTCATAGGAGATTCCATAACTGCTTTTTCCTTATCTCCATGCCGCCGCTTGTCTATTCTATACACATAGGCCAAAATCTCCGCCACAGTTGTATACAGCTCTGTTGGTATTTCCTTGTCCAGCTCCAAAGCCATCAACATATTCACCAGCGATTTGTTTTGATATACCGGCACCTGGCCCTTGCGGGCTGCCTCCATAATATTTTCTGCCACATGGCCTCTGCCCTTGGCCACCAGCTTTGGAGCCTTATTGTTTTCCACATCATATTTCAGGGCAACAGCCTTCTTCTCTGCAGTAGGATCCAGCTCTGGCTCCTGATGAGGAGTTCTTCTATCCTTTAGCAATTAATTCACCGTCCCTACACGCAAATCATTTAAATGAATAGATGTATCATAAAGGGCTTTGCGAATATCCGGCAGGTACTCACCAAAATCCTTTACTATTTCATTATCCGAAAAATTAATGCGCAAATTCAGATTATTGCCCTCAAATAGCTGACAAACAATGTCTACAGCGCCAATATTGTCCGTTAATACACATACCCGGAACCAAGTATCCTTTCTCTTACGACCACATTCATCCTCATGCTCTGGTTCATCATAAAGATTGATATAGGCAGGATAGCTATGTCCACCCTCTCCAATATAAAGAGGCATCACAAAGCTAATGGATTTTTGACCATCGGCCTGATAACTGCCTTCACTGCTAATGGAGCTTTTCAAAGAGGATACAACAGTCTTGATTTCCTTATTGGCGTTCTTAAAATCCTTTGCCTTTAAATCCTTTAGACTGCCCAAATCTGCCAACTGCAAAAAAGCCCATAGCTTAGGCAAGCCCTCCATGCCAGGCTGTTGCCCAGCCTGCTGAATTGCTGCTGGTACATTGCTTTGCACCATTTTGAGCAGAAGATTCAGCTGCTTGGCATCCTGCTGTGAAAGCTGTGTCTGACTGCTATTGACAAAATTCTTTAGTAAGGCCATATCCTTGGCGGTCAAATTGCTATCCTTCAGCAAAAGCTCTGCCAGATTGCGGAAGGAATCCACCACCTGCTGATTATTAGGCAGCTGGGGAATTTCCTGCTGTGCCGTTTGGGTTGGCTGGCGTACCACCCCTGTTTCCTGACTATAGCCATAACGGCTGAATATCTGCTTGAACAGTGGATTGTTCTCCAATTCTGCTGCCTGATGGAGCACCTTGGGAGATACGCCTGCCTGCTGATTCTGCTGAATATTCTCCCCAGCAGGCTGAGCCCCAGTCTTGGCTTGTGTTTCACTAGTGACGACATTGGTCTGGCCAGTAGACTGAGAACCAGTCTTAATGATGGTTTCACTGCTAACATTGGTCTGGGAAGCCTTGGCTCCAACCGTGGCTGACTCTGCTGTACCGGCAGTATTCATCTGAGGATTTTGACCGGCAGTATTGCTGGCTGACTGCCCCTGAGATAGCTGGGGATTAGCCGTGGCCTGAGAGCTGTTGTTGGCAGACAGCTTAGGAAATAGCAAATCCACCAGCTGTTTAACAGTTCCCTCCTGAGCATGGGACTGACCAACAGATCCATTGCCGTTGCTTACTGTCTGGTTAACAGCTCCATTACCATTGCTTACCGTCTGACTGGCAGTATTTTGCCATAATTTATCTGTGGTTTGAGAGGCTGTTCCCCCCTCTGGTGTCTGCCCCATCTGCTGTCCTGCCAGCATTTGCAGCAGTGCCTCCAGCTTCTGTGGCATATTGCCAGTATTGCCATTATTCAGCACCTGAAAAGCCAGCTTGGTAAGCTGTACCAGCTCCAAATCCGCTGTATTTCCCCCTAGAGCATTATTAGCCAGCAAGGTTTTCACATTGGCCATCATGGTCTGCAAGGCATCGCTTAGCTGTCCTGCTGTAGTTTCACCACTGATCTGCCCTGCTACAGCATTGGCCTCTGCCATATTGCCCAGCTGCTGAAAAATCCGCCCTAGAGAGGTTAGCTGCTCTACAGAGTATCTTTCACTGGCCATCGCACTGCCCAGTCCCTCTCCCAGAGAGCTTTCCAAGGAAAAAGCCTTGGTGACAATATTATTTATCATCTCCCGCAGCTGTTGTGGTAGTCCATTATCATTACCTAATTTAGCGGTAGAAATTTTTTCCAAGACAGCTGACATATTATCCACTGAATTGGTAAATTTCACATCTGTCTGCTTGGCAAAGCCAGAGCTGGAACCTCCATCCCTGCTGACAGCAATTTTGTCCGTTTTTGTCTCTGAGCTGCGGGACGCAGGCTGTATAGACGGCGCCGCCGGATTTACATTGGTAGCCATAATGGATTCCCCCTCAAACATCAATTACTTCATCTACATTGCCATTTAGCCTTGATAGTTCGTATAGGCTCAAAGGTCATTCTGTGAATAGGACAGGGTCCGTATTTTTCAGAGCATATTGCTGCTGTACCATAGCCCTTGTGACTGCCAAAGCCATATTCTGGATACTGGCGGTCATATTCTTCCATCAGCCTGTCTCTTGTGACCTTGGCAATAATAGAAGCTGCAGCAATGGAAGCTGATTTGGCATCTCCCTTAATTAAGGAAAGCTGTGGCAAAGACAGCTTTTTGAGTTTTACTGCATCTATCAGCACATAATCTGCTGGCTGGGACAACTGCTGCACCGCCTGATACATGCCCTCCATAGTTGCCTGCAAAATATTGATACGGTCTATTTCCTCTGGTGATACAAAAATCTGCTTTACAGCCAAGGCCTTGGCCATAATCTCATCATATAGCTCATCTCTTACCTTGGCACTAAGCTTCTTAGAATCGTTCAGACGAGGCAGTAACAGATGATCTGGCAGGATAACTGCCGCCACAGATACCGGTCCTGCCAAAGGCCCCCGCCCAGCCTCGTCCACACCTGCCACAGCTCTATAGCCCTGACTAGCAGCCTGCTCCTCATATTGATACATGGCCTGCAATCTAGCTTCCTCTGCCAGCTTTTTGGCCTGCCTTTTCTGATAGCTTTCCGACAGCCTTCTAGCTGAGGCTCTGGCATCCTGCTGGAGAGCTGTCAAAAGCTCTGATGCTGGATTTTCTGCCAGCAGTGCCTCCAGCTCCTTTATTTTCAATTTGCTTATATCCATATATTTCACCAATCTGCCTAGCTTATCTGACTAATATTATTCTGCCTGGGAAGTCTCGGGAACCTCTGGAGGCGTATCCAGACTAACAGTCCCCAGCTTGCCACTGCGGAAATCTGTCAACACAATGCGTTGAGCCTTTTCCGTATCCACCAGACCGCCCTTAACTAGACAGCCTCGCTTCCGTCCAATCAGCTCCAACAGCTCATGAGGCTCTGTAGGCAGTTCTCCTGTCAGCTTATAGCGCTCCTGCAATCTCTCCGGGTACATGGAGGCCATAGTCTGTAGGAATACACCAGTTATCAGCTCTCTGTCCACTACCTCATCGTTGATAGCCCCTGTAAAGGCCAGCTTCAAACCAGCAGTCATATCCTCAAACTTTGGCCAAAGAATACCCGGGGTGTCCAAAAGCTCCAGATTGCCCCCTAGGCGAATCCATTGCTTGGCTCTGGTAACACCAGGCTTATCAGCGGTCTTGGCCTTATTAGAGCCTGCCAAACGATTAATCAAGGAGGATTTACCTACATTAGGAATACCCAATATCATTACTCTGGCTGCTCTGGCCTTGGCTCCCTTGGATACCAGCTTATCCGTCATAGGACGAGCCAACTCCTCTGTCATGGCCACCAGCTGCTTGATGCCTCGACCCTGGGGTGCATCCACTGCTACGGCAGGAATCCCCTGCTTTTTGAAATACTCCACCCATTGCTTGGTTACAACTCTATCTGCCAAATCAGATTTGTTCAAGGCCACCAGCCTTGGCTTGCCGGCAATAATCTCCTGCAGCATAGGATTAGCACTGCTATAAGGAATACGGGCATCTAATAGCTCAATAACCACATCAACCAGCTTTAGATTATTGACAATAATATCCTTGGCTTTCTTCATATGCCCAGGAAACCACTGCACATTTGGTATTACCTGCTCTGTCACTGCCTGTCCCGGTGGCTGTTGTCTTAAAGCTCTATAATCTTTCATAAAAATAAATTCTCCTATCTAATTATCTATCCTTTTAATGGCCTACACCACATCATCTAATGTATTGAAGGAAAGCCACTTCGTTCTGTCTATAAGAAAATAAGTTCTCTAAAATTATATCATAAAAAAACCGGGGCTACAACACCCCGGCTAAAAATATGCAACTCAATATTAATCATCCTTAGGCTGTTCAGGCTCTTTTTCCTGCTTGCGGCAGATAATCTTGTCAATTCTATATCTATCCAAGGACTCTATTTCAAATACAAAATTCTCCCACTGAATGGTTTCTCCCTTTTTAGGGATATAGCCAAAGAGAGCTGTAACAAAACCACCCATAGTTTGATAGTGATCCTGCTCCTCCTCTGGCAGTTCCTCAATGCCGAATTTTTCCTTGAAATCATCAATGGAGCACAGCCCCTCAATATTCCAGGCGTTATCCTCCCTGGAAGTAATCTGAGCAGATTCAGGCTCGTTCACATTGTTGGTTTCCCCTATCAGTTCCAGCAGAATATCCTGCAAAGTAATAAAGCCGATAACACCGCCATATTCATCCAATACAGCTGCCTCATGAATACCTGTTACCTGAAATTTCTCCAAAATACGGAAGCTTTCCATAGAGCGGGGAATGTACACAGGCTTGCGGATAAACTGTGCTAAATCCAGTGGCTTATTATCCAAAGCTGCATTAAAGATGTCCTTGATATAAATAACACCACAGAAATTATCCAGACTTTCCTTGCCTACAGGAATAATAGCCTCAGAGGTGGCTCGTATTAAGGCCAGGTTCTGTTCCAGACTATCCTCCAAATCTATCCACAACATTTGAGTGCGGGGAGTCATTAGAGAATAAGCTGTCTGATCGCCCATATGAAAAACCCGGTCTACAAGATTCTGCTCCTTTTTTTCAAAGGTGCCATCCTCAGTGGCCTGCTCTATCAGATCTTTAACCTCATCCTCGGTAACGGTATCATCAATTTTGGTATTCATGCCAAGAGTTACCAGCAAAATGCGGGCTGAATTGGACAGCAGAGATACTGCTGGCTTGGTGATAAATATCAATCTTCTTAGATGCTTCTGGCACTGTATCAGCGTTTCCTCTGGATTCTCCATAGCGATTCTGGTAGGCAAAAACTCACCTAACATCAAGGTTAGATAGGTTATCAGCAGGATGCTTATCAACAGGGACAGTTCCTGGGAATAAGGCATCAAATATAGATATTTGTGAATACAAGGTGCTAGAATCACACTGGTGCATACACCAATCAAAATACTGACAAAGGTAATGCCCAGCTGAATGACTGCCAAGGCCCGCTCTGGCTTTTCCAAAAGCTTCAGGGCTTTTTTGGCCTCCTCATTGCCATCATCCCGCATTTTTTCTAGCTTGCTTTTGTGACTTTCATTAAGGGAGGTTTCTGCTAGAGCAAAAAACACATTCACCAAAATCAAAAAACCGATTACAAACAACCATAACGGCTCGGGGGTATCCAAAATTTCCACTTCCTCTGCAAAAACATAACACTTTTTACTAGCAACAACCCATGGATTTCATGGGTATAATATTTTTATTATATTAAATTATGAAGTCTAATGCAAGTCTTACCCTGTCAATCCTTTGACAGCTAAGGTGATATGCTTTTTTATTATCTAAATAAAGTGCTTAAAAAATATTGTATTTTGCAAGCATGATAATCTTTTACTGAAAAGAATTTCAATTTGCTTAATATATTAGTCAACAGCTAAAGAGAATAATGTATACATAGTTGCAAAATATTGTAATTGTGTAAATTTATAGTATAATTAAATCGCTGTGTGATATATGTGATATATAAATAATGTATATCGCATATACGAAATTTGTATTCATTGGAGGTATACTAAATTGGCTACTTATGTTGAAGAAATTATTGCAAAGGTTCAGGCTGAGAATCCTGGTGAAACTGAGTTCCATAATACTGTAAAGGAAGTTCTGACTTCTATTGCTCCTGTACTGGATAAGAATCCTAAGTATCAGCAGCAGGCTATTCTGGAGCGCATTGTTGAGCCTGAGCGCGTTGTTATGTTCCGTGTTCCTTGGACTGACGATGCTGGCAAGGTACATGTAAACAAGGGTTATCGTGTACAGTTTAACAGTGCCATTGGCCCATACAAAGGTGGCCTCCGCCTCCATCCATCTGTAAACCTCAGCATCATCAAGTTCCTGGGCTTTGAGCAGATTTTCAAAAACGCTCTGACTACCCTGCCTATCGGCGGTGGTAAGGGTGGCTCCAACTTTGATCCAAAGGGCAAGTCCGATGCTGAAATCATGCGCTTCTGCCAGAGCTTTATGACTGAGCTTTGCCGTCATATTGGCCTGAACACTGACGTACCTGCCGGTGATATCGGTGTTGGCGGCCGTGAGATTGGGTATCTCTATGGTCAGTACAAGCGTATCCGCAATGCTTATGATGCTGGTGTTCTCACCGGCAAGGGCCTGAACTACGGCGGCAGCCTGGCACGTACCGAGGCTACTGGTTATGGTCTCCTCTACTTCACCAAGCTGATGCTGGCTGATGCTGGTATTGACTACAAGGATCAGACTGTAGTTATTTCCGGTTCCGGTAATGTTGCTACCTATGCTATCCAGAAAGCTCAGGAATTTGGTGCCAAGGTTGTGGCTTGCTCCGATTCCAACGGCTATGTATATGACAAGGATGGCATTGACCTGAACATTGTTAAGGAGATTAAGGAAGTTCGCCGTGGCCGTATCAAGGAGTATGTAGATGCTAAGCCATCTGCTGAATACCATGAGGGTTGCAAGGGTATCTGGACTATTCCTTGCGATATTGCTCTGCCATGTGCTACCCAGCAGGAGCTGGATCTGGATGCTGCCAAGGCTCTAGTTGCTAATGGCGTTAAGGCTGTAGGCGAAGGTGCCAACATGCCATGTACTCTGGATGCTATTGAGTACATCCAGAACAGCAAGGTTCTCTTTGCTCCTGCCAAGGCTGCTAATGCTGGCGGTGTTGCTGTTTCCGCTCTGGAGATGGCTCAGAACTCCATGCGTTATAGCTGGACCTTTGAAGAGGTTGATAACAAGCTTAAGACCATTATGGCTGATATCTATGAGAACTCCAAGCGCTGTGCCAAGGAGTATGGCCATGAGGGCAATCTGCTGGTAGGCTGCAATATTGCTGGCTTCCTGAAGGTTGCTGATGCTATGCTGGCTCAGGGCGTTTGCTAATAATTTGACCTGAAACTCTATACCCCTGCCTTTATTTTTGCTTGTCAAATAGTATTGGCAGGGGTATAATTAGTTGTAGTCGGGATGTAGCACAGCTTGGTAGCGCGCTTCGTTCGGGACGAAGAGGCCGCAGGTTCAAATCCTGTCATCCCGACCAGATAGAAATTTAGCACCGCAAAGCGGTGCTTTTTTCATAGTAAAATATTGCAAGTTTTCCTGTGAAAGTGTATAGTAAAAAGGTATAACGATTTTTGAAGTATTATGATTTGAGGCGAACTTTATGACACAATTTTCCACTCGCAATATTAGCATGATGATGGATTTGTACGAAATGACTATGGCTAATGGTTATTTTGCCAACAGCGACACCCAGCCTAGAGTAATTTTTGACATTTTCTATCGCAAAAATCCTGATGGCGGTGGCTTTGCTATTTTTGCTGGCTTGGAACAGATTCTGGAATACATTGAAAATATGCATTTCACAGAGCAGGATATTGAATATTTTGCCTCTTTGAAGCTTTTTTCTCAGGAATTTCTGGATTATCTAAAGGATTTCCGTTTTACCGGTGATATATATGCTTTCCCAGAGGGAACTATTATGTATCCTAATGAACCTTGCGTAACAGTAGCAGCCCCTCTGATAGATGCCCAGTTGGTGGAAACTGCCCTGCTGGCTCTGGTCAACCATCAGTCCCTGATTGCTACCAAAACCAGCCGTATTGTCAGGGCTGCTGGCAATAGAGCTGTATCGGACTTTGGTGCCCGCCGTGCTCATAATATGGATGCTGCGGTCTATGGTGCCAGAGCTGCCTATATTGCCGGTGCCGCTGGTACAGCCACCGTTCTGGCTGGCCAGAAGTTCAACATTCCTGTTGGAGGGACTATGGCCCATAGCTGGGTAATGTACTACAAGAACGAATACGAAGCCTTTAGGAAATATGCCCAGGTATATCCTGATGCCACTGTTCTGCTGGTGGATACCTATGATGTTATCCGCTCTGGTATTCCTGCTGCTATTCGAGTAGCCAAGGAGGTTCTGGAGCCTATGGGTAAACGTCTGAAGGGCATCCGCATTGATTCCGGTGACTTGGCCTATCTGTCTAAGCGGGTACGGAAAATGCTGGATGAAGCTGGTCTGGAGGACTGCAAGATTGTGGTATCCAATAGTCTGGATGAATATACCATCACTTCCATTCTCAATCAGGGCGGGCAGATTGACGCCTTTGGCGTTGGGGAGCGGTTGATTACCGCCAAAAGTGATCCTGTCTTTGGTGCAGTGTACAAGATTTCTGCTGTGGAAAAGGATGGCAGCTATGAGCCTCGTATCAAGGTCTCTGAGACTGTAGAGAAGATTACCAATCCTGGCTTCAAGCGAGTATATCGCATCTACGGTGAGGAAGGCTATGCTGTAGCTGATTTGATTACCAGCTTTGAGGAAGAGGTTAATATGGATGAGCCTTATCGCTATGTAGATCCAGAAAAGCCTTGGAAAAACCGTTTCTTCGAAAACTGCACCTGCAAGGAGCTGCAGCAGCTGGTTATTAAGAATGGCAAAAGAACCCAGCCTCCACGTAGTCTGGAGGAGATTCGCAAATATGTTAAGGATCAGCTTGCCTCCGAAATCTGGCAGGAGGAGCAGCGCTTTGAGAACCCTCATAAGCACTATCTGGATATGAGTCCTGATTATTATGATATGAAAATGTCCCTGCTCCATAATCTTCGTGGCTAAAACAAATTAAACATTGATATTTAAACAGCTGTCCAGCTTCTTTTAAGAGCTGGGCAGTTATTTTTTATCAAAAAAAAGAGCCACCCCAGAAGGATGACTCGAAATTACATATACAAATTTACTATTATTTTGATCCCAGCATAGCCAGCATAGTACCAGCTGCTACAGCTGTACCGATAACACCTGCCACATTAGGGCCCATTGCATGCATCAGCAGGAAGTTGGAAGGATTTGCCTTCTGACCTACAATCTGAGATACACGAGCAGCCATAGGAACGGCAGATACACCAGCGGAACCAATCAAAGGATTAATCTTCCAGCCGGAGAGACGGCACATAACCTTGCCCAGCAAAGCACCAGCAGCAGTACCACCAGCGAAAGCAACCAGACCAAGACCGATAATCTCCAAAGTCTGAATGGTCAGGAAGTGCTCTGCACTCATGGTCATACCAGTACCAGTTGCCAGGAAGATGGTAACAATGTTACACAGAGCGTTCTGAGAAGTATCAGACAAACGCTCAGTTACGCCGGACTCACGGAACAGATTACCCAGCATCAGCATGCTGATCAAAGCAGCTACAGGCGGTAACAATAAGGAAATCAAGATTGCGGCCGCGATTGGGAAAACTACCTTCTCAAAATGAGTAACCTTGCGGAGCTGATCCATCTTGATCTCCCGCTCCTTCTGGCTAGTACAGAGCTTCATAATAGGTGGCTGGATCAATGGTACCAAGGACATATAAGAATATGCCGCTACAGCAATAGCTCCCAGAAGATTTGGAGCCATCTTGGATGCCATGTAGATAGCAGTAGGGCCATCAGCACCGCCGATGATACCAATTGCAGATGCCTCCTGAGCAGTAAAGCCCAAGCACATAGCACCAGCCAAGGAAATAAATACACCGAACTGAGCAGCTGCGCCCATGAACAGGGTATTTGGATTAGCCAAAAGCGGGCCAAAGTCCGTCATAGCACCTACACCAAGGAAAATCAATGGTGGGAAAATCTCGTACTTAATACCATAATTGATTACCTGCATAACACCAGGCTCTTCTAGGAAGCCGGTAGCAGGAAAGTTAGCCATAATACAACCAAATGCAATAGGAGCCAGAAGCAGTGGCTCGTACTCCTTGCCAATAGCCATGTACAGCAGGACAATACCTACAATGATCATTGCCAGATTACCTAAGGTAAAAGAAGCAAAGCCACTGTCCAGCCATACGGACTGCAAGGAAATCGCAAACGCATCAAAAATTTCCATTAATTAATGCACCCCTTGTGTCAAAGATTATTAAAATTTTCTCAGGGCAATCACCTTGGCAGAGTCAGTCCAATTCTGGCGTGCCGCTGGACGAATTGCCTTGATACGGGAAAAACCAATTCCCATTGCGGCCAATGCCCCTGCGATTACTGCTACTGTGTCCTTGTTTACACCATTTGTTACTGCCATAATAATTGCCTCCTCATTCATCTAAAAAATAAACATTACTTGTTATTTCTCAAACCATCAATACGAGCTGCCCCAGTCCAGCTATTTCTTGCTGCAGGACGAATAGCTCTGATTTGAGAAAAACCAATACCATAGGCTGCCAATGCACCAGCAATAGCCGCCACAGTCTCTCCGCTTACACCTGCTGCCACCACTGGAGCCGGCGCTGCTGCCTTTGCAGGAGCCGCCTTCCTTGGTGCTGCCTTTGGTGCAGCCGCTGGAGCCTTCTTTTCCTTGGTTGGATCAATAAAATGAATCAACCGGATAAAAAGGTTCAGGAGAGCCAATACCGCAAATACAATTGTCATATTGATTAACATTATGACAGCTGGATTTGTCATCTCATTTTCCATATAGACACCGCCTTAACTTATAGTAAAAAACATCCGCTGTTATTAGCATCTCCCTTGTTCCACGCCGATGCTCCACAGCTTTCTAACAATACCTTCGTATATTATAACAGAAAATTAACACATATAAAAGTAGGATATAAGAATAATTTTCATAACTTTTTTCTATAATGTCTGGAAATTATACTATATTCTAAAATAAATTACCAGTAATAATGGAAGTTTCCACAATTAATAGTATTATTATTGCTTTATTTCATATTACTTTGAAGGAAAGCTGACAGCTTCTTGACATACAAGCTACGGAAAGCTTTATACTCTCCCAACCCCTTGGTGGAATAGCGAACTTCCAAACCGGCCTGACTGAGGCGGTTTTTCCAGGAATCCTCCTGCTCCCCTGCTAAGTCATAGGTAGCATGGTTGCCGCCAGCCAGAAGCAAAGGCCGCAGATATACTTTTTGACAGCCTTTAGCCAGCAATCTATCAATTACATCCTGCTGGTTGGGATAATCCTCTGGCTCTACCACGCCAATATGAACAGGCCATTTCTGCTTATCAGCAAAGCTCTGCAAATACTCATATATTGGATTGTGGTAATGTGGGGAACCGTGGCCCATCAACACCAGCTCTTCTCCAGCTGTCAAATCCTTCAGCTGGAAAAAAGACTGAATATCCTCTGCTATGAAAGCAAATTCCTCTGGGGAAGCTGCAGTCAGCACCGGTTCCATAAAGCCCAGTCGCTGAAATACTCCCTCGTACTCCTTAAGTACAGGCATTATTTTCTTTTGCCATTCCTCTCCTGGAGTCAAATGGGTAGGCATTACTGCCACTCTTTCATAGCCCTGAGCCTTTAAATCCTCCAACACACCTGCCAAATTAGGATAAACATATCCCTCCTTGGCCATTTTGCGACGGAGAAAATCACTGGTCCAAGCCTCATAAATATCATAGTCCTCACTAAAGCTGCGACTCAAATCCTCCAGCAAACTGTCAATACAGCGCTTTTTTACCTGGGCATCGCCTACGCCAAAGCCTACAACCACAATTGCCTGCTTCATTATTTACCACCCTGCTCGTTTACTACTACATTGGCGATTTTCTGACAGATAACCTCTAGCTGAGCCTGATCTGGTCCCTCAGCCATAACACGAATCAATGGCTCTGTACCAGAAGGACGAACCAGAATACGGCCATCTGCCCCCAGTTCTTCCTCCCCAGCCTTAATAGCAGCTGCAATATTGGGATTCTGCTCCCAGCCTTCCTTGGACTTTACCACAACATTAACCAAAAGCTGTGGATAGCTAATCATCAGCTCGTTCAACTCAGAAGCCTTTTTACCGCTTCTCTTAATGGAGCTAAGAGTCTGCAAAGCTGTAACAGGGCCATCACCCGTAGTGCTGAAATCAGAGAAGATAATATGTCCAGACTGCTCGCCGCCTAAATTGTAACCGTTGGCCAGCATATTTTCCAGTACATATCTGTCTCCTACCTTGGTAATCTCAGCCCGGCCATTTAGCTCCTTTACAGCCTTGTGGAAGCCAATATTAGCCATAACAGTGGTAACAACAGTATTGTTCTTCAGGGTGCCATTAGCAATCATTTCCTTGGCACACATTACCAGCATATGATCTCCGTCGATTACATTGCCCTTTTCGTCTACGCAGAGGCAACGGTCAGCATCTCCATCATGGGCAATACCAAAATCTGCCCCCAGCTCTACTACCTTCTTCTGGAGAACCTCCAAATGAGTGGAACCGCAGTTATCGTTAATATTTATACCATTTGGCTGGTCATTAATAACAGTAACATCTGCTCCCAAGGATTTCAAAATGGTAGGCATAGCCTCATAGGCTGCACCATTGGCACAGTCCAGCACAATCTTCATGCCCTCAAAACGCTCCTTGGTGGTGGAGAGAACAAATTCAATGTACTCCTCCAGCATATCATGATGATATTCCACAGTACCCATCTGGGCACCAGAGGCGCGATAGAGATTATCATCATGCTGAATAGCCCGCACAATGTTCTCCAACTCATCCTCTACGGCATCTGGCAGCTTATAACCATTGCCACCAAAGAATTTGATACCGTTATCATGGAATGGATTGTGAGAAGCAGAAATAACAATACCTGCCTGAGCCTTATGCTTCTTGGTGAGAAAAGCAATAGCCGGTGTAGGAATAATACCTGCAGATATGGCCTTGCCTCCAGCAGAGCAAATACCTGCCATCAGGGCAGATTCAAACATCTGACCAGAAATACGGGTATCTCTGCCAATCAGGATTACCGGCTGCTCATCACCACAGGACTCACCAAAATACAAGGTTGCTGCCCGGCCCATACGATAAGCAAGCTCCGGTGTCAGCTCCAAATTGGCCTCGCCACGAACGCCATCAGTTCCAAACAATCTTGACATAAATTCAAAACCCCCCAAACCCAAATCTAAAAATAAACCTTCCAGTTTTATTTACATTAACCTATATATTATGCCCTTTTTCCCGCAAAAATGCAAGGGCGCTGTTCATTCCATCCAGGGCCGCGCTCATAATGCCTCCAGCATAGCCTGCTCCCTCACCCATAGGGTAAAGTCCCGGAGTGCTAAGGGACTGATAGCTTCCTTTATCTCTGATAATACGGCAAGGAGCTGAGGAACGGGTTTCTACACCAGTCATTACCGCCCCCTTATCGGCAAAGCCCTTTATCTTTCTTTCCCAGAAAGGCAGCACCGCCTCCATCATCTGAGTAACAAAGCCAGGGAGACATTGATGCAAGTCCACCGTCTTTACCCCAGGCTGATAGCTAGGTGTAGTCAGGAAATCCCTTGAACCACTTTGGCCCGTCAAAAAATCTCCCACCGTTTGAACAGGGGCATAATAATTTTTGCCTGCCAGCTCATAGGCCAGCCTTTCCCACTGCCGCTGGAATTGAATCCCCCCCAGCACATGATCTGCAAAATCCCCTGTATTTACTG
>OIWK01002641.1_pt1 | contig 13977 bp, 9 predicted proteins | sample 1587401 | NCBI WGS metagenome assembly OIWK01 (sample SAMEA3888911, study PRJEB22519) | human gut metagenome | biome: human gut; feature: human-associated habitat; material: faeces | place: Denmark | collected 2009
GCGCCTCGTTCTGACAGAGCCGGACAGCCGTCTCGTGGACCAGCACATCGAGCTCCTTTTCATCCCTCCGGTCGCCGCTTTTGCAGCGGGCAATGAGCGCCTCGATCTCGCCGCGCTCCTGTCCGCGCACGGCATCCGCGTCTATGGGGAGGACGACGTGGCGGAGCTGCTGCGTCTGTAATTATGTAAACTAAATGATATCAACTCGCAGCGTGCCGCCCGGCGCGCTGCTTTTTTGCGCGTCACAGAAACTTAAAAAAGTTGAAATCGCTGCGAAAAATGTTGAAAAATCACCGCCGTCCGGTATAATAAAACCATCGCACATCCCACAGGAAAATATGGAGGAAAGAACCATGCGCAAACGCTTTTTGTCCCTGCTGCTCGTGCTCGCGTGTGTGCTGACGCTGGCCGCCGTGCCGGTCATCGCCGCAGAGCCCGACCCCGTGCAGTCCCCGGCCGTGACGGGCGAGCCCACTGCCCCTACCGGCGATCCCATCGATCCCACTGGCGAGCCGGAGCCCAGTCCCGAGCCCAGTCCCGAGCCCAGCCCCGAGCCCAGCCCGGAACCCAGTCCGACGCCCACGCCGTCCGGCCCGTGGTATCAGGCGGCGATGGATTTTGCCCGCGATCAGGGTATCCTCTTCGGCGATGCCGATGGCAATATGCTGCCGGGCAGCAACGCCTCGCGCGCCCAGATGGCCGCCATGCTCGTGCGCGTGTTCGGCTGCACGGCCGGCAAGGATATCACGCACTTTACCGATGTCAGCGCCGGCACCTGGTATTACCCGGAGCTGAGCGTTGCCGCGCAGATGAACATCTTCAGCGGCTGCGGTGACGGCACCATGGGCCCGAACCGCAGCATTACGCGCCAGGAGGCCATGTCCGTCATCGCCCGCGCCTTCGCCGTGGCCGACGGCACGGCCGCCGATCTTGCCGCCTTCACGGATGCTTCCGCCGTCAGCAATTGGGCGGTCGCCTCGGTGGCCGGTCTGGTCAGGGCCGGCATCGTCAGCGGCGACGCGGGCCGCCTGAGCCCCAAGGCCACCATCACCCGCGCCGAGATCGCGCAGATGCTCTATGAGCTCGGCCTGCAGTTCTGTTCCGATGCCGCTGCGCTCCCGGCCTCCGGCCGCGTCGTTTATACCGGCGCCGCGCCCCTGACGTCGGACGCCTTCTCCGGCACGCTCTACCTCGGCGGCGCCGCCGGACGTGACCTCGGCGGCATGGACATCACCGGCACGCTCGTCGTGCGCACCGACCCGAACGGCACCGTTACCGTCGGCGGCACGGTCGACACGCTCGCCGTCGCGGCCGAGGATACGACGGTCGCAGGTACTGGCCATGCCGGCCTTGTGCGCCTGCTCGCGCGCGGCTGCACCGTCACGCTCGCGGCCGACAAGACCGCTTCGGAGTATGACCCCATGCTCCGCGGCGTCGGCAAGGTCGTGACCGACCCCGTGCCTGCACTCTCGCCGGAGTGCCGAGCCGTCGACCTGTACGTGACCTACCGTTACTTCCCGTCGGAATATCAGACCACACCGGGCGAGGCGACCCTCATCTGGTATGTGGACGGCGTGCAGCAGCCCACGCGCCACTACACGCTCGACGGCAAGTCCATTACGCCGGGCTTCTACGTGGAAGAGTCCGTCTGGAAGCGCGACATGCCTTCCCAGCACACGGTCGAGATCCTCTTCCTGTGCGGTACCGACGTGATCCGCACCACGTTCGTCGTCCCGGTCAACAACTACACGGACGCGGAGTATGCGCAGCTCCAGAGCGCGCAGTACCCCTACAAGCTCGAGGTCGTGCGCAACCAGTGCACGGTGCTCGTGTACGGTCTCGATAAGAGCGGCGACTACTCCATCCTCCACCACGCGTTTGTCTGCGGCCCCGGCCAGACCACGCCGATTGGCACGTTCCGCACGCCGTTCAAGGCGGCCTGGCACCCGCTGCAGGGCTGCTGGGGGCAGTACTGCACGCAGATCACCGGCAACTATCTCTTCCACTCTTCGCCGTACAACAGCCCGAACAAGAACGACCTGTCCTACCGGCTGTATAACCAGCTCGGCACGGTCTGCTCGCACGGCTGCGTGCGCCTGACGGTGGCGGACGCCAAGTGGATCTACGACAACTGCCCGCTCGGCACCACGGTGTCGATCTACAACGCCTCGTCCCTCCCGGTGCCGAAGCCGTCGGCCCCGTGGCTCGATATCTCCAGCCCGAACCGCGGCTGGGACCCGACGGACCCCGACCCGGCCAACCCCTGGAACAAGTAAGCATAGATAGGCACATCCCCCGGAGCGTCTGCTCCGGGGGATGTTTTCATACCGGCTGCGGATAGTGCGCGCGGGCGATGCGGATAAAGTCCGCCAGCACGCTCCATGGGTAGGCGCGCTTTGCGTAGCCGAAGCTGATGGGGTAGGCCATCGTGTGCATCTCGGCGGCCTATTCCGGCTTCTTTCAGGCCACCGGCCTGCTCGACACGGCCAGGGCGGGCATCGCGCGCATGAGCCGGCGCATCACATCCTTCGACGCCATGTTTTGCACGGCCGCCGGCGTCACTGCCTGACTTGAAAAGTGCGCCGAATGTGGTACAATAGATACATTCTGTACTGCATCTCGGAAAGGAGGGGCATACCATGGAGCGGACGGAGCTTCCGATCGCGGTGTTCGATTCCGGCCTCGGCGGCATCAGTGTCCTGCGCGCGCTCGTGCAGCGCCTGCCGGGGGAGGACTTTCTCTATTTCGGCGACTCGGCCAATGCCCCCTACGGCGTGCGCCCGGTCGCGGAGGTCCGCCGCCTGACGCAGGACGTCATCGCCCGGCTGTATGACCGCGGCATCAAGGCCGCCGTCATCGCCTGCAACACGGCCACCAGCTCCGCCATCGTCCTGCTCCGCCAGACCCACCCGGAGCTGCCCGTCATCGGCATCGAGCCGGCGGTGAAGCCCGCCGCCCAGGGCGGCAGCGGCTCGGCCGTGCTGGTCATGGCCACGCCCCTGACCATCCGGGAGGACAAGTACCAGAAGCTGGCGGCGTCCTTCTGCGACCTGGCCGACGTGATCTCCCTCCCCTGTCCGGGCCTGGCCGAGCGCATCGAGCAGGGGCATTTTGAGGACGAGACCCTGGACGCCTACTTGCAGGACCTCTTCCGCCCCTATCGGGACCGGGACGTGGAGTATATCGTCCTGGGCTGCACCCACTACCCCTTCATCCGCCGGGCCATCGCCAAAAACTTTGGCCGCCCCGTGACCATCATCGACGGCAGCCAGGGCACCGCCCGCCAGCTCCGGCGGCAGCTCCAGGCCAGGGGCTGGCTCACACAGCGGACCCGGCCCGGCAAGATCGCCTTTCAAAACAGCGACCCGGAAAAGATCGCGCTGAGCAAAACTTTGTTCCTGCGCTAAGATATAAAGGAGATGTATCCCCCATGAAAAAATGCCTCATCGTGTCCCTGATGCTGCTGAGCCTGCTCACGCTGGCCGCCTGCGGCACCACCCAGGGCGACACCACCGACAGCACCGACAGCAGCCAGACTGCCGCCGACACCACCCAGGACGCCCAGGACAATGCCCAGAACGACGCCCAGGGTGACACCCAGGAGAACGCCCAGAACGACACCCAGGAGGGCAGCAAGAACGATGGCAAGATCGACAGCAAGACCGACGGCAAGATCAAGCCCCTGCCCGACGCGCTGGATCTGAGCAGCCTAACCAGCGGCACCGTTGCCGCCTCGTTCGACGCCAGCTCCCTCAAGGAGGTGGGCGGCCAGCTGCAACTGTCCTTTACCGTCTACAACTATGAGAAGTTCGACGCGGCGGACATCAGCGGCCTGAAGGCGGGCGACGTGCTCGTCGTCAGCGGCCGGGAGATGACCGTAGCCTCTGTGCAGGCCAGCGACGGCTACGTCACCGTCAACGGCGGTGAGGAGGCCGGCGGTGTGCTCTTCTCTCTCGATGCGTCCAGCAACACCTACTATGTCATGGGCATGGACGACAGCAAGACCTACTATGAGAAGGGTCAGCTCACCTTCCCCGTGGCCGATACCTGCGTCCTGACCGACGACGCTGATTTTGAGCACCCCGGTCAGACTACCCCCGCCAGCGACCTGCCCAAGCTCCTGGCCCAGGACGATATCTACGGCTTCAATCCCCAGAGCACCACCGTCACCCTGAAAAACAGCCAGATCACCGCGATCTACCGCGGCTTCCTGCCCTGATCGCGTCCCGATCATCCAGCCGAGTGGCCCCTTGCCCCTGCCGCTCTTCTCTCCCCCCCATCCTTTTGAAAATTTTTTCGGGAAATTTTCAAAAAAGGCTTGCAATTTCCCGCAACCCGTGCTATTCTATCCAAGCTGACTGTTGCAGACGCGACGGTCGATGGCAATGTCCGGGTGTGGCGAAGTTTGGTATCGCGCTTGAATGGGGTTCAAGAGGCCTTGAGTTCGAATCTCAACACTCGGACCATAATGCGCCGATACGAACTAATTTTTATCGTTCGTAACGTATTCGCATTAACCATCGAACTAGAGGATTGTTGAAAGACAGTCCTCTAGTTTCTTTTTCTTCAAAAACGCCAGATGACCCGGCCTGCCTCCTACGAGACAAGCCGGGTCTTTCTATACCTATTCAGATGTTCCATCCGCAGACGATGCCGGCAGGCCGGCTAAACCGCCCAGCCAGTTCATCGCAGCAGCCCCAGCCGCCCCAACACAGCGGCCAGCTCGTCCCGCTTCACGGGCCGCTCCGGGCCTTCCCCGTTCATCACGCCCTTGTCCTTTGCCGCTGCCCAGTAGCCGTCTGTCCGGCTCCATACGGGCTCCAGCATCGTCTCGGCGTGGCGCATGGCCTTCTCCAGCAGGGTGTAGGCCTGTTCGTCGGTCATGCTTTCGATCAGCTTGTCGGTGTCCATGCGTTCCTCCTGTTCTGGTTTGGTGGGCTTCGGCTTGGCCGGCCGCTCCACAACAAAGTAATACTTCACTTGGCTTTTGAAGAGCGCATAGTCGCCCTGGGTGCGGACGGCGCGGGTGCTGGCCGGGTCGTTGATGTAGATCACGTTCCCCTGGATCTTCCAGACCAGCACAAAATGCCCGGAAGACGTCCAAAGCCCGCGCCCCATGCAGGCGATCACGAGATCGCCCCGGTCCACGGCGACCTTGGCCTGGGCGTGGTAGGGGCTGTCGGGCTTGCCGTACAGGGTCACGCCGTTGAGCATCTTGCAGGTCAGACCGAAGCGCTTGGCAGCGGCGGCAAAATAGCCGTAATAGGTCCCCTGGTGCGGGGCCTTGTACCCATGCGCCAGCGCCCAGGCGCACTCGGTCTTCGGTGTGATCTTGGGGTCCGCCCAAGTCGCCAGGGCCATCGCCATGGCGGTCGGCCCGCAGCCAGAGGCTCGGATGGTCGTCTTCTCCCCTTTCGCTGAATAATCCAGGGACCCCCATCGGGGGTCCGTCTGGAGATAGCTGACAGGTCTGGTGTTCATGGTCTCACTTCCAGTCGTCCATGCCCTTGCCCTGGTTCCGGTTCTCAAGGAGCTTCAGGTGGTCCATGTGCAGTCGGTAGGCGGAGCTGCCGACCTGGATGCCGTTCTCATGCGCCCACTTCGAGGCGGTCGCGTCCAGGTCACGGCCCTCTGCCTTGCTCTTGGCCATGATCTCCTTCCGGTTGGCCCAGAAGATGTTCTCTTCCTTGGTGGTGGGGGCGATCACAGCGCCGAGCTTGTCTCTCTTGATGGTGTTCTTCATGGTGTGTCTCCTTCCTGGTCTTTCTGGTTTTTCTGGTCTTTCTCGTCTCGCTTGGTGAAAAAATACGTGATAATGGCCCCGTAGGCCGTGCAAAAGAGGCTCTGTGCCTCCGGGTTCGGCTGGACCGGCGCAAAGAGCAGCGCGATCATGGCCCCGGTCATGGCCAGGGTCACCAGACTCTTCACGTCCACCAGCTTCAGCAGCTGCTTCATGCCGTCTCTCCTCCCCGCTCCAGGTCGTCAATGCGGTGGTTGGCGACCTTGATCTTTTCCTCGTGCAGAGCCACGCTCTCCTCCAGCCGGTACGTCCGCTCGATCACGCTGTTGTGCTTGTCCACCTGCCGGGTCAGCTCCTCCAGCTTCACCTGCAAAATGGCCATCACCCGGCTCTGCTGGTAGTGGTTCGTCAGCAGACACACCAGCAGCGTCACCCCGCCGGTGATCAGCGCCGTCACAACAGTCTCCGTCATGCCCTCTCACCCCCTTTCTGGCTCCCATCATACCGCATCGGGGCGGTGCGCACGCCTGTTATTTGCCCAGGTATTGCATCGGGTCCACGTCCTTGCCGTTCTTCCAAACCTCTAGGTGCAGGTGCGGGCCGGTCACTTTCCCGGTGCTGCCCACCGTGGCAATGGTCTGGTCCTGGGCCACCTTGTCCCCCTGCTGCGCGAGGATCGAGTTGCAGTGCTGATACAGCGTCACCAGGCCATCGTCGTGCTGTACTTTGATGTAGTTGCCGCGGGCTGCGGTGCTGCCCACCTCGATCACGGTGCCGCTCCGGGCTGCGCCGATGTTCGTCCCGGTCGGGGCCGGGATGTCCACGCCGTGGTGGAATCTGTAGTCATGCGTGATCGGATGCAGCCGCCACCCATAATTCGAGTTAACATGTGCCCCTACCACACCGTAGTGATAGGTCCCATCGTCGCTGCCCGCTGCCCGCTGGCTGGCGGTCATGGCGTCCTGTTCTTCTACCCATTTTTCTGCTTCCGCATAGTAGTTCTCTCCCCCGGCCTGCTTTTCCAGGATCGGCACCGTGTACTTCCAGAAATACTTGTCCTGGATGTTCCGGATCTCCTTGCCCACGCCCAGCAGATCCAGCACATCCGCCTTCTGGTCCTCCGGGATCGCAATGCCGGATTCCTCCACGGCCTTGCGGATGAGCGTACTTTTGGAGTTCTCGATGGTCTTCCCCGTCTTGGGGTCCTTCACGGATTCCAGATCCTTCGTCAGCGCCTTCAGCGTCACGAAGTCCGCCACGTCCAGCCCCTTGGCCACGGCCATCAGCTTCTGCACCGCCTCGCTCGGCGCGATCTCTCCGTTCGATGCTTCATACGTCGCCACGCCCTTGGCGTAGCCCTCCAGGGTCTCCTGCACATACTTCTTCTGCTCGTCGCTGAGCTTCCCATAGGCCTCGGACCCGTTCAGGTGCTCCAGCAGCGGCTGCAAGAGCGTGTCCTTCCTCTCGGTGTAGGCGTCGCTCTCCTGCACCTTTGTCTTCTCCTTGCCCTCCAGCTTCTTGTCAAATTCCTTCGCGCTCAGGTCGGGCAGGGCCGCCCGCAGGTCTGCCTCGATCCGGTCCAGCAGTGCGTCGTTCCCCTGCTCCTTGGCCTTGGCCGCCAGGTCAAAGAATCGCCCGGCGTTCTTCTCGTTCATGGCGTAGAGGAATTTGTTCATCTCATAAATGCCGTCCAGATCCCCCCGGCCGTTGAGCCACGTCCGGTAGATCGCCTCTATGTCCCGCTTGATGTTCGCCACCGGCCAGCCCGTCAGCCGCCCGGCCTCCGCCAGCATGGTGATCACCGCGTTCTTCCGCGTCAGCGCCCCGTCCCCCTGCATGGCTTTCATTGCGTTCGTCATCGCCTTGATGAATTTTGAAATGGAGTCCATGTCCATGCGCTTGGCCGTGTACCCCTCCAGGATGGAGGCCACGTCCTTGACAAAGGGGATGTAGTTCCAGGGCAGGAAGTCGCTCGCCAGGTCGCCGCTCGCGATGCCCTTGAGTTTTTCCCCCAGCGTCTCCTCGTCTCCTTCCAGGCCGGTCAGGGCCTGGCGGTATTTCTCCCAATAGTCCTCGTCATCATCGTCGTCCCGCAGCGCGTCGATGAAGGCCTGGCCCACTGCGGCGTTGACCACGATCGAGGCCGTCAGCGCAAAGCACGTCCGCCCCATGCGCTGCATCGCCTGCACCCGTTCCTTGGGCTTCTGCGCCTGCTGCAGGTCATACACCGCGCCCATGAACTGGTTGTAGGTCTTCGTCGGTTCTGCCATAAAGGCGGTCGCCATCTTGCTCAGGCTGTCCGGCTTGCGCATGAATTGGCTCCGCTGCAATACGCCGTCCACCACCTGCGTCCGGTCGATCACCTCGTTGAACCGCGCCGCGACCGCCTGGTAAAAGGCCGTGCTCCCCGCTTCCAGTTCCCGGTGCTTCCGCCGGGTCTCCGCCTCCAGGGCGTTCCAAAGGCCCGACCAGGCCAGGGAGTCCATCGTCCCCGCCGGGGCCATCAGCGCCTCCTTGACCCGGTCCGTGGCCTTGTCGTCGTTCAGCAGCACGTTGCGCACCTGGCGGCCCGTGTGGATGTCAAAGTAGCCCCAGTCCTTCCAGCGGGCGATGGGCGCGTACTTCATCACCTTCTTCCAGGTCCCCGGCTTGGTCCGGGCCAGGCCCAGCAAAAAGTCCCCCGGACTCACCTGGTCCAGCGCCCGCAGCACCGCGCTCGGCTGCTGGGCAAAGACCCGGATGTTGGCCGAGACCGACGCCACTTTATAGTTCGCCGTCAGCCGCTCGAAGATGTTGCCGGAGTTGCTGGCCGGGATCCCCTGGTTCAGGTCGTCCGCCAGCTGGTCCAGGTACCGGTTCCCCGTCCGGCCGAATACCCGCTCGATCACGGCCCGCGTCGTGCCCGTCCGCTGCCCGTCCTCGTCCCGGTAAACGTAGTTCTGCAGGCGCCTCAGGTTCTCCATCGGCCCCAGCCACGCCGCGTAGGTCAGCATCTCGTTGACGTGGTTGGCGTACACGGTGAAGGCGCTGTCCAGCATCACCGCGTTGTTGGCCTTGGGGACGGTCCCTTTCGTATGCCCTCGCCCGGCAATGGTCTGGGCCTTGGCCTCCTTGGCGTTGTCTTTGGCCACCTGGTTCTGGTCTACGTGAATGGGGAAGTAATGCTTCTCTTTGAATTTCTCATAGCCGTAGACTTCCAAGCTGGCCCGGTTGCCCTCCCTGGCCAGGTCCTTGGCCATGTACTGCTGCAAGGCGTCCGCCGTGTCCCTCTGCGCCTCGGTCAGCTTCAGGGAGATCTGCACGCAGTCCCCAAAATCCAGCTTGACCGGCTCCGCCGGCGTCGTGTCCCGCAGGCCCTGCGCCCGGTTCTCCGGCCGGATGCCGCCCAGCAGGATGTGCTCCCGCGCCTGGGGCCGCTTCATCAGCTCGTAAAGGCTCATCATCTGCGCCGTGGTCAGCGTGAGCTTCTCCCCGCTGTGCAGCTGGAAGGTCTGCGTCTCCTTCTCCCACTGCTTCACCTTGGCCTTGTGGTCCTTCAGCAGCTCTTCCGTCTTCTTCTGTGCGCCGTCCAGCAGGGTGATGTACTCGTCCTGGGCGTTGCGCAGCATCCGGAAGATCTCGTCGCCCGTCTTCCCCAGCCGGTGGAAAAAGGCCTGCGGCGTCATCATGTCCGTCCCCACTTCTCCCAGCTTGCCGCGCAGGCTCCGGTGTTCCCGCTTGCCCCGGTTTTCCGTGCGCAGGTCCGCCGCCGCCTGGCTGATGCTGCCGAATCTCGCCTTGCCAAAAGCTTTGTCCTGGTTCAGGATGCTGGCCTCCACGGCCCGCAGGGTGTTCCAGACGGTCACGAGCTGCTTCCGGCTCATTTTCATGATGGGCACGTTCCCCAGTCCCGCCAGCTCGTTCAGGTTCTCCATCAGGTCCGGGTCGATCACCCAGTTGTCCAGTCCCGCCTTCTCCGCCTGGATCGTCTCATAGGCGTGCTTGAGCTCCAGCCACTTCTCCGTCATCTTCACGGGGTCGCCCTCGTCCCCCTTCTTCCGCTTCCCGGTGTCCGGGTCGATCACGTAGGCGCTGGTCAGATTGATGCTGTCGAGTACACCCGCCACGGCAAAGCGCATCTCCTCCGGGATGTGCTGCTTGTCCGTCGGCTTCAGCAGCTTCTGGGAGAGCTTCTGCGTGTGCCGCAGGATCCGCCCCCGCAGCTCCGCCGCCGTCCGGTTCTCCAGGTCCTCGTGGCGCTGGTCCCAGTATTTGTCCCGGATCTTCTTGATCTCCCGCTGCCGGGCCTCCCGCTCCGCCGCCACGGCCTGCCGGGTCCGCGCCCGGCCCTTGGCGATCTCCGCTTCCAGCTTGGCCTGCTGCTTGTCGGCAAAGGTCTTCTTCGCCTGCGGCACCTCAAAGAACGAGGCCATCACGTCGTTGGCGATCTCCGCCGTGATCTGTTCCATATGCCCGCTGTAAGGGTTCTCTTCCGTCACGCTGTAAAGGTCTCCTGCGACCTGCGCAATGTGCAGCAGCTGGTCCGAGGGGGCCACCGGGGCCGCCTCCGTCCCCTCCTGGGGGAAAAGCTCCGGCCACATCTGGCTCAGCTCCTGGTAGACCTGGTCCACGTTCGTCTTCCCCTTGCCGATGCGTACTTTGCCCAGGTAATGCTTGCGCCAGCTGTTGTAGTCCGGGATGTCGTGGCTCTCTTCCTCCGAGATGCGAAGGGGCGTCTTTTTCAGGTAGCTGCGCAGCTCGGCGTATTCCTGATACAGCCCGTCGTTCAGGGTCACGGCGCTCTCGGCCAGGTCCTGGGCGATGGTCTTCGCCTCCTGGTAGGCCACCTCCCAGCTCATGTGCTTCTCCTGCGTCATCCGGTCATACAGGTCCTGTAAGCGGGCGGATAGCTCGTCCACCGTCACCGTGGCCTGGTAGCGCTTGGCCAGGGCGCGGGCCTGCTTGCGCACCTGCGCCCGGTCCACCGTTGGCACCTCCGTCTGCCGCAGCTGGTTCTTGAAGTGCTCTACTCGCTCCCGCAAGACGGCGTTCTCCTTCTCCAGCGCCTTGGCCCGTGCTTCTGCTTCCAGCAGGTTTTCTCCCGTCAGCGACAGTCTTTCCCCACTTTCCCCAGAAAGTTCCACCACCTGGGAAAACGGCTCGCCTTCTATCTTGACACTTCTTTGCTTGTATGATATGCTTCCCATAGAACCATCCTGTTGCAGCTCGATAGGCATTTGGAAGCCTATTGACCGAAGCAACGGGATGGTTCTCTTTGCGTCCACATGCAATACGTCGCTGCTTCTGATAAACTCCAGCGGGTTCTTATCCTTCGTGTATGCGCTGCTCACCTTCTGCATGTCGTTCAGGACAAACCCGTGCTCTCGGGGGCGCAGATCCAAAACCGCCAACACAGGGGAGCCATTTTGTGCTTTCAGGCTCCCAAAGATCACCAGTCTTGTGTTCTGTCTGCTCCCTCGACCCACGTTCTTGCTTTTCAGGATCAGCACCGGGTCCTCCAGGATCTCCGGGATGCGCCGGATCTCCCGCAGCGTCATCTCCGGGTGGTCGTGCAGGATCTTGCGGATCTTGTCCCCGTTCATGTAGATGTCGCTCTCGATCGCGCCCAGGCCTTGCAGCACCGGTCCCGTGCTGCCCAGGGTAAAGCGCTCGCCCTCCGGTCGGCCGGCCCGGTCCCAGGCCGAGATTTTCCCACCGAAGTTCGGGTCAATGGAATATCGCTTGCCGCCGTTGCCGTTCCGGGCTTCGGTGGTTTTTTGTGCTTGGGCGGTCCTGCTGCTGGCGGTCAGGGCCTTTTCCCAGAGCCTGGCGGCCTGCTCCAGCTGCCGGACCGTCACGCCGTAGGCTTCGGCGGCGGCCTGGTCCTGGCGGTGGCGGCTGCCCTGGAAGACGGACCTGATCTTCCGCAGGAAGGTTTTCACGGCCTCCACCAGCTTCCGGGCCGGGCCGGGGTTTTCTTCGGCCAGGCGGCGGAACAGAGCGGGGTCCTCCGTCATGGCCTCGGTAAAGTCCGCCGCCGCCTCGTCCAGGGCTTCCTCCTGGCTCAGCTCCACCCCGGCCTTGGCGTAGCGCTCCTGATACGCTGCCGTCAGCCGGGCCGTCCCTTCTTCGCCGCCCAGGATCCTGGCCGCGTAGTCCCGGTAGGCCGTGTATTCTCTGGGGGCCAGGTCCTGCATCCGGTGGGTGATCTCGTGCTTGGCCACGGTCATGGTGCTCTTCTCGCTCCCGGCGGCCACCACGATGCGCCCCAGCTGCCGGTCGTACCAGCCGTTCACCCCTGTCCCCGTGTCCGCCCGGACGTGGATCGGCGTGTCCAGTGCCTTGCCCAGGTCGTCCAGGCGCCGGGCCGTCACCGGGTCCAGCTGCTCCGCCGCCCGTGTCCGCACCAGGCCCGCCGTCCGGCCGCGCTCCGGCTGGGCAAGCTTGGCGTCGTTCTGTCCGGCCACGTAAGCGGCCAGCTTCTGGGCCGGGGTCAGGCTCTGGACCAGGGCGGACTGTACGCTCTCCGCCCTCTTCCCGGACTTCCCCGCTTCATACAGCACGGAGAACCCGCCGAAGTAATCCGCCGTGTCCGTCCCCTGCTCATAGGCAGCGCTCAGCGCCTTCCGCCCGTGTTCTCCCAGGTTTCGTCCGGCCTGGGCCAGCCGGTCCTGGGCAGCCGTCTCCTGTCCGGCCTGGTATCTCTCCCGGTAGGCCGCCAGCTTCTCCGCCGCCGTCCGGCCGGCCTGGGGCGTTTGTCTCGTCTTGGCAGCCGTCTCCCGTGGTGCCGTCTGCTCGGCCACCCGTTCCTCCGCCGCCCGCCGCAGCGTCTCTTCTCCCGGGGTCGGCGCCGGCGTCGGCGCTGCGCTCCGGTCCGGGCGCGGCAGCGGCTCTGCCTCCGTCCTGCTCTCTTCGGTGGGAAGCGTCTCCTGCCCGGTGCCGGCCCGCCGGCTCACGGCCTGACCCGTCACGCCGCCCAGGCCGCCCAGGATCGACCCGATCATCCCGTCGTACAGCCAGTTGGTCACGTCCTCCTCTTTGTAGTTCTGCAAGGGGGTCTTTCCGTTGTAGATCGACCGGATCGTCGGGTTCACCGCGTCCGCGATCACTTCTTCCAGGCCCTCCGTGCTGGCCGCTGCAATGAGGCGGGCCGCCTCCGGGTTCTTCGTCACCCGGTTCAGGGCCTTCACCAGCATCTCGTCCAGGCTCCTGCCGCCCACCTGCATCCCGCTGCCAAAGGCTTTGCGGAACGGGGCCGCCACGGAAAACAGCTTCTCCGTGACCAGCTCCGTCCCCGCCGAAGCCAGGCCATACAGGCCCTGCTGGGCGTAGCTGGCCCCGGCCTGCCGTGCCTCGTGCGCCCCGCCGCCAAAGGCACGGGCGCCCATCGCCGCCAGGCCGCCCACGCCGCCGGTGGCGAGCACCGTCGCGTCGGCGTTGACCTGCAGGTGGGCGCCGCCCGCGTCCTCGGCGACGATGCCGCGGCACACGCGGCGGCCGTCGGCGTCGAAGCCCTCGAGGATGTCCGTCATGCAGGTGTTCTCGAGCACGGTCGCGTTCGGGAGCTCGCGGACGCAGGCGAGCAGGTGCGTGGTGATCTCCTCGCCCGTGATGTCCTCGTGGTAGACGATGCGCGGGCGGGAGTGCGCGCCCTCGCGGGTGTAGTCGAGCTCGCCGGTGGCGGTGCGCGCGAAGCGGACGCCGCGCTTGATCAGGTCGTCGATGATGGGGCGGCTCGCGCGGATCATCATGTCCACGCTCTCCAGGCGGTTCTCGTAGTGGCCCGCGCGCAGCGTGTCCTCAAAGAAGGACTCGTAGTCGTCCGGGTCGTGCAGGACGCAGATGCCGCCCTGGGCGAGCATGGAGTCGCACTCGTCAACGCGCCCCTTGGAAAGCATCACAATCTGCGTATCCTCGGGCAGATTGAGCGCCGCATAGAGGCCGGCCACGCCGCAGCCGGCAATCACCACGTTGCATGCCATATCCTTGACGTTCGCGTTTGTCATATCCATAGGTTCCATCGTATTTGCCCCCTAGCGAGCTGCGTAATCGAGCATGCGGTCGAGCGTGAGCTTTGCCCGCTCGGCTGCCTCGGGCGAAACGCCAATGTGCACTTCGCCCGCGCCTGTCTCAAGGCAGCGAACGAGTTTTTCAAGCGTAATCATATCCATGTTCACGCAGGTAGGACGTGTTGCCGGGAAGAAGAACTTCTTGCCCGTATCTTTGCAGCGGCGCTCCAGCTCATACAGCACGCCGGC
>OIWK01002644.1_pt1 | contig 13965 bp, 15 predicted proteins | sample 1587401 | NCBI WGS metagenome assembly OIWK01 (sample SAMEA3888911, study PRJEB22519) | human gut metagenome | biome: human gut; feature: human-associated habitat; material: faeces | place: Denmark | collected 2009
GGTCGGCTAAGTTGCCAACGCAATAGGTTACGAAATCCAATTGATATTCTTGCATAATCTTACTTTTTTTATATGTATGGGGCAAAGTTAAGACTTTTCTTCGATAACACCAAATTATTTGGGCTTTATTTCGCATTTCCCTGCAAATTGTTTCAATACATCTTGCATCTCATCCGGCAGATATTCCATAGCTCTGTTCTTAATCTCTTGTGGAATACCGAATCGTGCTTCGGCGATGGAGCCGACGATGGCCCCGATGGTATCGCTATCGCCGCCATGAGATATGGCTAGGCGGATAGCATCCTCGAAGGATGAGGCTTGCGAGAGGAGATAGAAGGATAATGGTACGGCATCCATGCAGGTTTCATCGAACTTGCCCTTCGGATAATCTCGGCTATCGAAATCCTCGTAATAGCTGCGGGCGATATCCTTGAAGGCTTTCATTGCTTCATCATCTGGCAGATGGCTTTCCTTGCTCTTGCGGAAATGCCAGATGGCATGAGCCACGGCTTTGGCTCCCTTGATTCCTTCGGGATGGTTATGAGTAGGAAGAGCCGTTTTCTCTGCCTCTTCCAAAACCTGCGACAGGTCATCGAATAGCCAAGCCACCGGCGATACTCGCATTGCCGAACCATTGCCAAAACTATTGTATGGCTGCGGATCAAGAGAACGAATCCACCCCGCGAATCTTCCGCCATACGCTCCTTTTGGAGAAGGATAGCGGCGGCACCAATCCAGCAGGCTTTCCTGATAGCTTCGTCCGTTCAATATCGCATCAGCTATCGCTACCGTACAGATGGTATCATCGGTGAAGTCGCATCCTTCGCCGAACATCTCGAAATCATAATCAAACGTATTGTTGAACTCATATTTTGAGCCAGCAATATCTCCTATAATTGCTCCTAACATAAGCTACTAATTCTCTATAACTTTACTCTATCGCCTCCCAGAAACTCTCCGGCAAGCTGATGTTCTTCATCTCCTTTGCCTTCTCGAACAATGTGGCGATGTCTTCGGCTTCGAAGCCGGCGATGCCGCAACCTATTGGGGTTACCAGGAAATGCTTCTCGGGATGCCGCTTGGCATAGGCGATGAATCTATCCACGTATGGACGGATGGTTTCCACGCCGCCCTGCATTGTAGGGATGGCATAACTCTGGCCTTGCAAGCCTACACCCTTGCCCATGACGGCACCGAAATGCAGGCGGGCAATACGGGCAGCACCACCACCATGCATGCCAGCCAGATTGCTGCCAAACACAAAAATCTCGTTCTCTTTTAACGAATCAATCCAGCGAGGAGTGATTCTTCCCTTCTTCTTTGAAAAATCAGTTTCTGAAAAATTCTTTTCTTTCTTCATATCGATTCGATATTCTAAATCCGTTTGCAAATATATACTTTTTCTTTGAGAAAGCGGAGAAATAGCTCCCTTTTTTCTCTTCTCTATGATATTAAAAGAGAAAAAAGGAGGAAAAATTAAGCTGGTATCGAAAAAAAATGTATCCCGCTTTTTACTTTTCCCTTTTCTGAAGGTCATATAATCGTAACGTTCATGAAAATAAACGAATATGAGTGTAAATGACAAAGGCATAGTGGATACGATGAAGGAATGCCCGGAGAACGGATTCAGAATGCTGATGATGAAGTATCAGGAACCAGTTTACTGGCATATACGCCGATTGGTGGTTTCGCATGATGATGCACAGGATGCTTCGCAGGAAACTTTTGTGAGAATCTATCGCTCGTTCAATCAATATCGGGGCGACTGCTCGCTGAGAAGTTGGATTTACCGCATCGCTACCAACGAGGCCCTGCGGCTCATCAGCAAACGGAAACAGGAAGAAGTTTCTCTGGAATCAGATTCAACGGGCGTCAGTCTCATCCCAGCAGATAATTATATCGACTTCGATGATAAGGTGGCAGTAAAACTGCAGAAAGCGATTCTCTCGCTTCCGCCTAAGCAGCAGCTAGCATTCAATATGAGATATTACGATGAACTCGGGTTCGACGAAATAGCGAAGGTCGCTGATTCCACGCCAGCCAGTATCAAGGCAAGCTATCATGTTGCCAAGGAGAAAATTATCAAGTACATGAATTCGAACGATTAAGTGAGAGTTCTGTGAGTTTTTAAATGGTTATTCAAAATGGAAAAGAATATGGATACAAATTTTGATTTCAACAAAACTGGGAAGTTTGACTTCGACAAGGTGGGTAAGCGGATGCCTTATTCTACGCCAGAAGGATTCTTCAAGGAGATGGAAGCCAATATCCTGGAGCAGGTGAAGAATGACAAACCGGCACCTGTCAGGATACAGCCGAAGAAACGATCTCTGAGGAAGGTGATTTGGACGGCTGCAATAGCTGTGGCTGCATCGGTGGCAGTACTCCTGGTACTCAACATCGATTTCTCAGCCTCTTCTTCCCAGCCTTCACAGGTGAATAACGGAATACAGGAGGTAGATAAGGCTTTCGCACAGCTGTCTTCTGCCGACCAGGATTATCTCCTCGATCTATATCAGGAGGATGTGTTCCTCAACAATTAAACCGATTCAATAATATTTTAAAATGATAGAGTTATGAAACGATTTTTTGGTATTTTAATGATGGTCATCGCCATGATGACGGTTACTACAAGTGTATGTGCACAGGCGCCTAACCAGAAGCAGCGCATCAGTCGTGAACAGTTGGCAGAAAAGCAGGCTCAGTACATCTCTCGTAATTTGGGGCTTGATGAAAAGACCAACGTTAAGTTTATCGAGACCTATATTGGTTATCAGAAAGAGGTATGGGCTTTGGGTCCTCGTCCTCATCACAAGAAGGGCGAAATGAAAACGGATGCTCAGACCGAACAGGAAATCAAGCAGCGTTTTGAGATGAGCGAGAAGATTCTCAACATCCGTCAGAAATACTACAAGAAGTATTCGCAGTTCCTGAGCCAGCAGCAGATTCAGCGTGTTTACGAACTGGAGCGACAGATGATGAAGCGCTTTGCCCAGAGAGGTTCTCGCAAGGGAATGGGTAAGAATGGAAGACCAGGACCAAGAATGCAGAGACCTGCACAGCAGAAGTAAAAAGCAGAATAGGTTTAGCGTAATAATATATTAGTCCTCTTATACAAGGAAAAAAAGATTACTTTCTATATTCAAATATATGCGAACGACGATTGGTGCAAGAGCGCGCGCCAATCGTCTTTTCTTTCTCATGTAATTATTTCTATCATCTTTTCATAAGAGATTTTTCCTGCTTGTTCTCCCAAGCCAGAATCAGACCGATGACGCCGGCATAGCTCTTTCTGCCGCCTTCTACATGGTTGCCTCTCAGATAGAGTTCGAAGAAGAAATCCTGGGCGGCATCCAGTGCCTTGCATCTTTTGCCCTGCCAGTATTGGCGGTCGCTTTTCAGCAGCCTGATTATCTCAGGACGGATATGTTTCAGATATTTCTCACCTTCCTTTTCGCCGAGAATATCGAATACATTATATAATACATGGGGCAGAATGTGGTAATATCCGCTGAATTTCACCGCCTTATCCTGTGATGCCGTACAGACGAGATAACTGTAGAAATTTGCCTCTCCTTCATTGGCAATGCCCAGGAAATGAGCAAACTCATGGGCATAGGTAGCAGGATAATCGTGTGCAAGAATATCGCCGTTCAGCGTAAATTCGCAGAAGAATGGTCCCATGCTGCCGGTTACACCCGACATAGAACTGATGGGCGTAAACACCATCGTCTTGGCATGCGGATGCTGGTTGAAAGGCGGATTGATGCCCTCCCGATAGCCTATCTTGTTATATTCCTTCAGAACCGCATCCCGCACCCGATTCTTCAGTTTATCATCCACAATACAATTGAATTCTTCACTCTTTCCTCTCCGTTCTTCACTCAAAAGGTTGAGGCTGTCGGCATACTGATAGGCAAATTTCCGGAACTTCTCTTCCGAAACCTCAGCAGGCTGCATGCCAACTCTATAATAGATAACAGGCTGTGAATAGTTCAGTCCCCAAGCAGCATAAAACCATACATATACCCACAGCAGATATTCAATTACCCTTCCGAAAACCGCCTTTTTCTTCGGATAGCCGCCGTTCTTGGCAGCAAGAAAGATAAACCGACGGGCGAGTTTCTTCCGTAATCCCATCTCGTAGATAGGATAGAGGACGACCCAGGCGATGCTGAGAGCTATGAAAATATCGCCCACGGCAAAAGGAAAGATGCCCGAGATGGGCGAGAGAAGGCTGCCGATAACGGGATAAACACGGTAGGTGTAGATAACTCCCCAGAGAGGAATCATCTTGGTAAGGGTGACGAGAATGAGCAACAGCAGCAGTACCCAGTGGCGCCACTTCATTCTGTCGAGTCGTAAAGTATGTAATATCTTCATCTTGTTTCTTGTTTTTTATCTTGCATGGTCTCTAGAACAGAGCTGTTTTTTTGCACTTTTTGCCCCTGATGTGCAGAGATGGTGCAAAAATACAAAAGTTTTCTGAAATATTGACATCATAAATCTGTTTTTTTTAGTAATTTTGCCATATTAAAAGTTGAACTTAATAAATAGAGGAGGAGTTATTATGAAACAGACATTGGAATCATTCGAGGCTATGAACCTTGAATATGAGAACCTCTATAATGAGGACGATGAACGTAGAGAATATAATTCAGTCTGGTACAGCTAGTTACAATGTATTATAATAAGGCTGTAGCAGGATTGTTAAATTTGTTTTACATATAAAAAAAAGATCGTTAGGATAATAAAAGACTATGCCATAGTTACTAAAGAAATGATGTAACATAGGCATAGTCTTTTTTTATGTCCTTTCCTTGCTGGCTGTTCTTTCATGCATTTCTATTTTTCGAAGTGCTGGTAATCTTTGCTGTGTTTCCAGTCACCTCCCCATCGGAATCCTTTTGCCTTGAAAAGCCGGTAGCAGAGGTCGCCTTTCTTTATCATATAAGCGTGGTTCTTGCTGCGGTCCAGATAGGGGCGGGCGGTGGCAGGTTCCACCACTTCCTTGCCGTTCTTCAGCCGTTTGTGGTAAGGATTGTAGAGGGTGTTGATGTCTACGGCCAGTCCCCTTCCGTGCTTCGATACCATATGGGTATGCGAGATGAAGCGGAAGTTGAAGCTGGATGAGTTGTTGGCTCTCATTGCCCTTTCGTCGTCGGCATCCCAGTAGTCAATGAGTCTCATCCGTTCTATCGGATATTTTGCCTCGTATAGCTTTTTCAGAATATCGAGCACATCTGTGGCTATCGCCCTGTTCACCACCATTTCTCCCACGATGTTTCTGCCGTCCTTGTCTACGTGCAGGCATCTTATGTATCTCAGTTCACTTCTTGCCACGGTACAGTTCTTCTTGTATGTCTTGCCCTGCATCAGACGGAAGATATCATCGGGAATAGTAGAGATGGAGAAGAAATGCTTCTCGCCCAGTTTTCTGATGGTTTGAGAACTGACGGTTTCTCCAGGCTGCTGTGCCTTGGATGGGAGGCAGAAAAGTCCGGAAATAAACAGGCATATCATCAATATCTTTTTTGCTTTCATCACGTTTCTCCTTATTTTGCTACGGGTATATAATGCGAATCCTTGATTTCACCTATCACGATGATGCTGTGCAGACTTCCTATGCAGTCGATGTTTCCAAGGGTGTTGAGCATAAAGTCCTGATAGGCTTTCATGTCGCGGGCATATACCTTGATCTGGAAGTCATAATCGCCGGTGGTGTTGTAGCACTCCGTTATCTGGTCGATGGTTTGCACGGTATCCATGAATTGCTGAATCAGGTCATGGGTATGCTGTTTGAGCCGGATATTGCAGAGCACGATTACGTTGTGCCCCAACTTGTGATGGTCTACGATGGCTCCATATCGCTGGATGTATCCCTCGCGTTCCAGCCGCTTCTGCCGCTCGAAGGTAGGAGAAGGGGAGAGGTGTACTCTTGCGGCAAGTTCCTTTACGGTGAGTCGGGAGTTCTGCTGCAGTAACTTCAGTATTCTGATGTCTGTTTCATCAAGTTTTTCTTCTGTTGTCATTGTTTCTTTATTTCTATTTTTACTGATTCTTACAGAATAATATTCTGCTGATTTGCTTAATTCGCTGCAAAGATAGTATATTTTTCTGAATTACGGAGAATATTTGGCAAATAAAATTCTTCTTCTTACCTTTGCACCCGCAATTCCGGATGCAAAGCGTCATTCATCGGTAATGACAGGATAAAGAGTCATTCACATCTAATAATAAGGAGATAAAAATATGAGCAACGTAAGAAATATACATTTTGAGGCAGTGGGCAGCTATTTGCGCCCTGCAGAGTTGAAGGAAGCGAGAGCTAAGTTTGCTGATGGCAAGATTTCTGCCACCGACCTTCGCGCCGTAGAAGACCGGCTGATTACTGAGGTCATCAGTCAGCAGAAGGCGCATCGCCTGCCTTATATCACCGATGGCGAGTTCCGCCGCAGCTATTGGCATCTCGACTTTATGTGGGGATTCAATGGCGTGGAGCATATCGAACTGGAGCATGGCTATCAGTTTCATGGCGAGGAGACAACCAAGGGTTCTATCCAACTGACCGGCAAGATTACCGGCGAGAATCATCCTTTTATCAGGGATTTCCTCTTTGTAAAGCAGTTTGAGGAGTTGGATGCCAATGGCGAATATATCTTCGAGGCAAAGCAGACGGTTCCTGCTCCGGCTCAGTTCCTTGCCGAACTGTTCCGTGGCAAGAATGCCGAGAATACCCGCAAGTTCTATCCTAACACTACCCAGCTGATTGAGGATATTGCCCAGGCTTACCGCACCTTCTTCCAGGAGATTTATGCAGCCGGTTGCCGTACCGTCCAGCTGGATGACTGCACCTGGGGAATGATTGTGGATAGCGATTACTGGAAGGCTAAGGTGGGCACAGGTTTCACCCTTGAGCAGGAAGCCCTGCAATATCTGAAGGTGAACAATCTTGCCATCGAGGGCAAACCTGAGGGGTTGACCATCAACACCCACGTATGCCGTGGCAATTATCATTCCTGCTATGCCACCAAGGGTGCCTACGATGCCGTAGCTCCTTATCTCTTCGCTCATGAAGATGTAGATACCTTCTATCTGGAGTATGACGATGAGCGTTCGGGTGGTTTCGAGCCGTTGAAGTATGTGGCTGATGGCAAGAAGGTGGTGCTGGGTCTGGTAACCTCCAAATCTCCGGTGTTGGAAGATAAGGCTACGGTCATCGCCCGCATCCGAGAAGCAGCCAGATATATCCCCCTCGATCGGCTCAGTCTCAGTCCTCAATGCGGTTTCGCCTCTTGCGAGATTGGTAATAAACTGACCGATGCTGAGCAGTGGGCAAAGATAGATCTGGTGAGAGAGATTTCCGAGGAAGTTTGGGGATAATGATATATTCAAGGAGAAGATGTGTTGTCTGTCATGGCTGCACATCTTCTCTTTTTTTATTTACTTTTTATCAAAAATGTTTGGTGTTTTCATGAATTACTAGTAACTTTGCACCCCGAAAATTAAAAACATCATTCATTAAGATTATCAGAGAAAATGGAATATATGTCTCAGGAAGGTTACGATGAGCTCGTGGCCGAACTTCAACACATGGTTAACGTAGAGTTGCCAGCCGTTCGCGATGCGATAGCTGAGGCCCGCGATAAGGGCGACCTCAGTGAGAATTTCGAGTATCATGCAGCCAAGCGTGAGCAGGGCAAGCTTTTGAGCCGCATCAGCTTCAAACAGAAGGTCTTGGAGAATGCCCGTGTCATCGACAAGTCTCGATTGAAGAGCGATACCGTTGGCTTGTTGAGCAAGATTAAGATTACCAATCTCGCCAACAAGTGCAGCATGAATTATACCATAGTAAATCCTCACGAGGCAGATCTTCATAGTGGCAAGATTTCCATCAAGTCGCCTATCGCCAAGGCCCTTCTGGGTAAGAAGGCAGGTGAAGAGGTGATGGTAAAGGTACCAGCCGGCTTGCTCAAATTCCGCCTGGATAGCGTGGAGTTATAATGTATTCTTTAAAAGGAAAACTCCCGATAATTTGAAACTGATCAAACTATCGGGAGTTTCTCTTTTTATTCTAATATTTCTCCAGAATCTTATTCAGTAAGAAGGTGGCATTCTGGTTTCTTGCCACACCCTTCTGTATCTTATAAGTATAGGTAACATCTGTGCCTAAATCTATCTCGAAACAATAGTTGTGGAATTTTCCTGATGCATCATTCTCCATCTTGGAGAGCTCCAGATCGTGGGTAGCGATGATGCCGCTCACCGGCTGTTTGGCAATGGCTTCGAGGAACTTTCTCGAACCATTCAGCTTATCCAATGAATTCGTTCCCTTCAGAATCTCATCCAGAATAATCAGCGTTCGGAGTGGCTCCTTATTGTCTTCTCCACTTTCCTTGCAGCACTTTCCCTCAGCACTTTCCCTGCAGAACTTCAGCAGCTCCTCCAGTCTTATCAGCTCAGCATTAAAGTAAGAGATGCCATGCGTCAAATCATCGGTGGTTCTCATGCTCGAGAACAATCTGAAACGTGAAATCTTCAGCTGATCCGCAAACACCGGCATACCCGCCATTGCCAGGATATAGTTCACGCCCAGCGAACGCAGGAAGGTACTCTTTCCCGCCATGTTGGCTCCGGTGATGATATAATAGTTGTCGTCCTTGATGGTGAAATCATTCTTCACCGCCTTGGTTCCCAGGAAAGGATGATAGAGATTCTTACCCTCGAACACGATTTCCGGACTTCCGATTCCTGTATTTTCAGAAGCAATGCTTTCAGAAACATCGCTTTCAGTATCTGCTTCCTGCTTTCCCGAAACAAATTCAGCCTCTTCCGCCTCCGGATGATTATATCTGAAATTCGCCATCGAAACCATCGCATCCATCTCGCTGATGATGTGCATCCATTCCTCCATCTTCACCATATAGGTATTCTTCCATTTCAGGAAACTGCGAACCAGGAAGAAATCGCTTAGCATGAAGGCATCGGTGAAGAAAAGGCCCAGGAAGTTGCCTCTTCTGTCATACCCCTTCAATATCTTTTCCAGTTGGGCAAAGGAAGGCAGGGCATCTGCCAGGAAATCCTGCATCTCCTTGCCTAATTCGCTATGGAAATTGCGCCTGTTGATAAGCTGAAGTATCTGGGCATAGGCGATGAGCTGATGTCGAAGCTTGCCGCCATTGCTATCTATTTTGTCAAGTGTCTGCTTGCAGACGAAGAATACCACCATGTATTGAACCAACACCCACCACAAGGCGAAATTCACCGAAACCATGTTGCATATCGATAAAATCACGGAACCGATGACTCCGATAATCAGCAGCCATCCGATAACGAGCGAAACCGGAGACCCAAACCATGCCGGCACCTCCATCTTCGAAACCTTCTGCATCGCATCCATCACCGCAGCAGAATCAATCTTCTTCATCTTGCCATTCACCATTTTGCCATTCACAGTCTGACTTCTGTTCTTTTCGCCAAGTGCCAGAAATTCCATTCGCCAGTTTTCGCCTTCTCCAGCCAATTCCTTCTGCAAATCCCTTCTTCTTTTGATATCCTCCATGCTCAGAGGCGTTTCCCGGCTAAGATTCCTGGCGAGTACCTCCGAACCGCCCGATGTGATGGTTCGGCAGATGCGGTTGAACAGCGAACTCTTGCCGAAGACATCGAGGTCGAAGGAATAAGGATGCTGCGGATTCTGATAGCAATCGCCCGTTTCGAAAGGCGAGAAATCGCCCTCCAAAGCCTTGATTTCGTCCTGATAAACCTTGAGCAATGCCGAAAGATGCTCTATCTTCTCCTTATTCTTGTCGTCAAGTCGTCTGATTCCCAGATAGGCAATCAGGCACAACGCCGCCCCCATCAGATAGTTCTGCGTATCTCCATCCATTGCGAAATAGCAGATCAGGAAGGCGAGGATGCCCCCAAAAGCCAGCAGCTCGCCCGTTATAAATCCCGTATTCTTACGCTTCAGGGCAGCCACCTCAGAAGCGTATCGGCTTACATATTGTTGATAATTCTCCTTGATATTCATACTTTTTCTTTTTTTTCTTTTTTGATGTGCAAAATTAGGGATAAAATCTAGATTTCCAAAATAAATTCTCTCATTTTAAGTCTTTTATACTTATATTCGTGATAGGAATCTGTCTTTTATAAACCCTTGGCAGTAAAAAGTGCTATGAAAATTTGGAGGTTACACAAAAACATCGTATTTTTGCATTAAAATAGTTTGAATAATGAGCAAGTATAATTTTAATATAGACAATTATCATGCTATAGGGCATGCTGATATCGAAATAGAGGGTATCACAGTTATCGTGGGTAGCAATGGCTGTGGAAAAAGCACTATGTCCCGTTGGTTGTATTATATCGTCAATACATTGTCAGTGTTAGACAGTTTCTTTTTCTCTGATTTCAGAGATATGATTATCAAATCATTAGAGAAATATTCTAATGCGCTGGATGATATCTCAAATTATCTGGATGATGATAAAAAACGATTTTTTGACCATACCTTATCATTAATGACAATGGTAACATTGAGTAATGGTGGTGTGGAGAAGCTCGATTTTTATTATAAACGAGCGATTGGTTCACTTGATGACATGCTGGTTAACTTTCTTCAGAAAGAGCAGAATCCTCAGCAGGTGCGTCGAGTGCTTAATCTTTTTGGGATTACTGAACCAAATCATGTTCATGAGGATATAGAACGAAATTCTATTCAGTTGTTTTCTGAATATCTTCAGAAATATGAAAACAACAAAAAAAATCGTCCCATCAGTTACTTGAAAGAGAAAATCGCTTCTGTATATCGGGAAAAGGATGGCTTTCCTGCCAGCATAAGCTTTAAGGAAGATGAAGTGGAATTGCTTGTTGATAGACTTGGAAAGATATATAGTTTAAATAATGCCATATATATAGGAACACCAGCAGCTATTTCTCTTCGTCAATCAGATAGGGTTCTGATGACTTCCTTGGCACATAAAGTGGTTCATGTAAATGAAAAAGGAAGTGAGATTACCGGCAAACAGGAATTACTTCATTCTATTAATAAAATGATAGATGGTTCTATTGTAGAAAAGGAAAATTTCGATGCTGTTGATTTAGTTTATCACAGCAACAATGGTAAGGATATTAGAATTGAAGATATAGCATCGGGATTCAAACCGCTGGTTTATATGCTTCGTCTGATAGAAAACGGGTGGCTGACAGAAAACACTTTGTTAGAGATTGATGAGCCTGAAACAAATCTTCATCCACAATGGGTGGTTGAGTTGGCGCATCTTCTTGTTCGCATCAACAAAACATTTGGAACCAAGATACTCATCACGAGTCACAATCCCGATATGGTATCGGCTATCAGGTATATCTCTGAAAAAGAGGGCTTGTTGAATACTACTCGTTTTTATCTGGCAGAGCAAAGTGAAGGTACAGACTCGTTCTACTATAAGAATTTGGGTTGTGACATCGAACCTGTATTTGAATCATTCAACAAGTCTTTTGATACTCTTCAGAAATACGTAGAGAATTATGGCGAAATTTAAGATTGGCAATTATCAGGGAATCAAGATTGATTGTTGGACAGCAAAAGATTTAGTCGGCTTGCATCATTTGATGAAGCAGGAGGGATGCCCAAATTCTGAAAATCTTTTCTCTGACACAGATAAGGCAATAGAACTTGATGATGTTCAGAGACGAATTTCTCAAAAGCATCATGCTGATAAGAAATCTTCTGCAGATATGCTATTGCATGTGAATGATAAGAGATTACTTTTGACCGATGCAAAATTCCGACTAAGCAATACCAGGAATTTGGATTCAAAGGAGATAGCAAAAAAGGTTAGTGAATCAAAGGCAATGGTTACTTCTAACTATTTTTTTGATAACAGTTTCTATGTTTTGCTGACAAAAAAAGCTGCAACTCCTTCCAATTTAAATAGGCTTAGAAGAAATGTAGGAAATAATCCAAATTATCAATTTATGGATGCCGTTGAATTTCATAAACTGTTCGAGGATTAATGTTTGAACTCCGTTCCTGATGTCTTGAAAACTCAGAAACGGAGTTTTTTATAACTTTTTTCTAGTATTATGATTTTTTCTCCATCCATTTATTATAGGAAATATTCTCCTCCTTCCATTTATCCTTTGCTTCCGCCTGATTCTTCGGATATCCGATGATGAGGGTGTTGAGTGGAATCATCGTCTTGGGCAGATGCAGCAGTTGCTGCATTCCCTCGTATCGTTCTTTCAGGGGATAGAGGGCTGTCCATACACCGCCGAGTCCCAGGCCGTGAGCCATCAGCAGAATGTTCTCCGTGGCTGCCGAACAGTCTTGAATCCAAAACTCCTGCTCAGTGCCTTCCAGCGTCTTGTCAAGGCATCCGCAAACCACGATGGCGAGCGGTGCCTGCTTCACCATGCTGGCATAAGGACTGAACTGTGGTATCTGGTCGAGAATCTCCCGGTCGTTGATAACCACAAAATGCCAAGGCTGCTTGTTGCATGCCGATGGAGCCGCCATGCCGGCACGCAGCATCATCTCCACCTTCTCCGGCTCTACAGGCATGTCTGTATAACTTCTCACCGATGTACGGCTCATAATATTTTCAAAAATCTGATTCTTTTCCATCATTTTGCTGCATTTCTAATTTTATCTTATGCGGCATTATTGATCAAAAAACGCCGCATATTTTGCGGCAAAGATACGAAAAAAACGCCGCATCACCAAATTATTTCGTTTTTATCGCCCGATACATTCTATAGTATGCGTATATATAAGCCGATGTTGTGGTTATCATACTGATGAGATTCATGCAGATGAAGGCTGCCTGCTGGGTGTTACCTGCCAGATAAAACACTGCAACAGGGAGTATATTTGAGCATATCAGCCATACCATGAAAACCAGGACAAGGGCTATGCCCAGTTTGCGCATGTTGCCCCTGTGCTTGCTGCACAGATGACAGCCGGCTACCAGGGAGGCGATGACGGAAATCAGGCCCATCGTGCTTTCTGTCCAGGTGAGTATGGAAGCCATTTGGGTAATCTGTCCGTTCTGCATCATCGTTACGAGATGAAGATTGAAGCATTGGCCCAGGATGAATGAGAGCACATAGTAAAGTACCATCAACTCGCTGCAGCGTCGTAGCAATTTTACGCCTGCCGGTAGCGTGTAACGGAATATTCCCCATAAAGCTATAGGGGCGAGCTGCAAGACCAGTTGCTTGATGGTAACCAGGATGGGACTTATTGGAATCAGGATGGGACTTGTTCTGAAGGATAAGCCCGCTTGTCTGCAAACAGAAAATGCCAGCGAAAACAATGCGAAAATGCAATATGCATACATGGCATATTGTGCAATGCGATTTATATCTATAGAATAACTTTTTCTTTCCATAATTCTACGTTTGATGATTTTATAAACAGCTTATCTTGCATAAAGCCATTGCAAAGATACGAAGTTTTTGGGAAATTCTAGCAAAATAGGTGGAAAATGTTTGGCTATGATATATACTAATTAAAAGTAAAAAAGTAAAAAGGTAAAAAGAGCCTTAACCCCTTCGCGCCCCCGTCCCCAGCGATTCCATCGCTGGTCCCCCGAAGGCAAAAAAGCCCCCAGTGCACCAGGGACTTTTAATAAGCTAAGGTCTTTTTACTTTTAAAGAGTGCAGCCTTTCTTCGAACGACGAAGCAAAGATACTGCAATTTCCCGATACCACCAAATTTCAGCGTGTGATAAGGGGCGATTTTCAGCACGCTTTCAATCCGAAACCTGTTAAACAATCTAACTCGCCGTTTCGCGCGCCATAACTCATAGTTTTTCTAAAGAGAAAACATAGAGTTAAAGAGAAGAAAACATAGCAGCTTATTCAGTATTCAGTTATTCAGTTTTATTTTGAAGGGGGTACTTTTACCCCCCCCAGCCCGTCCGAGAACGGCCGTTTTGGGGTGTGTCACATAGGGTAGAA
>OIWK01002663.1_pt1 | contig 13844 bp, 8 predicted proteins | sample 1587401 | NCBI WGS metagenome assembly OIWK01 (sample SAMEA3888911, study PRJEB22519) | human gut metagenome | biome: human gut; feature: human-associated habitat; material: faeces | place: Denmark | collected 2009
TATTATGACACGCCAAAGGCCGGCTACTCATGGCGCAACTATCGCATACCCACACAGGTGGCTGTGATAGAGGCGCTGCAACGCTTGCAGCCGTCTGACGCAAAGACCGTTGCCGACATGCAACTGTGGCTTCTGCAAAGCAAGCGCACACAGGGATGGGACACGCCGCTCAACACGGTCGATGCGGTGTCGGCCTTCCTTGTCAACGATGCCAAGGCGCTCACCGTGGCCGATGGCAAGCCTGCGGTGCTGAAGGTTGACGGAAAGCATCTGCCTGTGGCAAAGCAGAAGTCGGCGCTTGGATATGTCAAGGCTTCGAAGGAGGGCAACAACATGCGCACGTTCACAGCTGAGAAAACAAGCGGTGGCACATCGTGGGGTGCTGTCTACGCACAGTGGAAGCAGCCTGTGGAGGATGTGAAGAGTGCAACGGCAGGAATGACGGTGGAGCGTATGTTCTTCAAGGACGGCAAACGTCTCTCATCGCTCGACCACCTGAAGGTGGGGGACCGCTTGACGGTTCGCATTGTCATCACCGCCGACCGCGACTACGACTTTGTGCAGGTTGCTGACCATCGTGCTGCTTGCATGGAACCGACATCGCAGCTCAGCGGCTATCGCAACGGCTGTTATGTGGCAACCAAGGACAACGCCTCTTATTTCTATTTTGATGTGCTCTCAAAGGGACGCCACACCGTAGAGACGACCTATTATATCGACCGTGCTGGCTCTTACCGCACAGGCCTTTGCACCGCTCAGTGTGCTTACAGCCCAGAGTTTGCGGGAAGAGACAAGAGCTGGGAGGTGAAGAGCGAATTAAAATGAAGAGCGAATGAAAGTGAAGAACGAAGAATTCTACGCAAGTGTGAACGAACAACTCTTTTGGGTTCGTAAAATCTAAAAATAAAAGTTATGTAGTAGGAAGAAAATTCTCATTTCAATGTCGAGATGAGAATTTTCTTCCATTATATCGTTGATGAACACAACATGAATTTCTGTTCTGCTGACATGTTTGAGGATTATATGGGGAATAATCTGTTGCCCCGGAATAATCCGTTGCCCCAGAATAATTCGTTGCCCCGGAATAATCCGTTGCCCCGAATATATAAAACCAAGGTGGGGTATAAAAAAAGAGGATGTTAAATGAATAACATCCTCTTGGTGTTTAAAAGTGTGACTCCGGCAGGATTCAAACCTGCAACCTTCTGATCCGTAGTCAGATGCTCTATTCAGTTGAGCTACGGAGCCTCCTAATATTAAGCAATTAGGCTTGTTCCTTAATTGCGAGTGCAAAGGTACGCATTTATTTTGAAACTCCAAAATATTTGCGCACCTTTTTCGTGGTTTTCTTTAATTTTTCTTCTTTCCGAGCGACTTTAGCCAGTTTAATGGCTTTTTAAGGATAGTTGTAAGTGTGGTTGGCTGTTTTATAGCTGGCACATTGGGAGTGGATTTTGCTGTGGTGCTCTTTCCATTCTCCTTTCTATCCTGCTTGCGATTCTGATTTGAACGGCGTGAAGCGTTGTCCTTACGCTGGCGACGTTGCTGATTGTTGCGTTTTGTCTGTCCGCCATCACGGTTAGGTTGTTCGTTGTTTTGCTTTGCCTGTTCGCCATCACGTGCAGCACGCTCATTGCGTCTCTTGGCGTTATCGCCCTTGTTATTGTTTGCATTGCTTTCTTTGGCTCCATTCTCCGTTTGCTGATTGTTGCCGCCTTCTGAATTGGCAGGCTTGCGGTTCGGCTTGCGTCTGCGCTTCTTTTGCGTAGTGGGTTGTGTGCCGTCCGGAGTCTTTGTTTCTGCAACGGTCTCTTGAGCATTTGTGGTCTGTGGCGTTTCTGTAGCAGAAGTCTCGTTATTGTTCTGCTCCTTTACGCCGTTCTTCTTTCTGTTGTCGCGGCGCTTGTTGTTGTCGCCCTGCGATCCATTGGTTTTAGAGTTGTTTCTTGGACGTTTTTCGTCGCGTCCCTTTCCGCCTCTGCCTCTTGAGCGTGGTGCGTTGTAGTCAGGAGTCTCGCCGAGACCTTCGGGCAGTTCGTTCTTGTCAACAACACGTCCGAGGAATTTCTCTATTTGTTTAAAGCTGCTGATTTCGTCTTCGCTTACGAATGTGATAGCGATGCCGTCGCGTTGTGCTCGTGCAGTACGTCCTATACGGTGGACGTAGTCTTCTGGGTCGTGGGGCACATCGAAGTTTATGACCATGGCGATATCGTCGATGTCGATGCCGCGAGCCACGATGTCAGTAGCCACGAGCACGTCGATCTGTCCGGTCTTGAACTTGTAGAGAATCTCGTCGCGTTCAGCCTGCTCAAGGTCTGAGTGCATCTCGCCAGAGTTAATCTTCATCTGCTGCAGTGTGCGGTTGATAGCCTTCACCTTCTGCTTCTTGCCCGAGAAGATTATTACGCGGTTGAGGTCGCCTTTGCGGAACAGATCTTTTACGATACCTATCTTCTGTGTTTCGTAGCAGACGTATGCGCTCTGTTTGATTTTCTCTGCAGGCTTGCTCACTGCAATCTTTACCTCTACGGGGTTTTTCAGCAGACTTTTTGCGAGTTCTTCAATTTTTTCGGGCATTGTAGCCGAGAACATGATAGTCTGGCAAGTGGCAGGCAATTTGCTTGCAATCATTTTGATATCCTCAGAGAATCCCATGTCAAGCATTCGGTCTGCTTCGTCGAGAACGAAGAAGCTTACCTTGCTAAGGTCGGCAGAGCCGAGAGAGATGTGGCTGATAAGGCGTCCGGGCGTGGCTATGACCACATCAGCACCCATCTGAAAGCTCTTCAGCTCCTGATCGTAGCGGTTGCCGTCGTTGCCACCATACACAGCCACGCTGCTCACGCCGTTGAGGTAGTAGCCGAAGCCCTGCATAGCTTGGTCTATCTGTTGTGCGAGTTCGCGTGTCGGGCTCATGATGACGCAGTTGATGGCATCGTGCGGATAGCCACCGTCGTCGAGTTTTGAGAGTATGGGGAGGAGATAGGCTGCAGTCTTGCCCGTACCTGTCTGCGCCACACCAAGGAGGTCACGACCTTCGAGGATAGGCGGAATACATTTTTCTTGTATTGGTGTGCACTGATCAAAGCGCATATCATATAATGCGTCGAGCACATTGTCATTGAGTTGTGTTTCGTCGAAATACATATTATGTTATGGGTTTTATTTTTTTTAATTAGGGGCTTTTTTATAGCAGAAATACGCAACGATTGCAAAGATGAAGTTCGGAATCCATGCAGCCAAAATAGGTGGCGTATTGGCATTGATGGCAAATGTAGACGATACTGTTTGTAGCATGATATAGCCGAAGCTCAAGGCGAGTCCCATGCCGAGATACATACCCATTCCTCCTTTGCGTTTGCGCGATGATAGCGACAGACCGATGGTGGTCAGGATGAACGATGCGAACGACGAAGCTATTCGTTTGTGGTATTCCACTTCGTATTGTACGACGTTGCCGTTACCACGGTTTTTTTGTTTGCTGATATATTCTTTCAGTTCCGGATTGGTGAATGTTTCTTGCTGTCCTTTCGAGTAAACGAGATCGGTTGGCTCCATCTGTATGATGCTGTCGCGCTTTATTCCGCTTGTGATATGTTCGCGTAGTCCGCGCAGCTCGCGTATCTTCCAGTTGGAAAGAGTCCAGTGATACTTTGAGTCGGAGATGGTGTCGTACTGGATATCCATTGCCGTAAGATGGCTCACGAGTTTCTTGTTCTCAAACTTGTCGAGAGAGAAGCCATATCCACATTTTTGATTGTTGTCGTAATGCTGTATGTACGCAATAGTGCCTTTGTCCACTTGCAGCATAACGTTCTCTGCTGATGTGTTCTTCTTTTTGTTTTTGTACATCGTCTCGAAGTTCTGTCTTATCACCGTACCGTGTGGAATGACGTATGCACTGAGGAAGAACGAGAGTGTAGAGATGAGTACGCACGAAATCATGTAAGGGCGCATGAGGCGCTTGAACGAAACTCCTGCAGCAAGCATGGATATGATTTCGGAGTTTGAAGCCAGCTTGGATGTGAAGAAAATTACCGCGATGAATACGAATAGCGGACTGAATAAGTTGGCAAAGTAAGGCACGAAGTTGGCATAATAGTCAAATACGATAGCCTTTAGCGGTGCGTGGTACTGCGTGAACTTTACGAGGTTCTCGTTCACGTCGAACACGATACTGATAGAGATGATCAGTATGATAGAGTAGATGTACGTGCCGATGAACTTGCGTATGATATACCAGTCGAGAATGCTGATATAGTGGAATGGGTTTATCACGTTCAAGACACGGAGAAAGCGCAGCTTATGGCATAGCCATGCCCAAGCTGTGCGTATTCCTTTAGTCTTTCTGCGTACTGTCTGCTGCAGATGTAGCAGTTTGTGTAAACGCCTGATGTTTTTTATTTTCATTTAAATTCTTCTTCCGAGGTTGTCTATAACGCTTGCTTTCCATTGTACGAAGTCGCCTTGCTCAATATGTTTGCGTGCGTCAGTGACCAGTCGTAGATAGAAAGCCAAGTTATGAATGCTTGCAATCTGCATAGCCAACAACTCCTGTGCTTTGAAGAGGTGGTGTAGATAAGCTTTCGAGTGTATGCGGTCGATGTCGCATCCGTCTGGGTCAATCGGCGAGAAGTCCTGCTCCCACTTCTTGTTGCGTATGTTTATTGTGCCCTCGTAGGTGAAGAGCATCGCATTGCGTCCGTTGCGGGTAGGCATCACGCAGTCGAACATATCCACGCCGCGTTCTATTGCCTCAAGGATGTTCTGCGGTGTGCCAACGCCCATGAGATAACGTGGCTTGTCCTTCGGCAAAATCTCGTTCACCACCTCAATCATTTCGTACATCACTTCTGTCGGTTCACCCACAGCCAATCCGCCGATGGCGTTGCCGTCAGCTCCCTTGTCGGCGACATGTTTCGCCGCCTCACGACGCAAGTCCTTGTATTTGCAACCCTGCACGATAGGGAAGAGGCTCTGGTTGTAGCCGTAGAGGGGTTCTGTCTCGTTGAAGCGCTTGAAGCAGCGGTCGAGCCAACGTTGTGTGAGTCCGAGACTCTTCTTGGCGTATTCGTAGTCGCTTTCGCCTGGAGGGCATTCGTCGAATGCCATCATTATGTCGGCTCCGATGATGCGTTCTGTGTCCATAACATTCTCTGGTGTGAAGATGTGCTTCGATCCGTCAATGTGTGAGCGGAACTCGCAGCCTTCCTCACGCAACTTGCGTATGCCGGTGAGCGAGAACACTTGAAAGCCGCCAGAGTCGGTAAGTATCGGACGGTCCCATGTGTTGAACTTATGCAATCCGCCAGCCTTTTGCAGAGTGTCAAGACCTGGGCGCAGGTAGAGATGATAGGTGTTGCCTAAGATAATCTGTGCCTTCACCTGTTCGCGGAGTTCGTTGAAGTGTACTCCCTTCACAGAGCCAACTGTGCCTACGGGCATGAAGATAGGGGTCTTTATCTGTCTGTGGTCGGTGGTTATTATACCTGTGCGAGCGTCGCTACACGGGTCGGTATGTTGCAGTTCAAAAGTCATTCTTTCGTTTCTTCTTCAATTTTAAAATTAATCGGATTGTCTACAATCTCATCAGTGAGCGCAAACTTCCATACATCCTGTATATTTTCCACATAGTGGAAGTCAACACCCTTGCGGTACATCTTAGGAATTTCCTCAATGTCCTTGCGGTTTTCCTGGCACATAACAATGTCGGTGATGCCGGCACGCTTGGCTGCAAGAATCTTCTCCTTGATGCCGCCTACCGGCAGAACCTTTCCACGGAGCGTTATCTCGCCTGTCATGGCTGTGTTCTTGCGCACTTTGCGCTGTGTGAGTGCCGAGGCGATAGACGTAGCTATTGTGATACCTGCCGACGGACCATCCTTCGGCGTTGCACCTTCTGGTACGTGGATATGTATGTTCCAGTTGTCGAAGATGCGATAGTCTACGCCGAGCGTGTCGATGTGAGCCTTTACGTATTCGAGGGCAATGACAGCCGACTCCTTCATCACGTCACCGAGATTTCCGGTCAGTGTCAGCTTGCCCGTCTTGCCCTTGCTGAGCGATGTCTCGATGAAGAGAATTTCGCCGCCCACGCTTGTCCATGCCAAGCCCGTAACGACACCTGCATAGCTATTACCTTGATATATGTCGCGGTAGAAAGGTGCTTTGCCGAGCAGTCCCTCAATTTCGTTAGGCGTAATCTTCTCGTTCACGTCGCTGTCGAGGGCTTTCTTGTATGCAATCTTGCGCAGTGCCTTGTTCACCTGCTTCTCCAATTGGCGCACACCGCTTTCGCGAGTGTATTGCTCAATCACTCTTTCTATGGCAGCCTTTGTGAATGTAGGCTTCTCCTCATCCTTGTCCAATCCGCAGTTCTCTATCTCACGCGGAATGAGATGGCGTTTCGCTATCTCAATCTTCTCCTCCGTTATGTATCCGCTCACTTCAATAAGTTCCATACGGTCGAGCAGCGGACGCGGTATAGTGTTGAGGTCGTTGGCGGTTGCAATGAAGAGCACCTTCGAGAGGTCGTAGTCAACATCAAGATAGTTATCGTGGAAGGCGTTGTTCTGTTCAGGGTCGAGCACCTCAAGCAAGGCAGATGACGGGTCACCATTGACGGTGTTCTGTGTCACCTTGTCAATCTCGTCGAGGATAAACACGGGGTTTGACGAACCTGCCTTCTGTATGTTCTTGATAATTCTGCCAGGCATGGCTCCCACGTAAGTGCGGCGGTGTCCGCGAATCTCGCTTTCGTCGTGCAGACCACCTAATGACATACGTACGTACTTGCGCTTCATGGCAGCAGCAATACTCTTGCCAAGTGATGTCTTGCCGACTCCCGGAGGGCCGTAGAGGCAGATGATGGGCGACTTGAGGTCGCCGCGCAACTTCAGTACAGCCATGTATTCGAGAATGCGTTCCTTCACCTTCTCCATGCCGTAGTGGTCGTGGTTGAGCACGCGCTGGGCACGTTTCAAGTCAAGGTTGTCCTTGGTGTATTCGCCCCAAGGCAGTGCAATCATCGTCTGCAGATAGTTGTACTGTATGCTGTATTCTGGGCTCTGCGGGTTGAACATGTCCAGTTTGTCAAGTTCCTTGCGGAAGAGCTTTGCCACATCCTCCGACCAGTTCTTCTTAGCTGCTTTCTGCTCAAGCTCCTTGCGTTCCGGTGATCCTTCGCCTCTGCCCAGCTCCTCTTTGATGTTTTTTATCTGCTGCTGCAGGAAGTATTCGCGCTGTTGTTCGTCGAGATCTTCGCGAGTCTTCGTGCGAATGTTCTGTTTTAGTTCGAGCAACTGTATCTCCTTGTGCAGCACCTTCAGTGTCTTGATGACACGTTCCTTGATAGAACTTGTATAGATAAGTTCGGCTTTGTCGGCTATGTCGAATGGCAGGTTTGTGCAGATGAAGTCTACTGCGATTACATCATTCGAAATGTTGTTCAGTGCAAACTGCGACTCATCAGGCAAATCTTCGTTCTGTCGGATGTATTCCGTAGTGGTAGAACGCAAATCTTCCATTGCCGTGTTGAACTCCTTGTCGTCTGCATCAGGCAGTTCCTCCATGGCTGGTGATATTTCGCCCATCAAGAAAGGCTTGTTAGCGGTGAGCTTGTTCAGTCGGCAGCGTCCTAAACCTTGGATGATTGCGGTGATGTTATTTCCAGGTCCGGGCAGTTCGAGTATCTTCACGAGGCGTGCGTACACTCCATACTCAAAGAGGTCTTTGGTGTCTGGGTGCTCAACTTCCTGGTCGTGCTGGCAGAACACGGCAAAGCTCGCATCCTGAGTCTTGCGTATATGGTTGAGCAGATTAAGACTTTGTTTTCTTCCAATGATTACGGGAGTAATCACTCCCGGGAACATTGCCATGTTACGTGTGGCAAGAATGGGCAGTTCGCCTTCTATGTTTACGTTGAACAAATTTGAAATATCGCCGTCATAATCGGCTATCATCTGTATTGAAGTACTCGTTCTCTTATTCATATCTCGTTAACTGTGTATCGGGGGCGTGTGTATTTCCGTGCAAAGTTACTTAAAATTCTGCTAATGAGTGAATTTTTGTTGTTATTTTATATAGAAATCGGCGGTCAGTTGTGCGTACCATTCTGATCTTGAACCATCAATATCTTGTAGGCATACTTCTTCCATTTCTCTCTCGCATTTGTGGTCTGCGTGGTGGAATGCTACAAGGTGGCGTTTGGGCTGTTTGCGTGGAGTGGTGCGCACGGCGCATTGGCGCGACATGGCAAGTCCTGCCTTGTATGCCTCGGCAATGAATGCTTGTAGACATTCGGTTGGTATGATGGCACTGAACTCGCCGTCTGTATCGAGCAATGCTTTCACGGTAGCGAACAACTCGCAGTATTTCAGCGCGCAAGCATGTCTTGCTGTAGAGCGTTGTGCGTTGGGGTTGAGCAGGCTATCGATGAAAAACGGAGGATTTGATACGATAGCGTTGTACTTGTCTTGGGTGGAGTGGTGTTGTATCGCTGTTTCCACTATCTTTATACGGTTTGCAAACTCGGTGTTGCTAACGTTTTCGTATGCTTGTAGAGCAGCGTTATGGTCAATCTCTACTGCATCAATGATGGCATCAGTATAGCGTTGCGCCATCATCAGTGCAATGAGTCCGGTGCCAGTACCAATGTCGAGAATGCGTTTGCCGCCATTTGCCCATGAACCAAGTAGTACGCCGTCGGTACCAACCTTCATGGCGCAGTGGTCTTGGTGGATTACAAACTTTTTGAAAGCGAACATTTATGATTGTACGATGTTGTTGTGGAAGGCTTAACGCCTTCGCTGTTGTTTACAAGTCGAATTTGTGCTGTACGGCTTTACTCCACTGTTGCAGTTTTAGTCGACTCTTGCTTATTTCTTCGCGTATTATGTTTATCTCGTTGAATAGTTCTGTGGCTGCGTTCTGTAGGGCATTCGGCTTTCTGAGATTTCGGTCAGCCTGTGAGTTTACCACAATCTTAATGCCTTTTGGCTTCAACTCTACGTCGATATCAGCACCCGTCATAACTGGGTCGCCGTCGTAGTGGATTGCTCCTGGTGAGTGGCGATGCACGCGTAGTTTCTTGCAGCGGAATGTCTTAATCTTCGAGTTGTTCTTATCGAGTGTTTTGTTGAACATCTCAATGCTGATTTGTGGGGCGTCAATCAGTCCGAATGGCTCCATGATGATGACATCCATTAGCCCGTCGCTCATAGACGCTTGTGGTGCGATGTATGCGTTGTTGCCATATTGTGATGCGTTGGCGCACGATATTAAAAAGGCTTTGTGCAGGCTCGTCTCGTCGTCAGCCATCACTGTGTATGTCTCAGGTTCGTACTTCAAGCCTTCTCTAAGTACATTTTCAATGTATGTTAGTGGACCGCGTTTGCCAGCTTCTGCGAATTTTAGGCTGATGAAGGCATCAAAGCCCATGCCGCATGTGCAGAAGAATGGGTATCCGTTGATGATGCCATAGTCAAGATCGCGCACCTCAAAGGTGTTTAATATTTCTATCGACTTCTTTACATTAATAGGTAACTGTAGGTGGCGTGCAAGTCCGTTTCCCGAACCGCATGGTATTATGCCAAGTGCGGTGTTGGAGTGTACTATGGCACGTGCAACCTCGTTGACAGTGCCGTCGCCTCCGACTGCCACTACCAAGTCGACGTTTTCGTCTTTCGCCTTTGATGCAATCTCTGAAGCATGGCCAGCATATTGAGTTATTGCGATTTCATATTCGAACTTCTCTTTGTCAAGAAGTTGCTCAATCAGTTCGGGGATGGCAGCTTTGTCAGATGTGCCAGAAATTAGATTGATTATGAAAATGGCTTTTTTCTTCATATTTATTGATGCTATAAATAAGGCACAAAGATAATAAAATAATGTTATAAGCAAGGTTGTGGTTTGGTGAAAAATACCAAAAAGTCATATTTCTTATGAAAAACGTGCGTGTTTAACATATTTTTTGTACCTTTGCACCTTGGAAATAACAAAATTGAAATATACCTATTTAATATTATAATGGGACAGTTACAAGAAAAGTATAAAAGCTATCGTCTTCCGCAGAAGTACATGGCGGAAGGTGTTTATCCCTATTTTCGTGAGATTACGAGCAAGCAGGGCACAGAAGTAGAAATGGGCGGACACAAAGTTCTGATGTTTGGCTCAAATGCTTATACGGGTCTTACTGGCGATCAGCGCATCATTGATGCTGGTAAGGCAGCTCTTGACAAGTATGGTTCTGGTTGTGCAGGTAGTCGCTTCCTGAATGGTACGCTCGATATCCACGTGCAACTTGAAAAAGAACTTGCAGAGTATATTGGCAAGGACGACGCTCTTTGTTTCTCTACTGGTTTCTTTGTAAACAGTGGCGTTATTCCTGCAGTTGTTGGTCGTGGCGACTATATCATCTGCGACGACCGCGACCATGCCAGTATTGTTGACGGACGTCGTCTGTCGTTTGCAACACAGCTCCACTACAAGCACAACGATATGGAGGATCTTGAGCGCGTGCTGAAGAATCTTCCAGAGGAGGCTATCAAGCTCATCATCGTTGATGGTGTGTTCTCAATGGAGGGCGACCTCGCAAATCTGCCGGCTATCGTAGAACTGAAACACAAGTACAACTGCTCTATCATGGTTGACGAGGCTCATGGTCTTGGCGTATTCGGCAAGCAGGGTCGTGGTGTTTGTGATCACTTCGGCTTGACAGACGAGGTAGACCTTATCATGGGTACATTCTCTAAGTCGATGGCTTCTATCGGTGGCTTTATTGCTGGTGACAAGGATACAATCAACTGGTTGCGCCACTCTTGTCGCACCTATATCTTTAGTGCGTCAAACACTCCGGCTGCCACCGCTGCCGCTCTTGAGGCACTTCACATCATTCAGAAAGAGCCGGAGCGCATTGATGCCCTTTGGAGAGTCACACGTTACGCACTCCGTCGTTTCAAGGAGGAGGGCTTCGAGATTGGTGAGACAGAGAGTCCGATTATTCCGCTTTATGTTCACGATGTTGAGAAGACATTCGTTGCAACAGCTAAGGCTTTCGAGTATGGTGTGTTTATCAATCCGGTTATTCCGCCGGCTTGCGCACCGCAGGATACGCTTGTTCGTTTTGCACTCATGGCTACCCATACAGAAGAGCAGGTAGAACGTGGCGTTCAGATTTTGAAGCGCGTGTTCAAGGAGTTGGATATCATTAAGGATTAATATCTGCGCTTTAATAATATTTTAGTAAGAAGTATATTAAACTATATAATAAGGAAAAGGCAGGCTATCCGTGTGGATAGCCTGCCTTTTTATTTCTGTCAGTTGCTGTTGTTTGCTGATAGCGCAGCGATCTCTTTAGCAATCGCGCTGTGGAAACATGGTTATAGTAGCATTGTTTTGATCCGCATCGACCGATGCAGACATCTGCGTCGGTCGATACGGACATCTGCGCCGGTCGATGCGGACATCTGCGTCGGTCGATGCGGACATCTGCGTCGGTCGACGCGGATGACAAACTCTGCTGTTGCGTTGTTTGTTACCAAACAACAATAATTACTTAATCAAATCAACAGAACGCTTCAAGAACGAGTCGAGTGCAGCACCTTTCAACATGCCGTTCTGCAGCAATGCAAGGTCGATAAGCTGATGTACAACCTTGTTGCCTGCTGCGTATGTGGCGATGATGTTGTTCTTCTTGGTGCGCTGCTCTTCAAGGGCACTCTCTGTGTTCTTCACATCGTCCTTTTCTTCCTGAGAAATCTCCTCCTGCTTCTTGCCATTCTGGCTCTGGTGCAATGCCGCGAGGCGTGCTTCGAGTCCTTTAAGCTCGCTCTCAACGGGCTGCAACTCTGTGGCGCAAGCTGTCTTGCCGTCTTCGAGAACCTGCTTAATGAGCGGATGGTCGCTATTAAGTACGAGATTGAATGCGTCGGGCATTTGTGCGTAGAATGCCATGCCAGCCTGGAATTTGCTTGCCTCTTTCATTCGGCGCATATACTCGCTCTGTGTGATGAGTACCGGCAGAGTCTGTTCGCCGAGAGCCTGCACGTCTACGTAGAACTCGGTCTTTTCCATCTTCGGCAGTTGTGAGCGGAATGTCTGCTCCAGGTTGTCTTTTTCGTCCTTTGCCAATTCGCTTTCTTTCTTGTCTTCTTTCTGTATGAGGCGGTCGACGATGTCGGCATCTACACGTGAGAAGCGTGTCTTCTCCAACTTCTGTTCGAGCATTGAAACCATTGGGTTGTCGAGCTGTCCGTCAAGCAACAATACGCTGTAGCCCTTAGCCTTGGCTGCCTCGATGTAGCTGTATTCGCCTTCCTTGTCGTTAGCGTAGAGATAGACGAGATTGCCTTCCTTGTCGGTCTGGTTGTCCTTGATGAGGGTTTGATACTCCTCGTATGTAAAATACTTGCCGTCTACGTCCTTCAGCAGCGCAAAGTCCTTTGCACGGTCGTAGAAGTCGTCCTGCGAAAGCATACCGTAGTGGATGAAAATCTTCAAGTCGTCCCACTTTTCCTCGTAGTCCTTGCGGTTCTCCTTGAATATTGCAGCAAGGCGGTCTGCCACCTTCTTTGTGATGTATTTTGAAATCTTCTTTACGTTAGCATCACTCTGCAGATACGAGCGGCTTACGTTCAGCGGAATGTCCGGCGAATCGATTACACCATGGAGTAGGGTGAGGAACTCTGGCACGATGCCTTCCACCTGGTCGGTTACGAACACTTGGTTACAGTAGAGCTGAATCTTGTTGCGCTGCAGCTCAATGTTCGACTTGATGCGTGGGAAGTAGAGAATGCCGGTGAGGTTAAACGGATAGTCGACGTTGAGGTGTATCCAGAACAGCGGCTCGTCCTGCATCGGGTAGAGTGTGCGGTAGAACGACTTATAGTCCTCATCCTTCAGAGTGCTGGGAGTCTTTGTCCACAGTGGCTCTACATTATTAATAATATTGTCTTCGTCGGTCTCCTGCTGTTTGCCGTCCTTCCACTCGGTCTTCTTGCCGAAGGCTACTGGTACAGCCATGAATTTGCAGTACTTGTTTAGCAGTTCTTCTATCTTCTGCTTTTCGAGGAACTCCTTACAATCGTCGTCGATGTGCAGTACGATGTCCGAACCGCGATCTGCCTTCTCCGTGTCCTCAATCTCAAACTCTGGACTACCGTCGCAGCTCCATTTGATTGCCTTTGCGCCCTCTTTGTAGCTGCGTGTGATGATGTCTACCTTCTTGCTTACCATGAACGAAGAGTAGAAGCCTAAGCCGAAGTGACCGATGATTGCGTTAGCGTTATCCTTGTATTTGTCGAGGAAATCGGTTACGCCAGAGAACGCAATCTGATTAATATATTTGTTAATCTCCTCCTCGGTCATACCGATACCTCGGTCGCTGATGGTCAGCGTGCCTTTCTCTGTGTCGAGACTGACGCGAACAGTAAGGTCGCCCAACTCACCCTTGAAGTCGCCGCGCTCGGCAAGCGTCTTTAGTTTCTGTGTTGCGTCGACAGCGTTAGACACCATCTCGCGGAGGAAAATCTCGTGATCTGAGTATAGAAACTTTTTAATGACAGGAAATATATTTTCTGTCGTTACTCCAATATTGCCTTTCTGTGCCATAATATGAGTTTATAGTTTTAATATTGATGTTATTTTTTTTATTTGTAACTATAAAATCTAAATAACAAATAGCGTGCCAAAATGAAAAGGTCGATGGTTGTTGGTAGAGAGTGTAAAAAACTTGCTTGAAATTTTGCGTATGTGAAAAAATAGTTATACCTTTGCACTCGCAATTTGAGAACGGGGTGTAGCGCAGTCCGGTAGCGCGCCTGGTTTGGGACCAGGTGGTCGCA
>OIWK01002666.1_pt1 | contig 13826 bp, 10 predicted proteins | sample 1587401 | NCBI WGS metagenome assembly OIWK01 (sample SAMEA3888911, study PRJEB22519) | human gut metagenome | biome: human gut; feature: human-associated habitat; material: faeces | place: Denmark | collected 2009
CTGCTGATGATGAAGGAGGTTTTTTCAAATGAGTTGTTGTAATTCCTGCACCCAGTCCAGCCAGGCGTCCCAGTCCAACCATTCGCTTTCCGACTTCTTCCCGGCAGGCTACCGTGTTACCAGCGGTTACCCAAGGTATCCATACTACGTCAGCGTGCCGGTGTTTATAGAGGAAGAAAGCTGCGATGATTCCGGCAACGGCTGTGATTGTGGCGGTTGCACCTGCCATTGTCATTGCCCTTGCAGCTGTAACGACGGATGCAGCCAGAATAGCTGCAACCAGAGTTGTGGTAGCTGCAATCATTGTCAGGGCTATAATCGAATCCGCTGTACCACACGCTTCTGCCGTTGACCGGCAGCAGGCAGGCGCTGTTTCTTTGGATGCAGCGCCGTACATACTGCGGGTAGACTGCGGACGATTCCAAAAGGACCTTCTTCTCATCAAAAAAGCTCCGAAAGGCGTTGAGCCTTTCGGAGCTTTTTATTTGCCGTTGTTTTGAAAAATCCTACTTAGACAGGGAAGCGACTGCTGCTTTCAGACGTTTTACCGCTTCTTTTACATAGCAGCGTGGGCAAGCCAGGTTGACGCGGGTGAATCCGCTGCCTTCTGGACCGAAGAAGGTGCCGCCGTTGAACATCATGTGGTGCTCCTTAAAGAAGGCGCTCAGCTGTTCGTCGGTCATGTTCAGACCACGGCAGTCTACCCATGCCAGATAGGTGCCTTCTGGATTCCACATCTTCAGAGGAGCGATGGCATTGACCTGCTCGCTGAAGTAGTCCATGTTGGACTTGATGTAAGCGTTCAGTTCATCCAGCCACTGGTCGCACTGGGTGTATGCAGCAATGACAACCGAATCAACAAAGACGTTGCAGCCGCCGATGTGCAGGTTGTTGAGCAGCTGTTTAAATTTGTTGCGCAGCTCTTCATTCTGGATGATGATGTTGGAAGCCTGAAGACCTGCCAGGTTGAAGGTCTTGCTGGGCGCATAGGCGGTGATTGTGCGGTTTGCCATGTCCTCGGACAGGGAGGCGATGGAGATGTGCTGGTGTCCGGAGTAGATGAAGTCCGCGTGGATCTCGTCGGAGACCACGATTAAGTCGTGGCGCTTCGCGATGTCCGCCAGCTTAAGAAGCTCCTCGCGGGTCCACACGCGCCCGGCCGGGTTGTGCGGGTTGCACATCATGATCATCTTGGTGCGCTTGTCGATCTGGGACTCCAGGCGGTCAAAGTCGATGGTGTAGTAGTTGTTCTCGCACTTCAGGGGGTTGATCTTGTTGGTACGTGCATACCAGTTGGTCAGCTCCAGACCCTTGTAGAAGCACTGACGGAAGGCGGTGTTGGCGATGGCCTTGTTCCAGTTGTCGTCGGGGGTGCCGTCCTCGTTGTTCTTCTGATAGTTGAAGTGCATCTGGTAGCTGTACTTCTTGGGACGCTTCTCACACAGCTGAGCATTGTACTCGCTGTTGGGATCGGCCTGGATGGTGGTCAGGGTGCTCTCGCCCACATCCATCTCGTCCAGCTCACGGTTCTGGTACAGCTGGAAGGTGACGGTGCCGTCGCTGATCATGGTGACGGTGAAGCGGTCGAAGCGGGACACATCGTTTGCACCAAAGTAGTTGGGGTTGGGGATGTAGCTCTTGGTGTTCTGGCTGATGAACTCCTCCACCACATAGGGACCATTGTACCACATGTTGGTGTAATCGCAGGCACGGAAGCCCTCAACGCCCAGCTCGTTGATCAGATCCTCAGAGACGGGGTAGAAGCTGGTGTAGGCAGCAACGGTATCGAAGTAGGGGCAGGGATCCTTGCAGGTGAAGACCAGGGTGTAATCATCCGGAGCCTCAACGCCCACACCTGCGTCCAGCATATCCTGGTAGGTCAGGTCGGCAGCGGCATCGCCCATATCGCTGGTCTTCTGATAGTAATCAGCAGCACCGGTCAGGGTCTCGTTGGGCATGGAGGTGTTGTTTGCCTGGTTCTTGGCTGCGTTCAGCACCCACTCCAGACCCACGAGGAAGTCCTTGCTGGTCAGGTGAGCCTTGACCTCACCGTTCACATCCACCCAGTCCACATCGTCGCGGAGGTTGAAGGTCCAAACGGAAGAGTCCTCATTGTGGCTCCACTCCTTGGCCACGGAAGGCACAGCCTTGCCGTAGCAGTCAAAGCTCAGCAGGCCTTCCCACAGGTTGGTGGTGACATTCATGTCGGAAGCCATCTGGCTGTACAGCATGTTCCAGCTCTCCAGCTCACGGTTGGTGCTTTCCCAGGAGATGAACTCCTTCAGCGGGGTAGCGCCGGTGGTGTTGGGAGCGCTGGTAGCACCAGAGGAAGCGGCGGTGGAGCTGCTGCCAGAGTTGCCGCCGCAGGCGGCCAGGATGCCAGCGGCACCAACGACACCGGAAGCCTTCAGAAAGCTGCGGCGGCTGATTGCATGAGACTCGTAGTTGTTGTTCATTGTGTTTTCCTCCCTATAATAATTCCGTGCTTCAGTGCATGGTGCAGGGCGGGATGTCCTGCTGTTTTCCCACTATTCTGCGGAGGTTTTTTGAATCCTGTATTGCCAGGGAATACAAAAGAGCGCAGAAACAGACCCCTCTGTCTGCACCTGTGCTCCTCCCGCAAAACCTTAACACGTCATATATTGTACCATTGAAATAAAAAGATGTCAATGGAACACACACAGCTTTTTCTTCAAAAAGCAAAGTCTGCCGCGCAAAAACGATGAAATATATTTGCTTTTACATGGTAAAGCGTGCAGGAAATTTAACAGACAATGCTGCGGACAAAACAACCGGAATTGTTCTTGTCAAAAAGACACCGTATTTTCTGCTTTATATTCTAAAAGAGCAGGCGCTCCACGCTTTGCGAAGAGCTCCTGCTTTTGGAAAACCGAATTATTAAAGCAAGTCACCGTGCCAGTGCGTTCTGGATCTTTGCAAAATCCTCCAGCGTCAGGGCCTCAGGACGGATGCGGGCATCGAAACCGGCGGCTTCAATGGCAGCGGTCACGGCATCCTTGGGCATCCCCAGGCCGCTGGCAATGGCATTGGCTGCAGTCTTGCGCCGCTGGCCAAAGGCCGCGCGCACAAGGGCAAAGTAGCCCTCCTCGTCCTCCACCTGCACGGCGGGGGTGGCGCGGATCTCCATCCGCACCACAGCGCTGGTCACCTTGGGGGCCGGGTAAAAGCTGCCCGGGGCGGCGGTGAACATCATCTTAGAAGTTGCGTAATAGCTCACCGCACAGCTGATGGCGCTGGAGGCCCGGGTACCCGGGGCGGCAGCCAGACGATCGGCTGCTTCCTTCTGCACCATCACAGTCAGGCTCTCGATGGGCAGGCGGTCACCCAGCAGCTTCATCACAATGGGGCTTGTAATATAGTAGGGCAGGTTGGCGCAGACTGCCACCGGCATCCCGGGAAACTCCTGCGCGATCAGGGCTTTCAGGTCCACCTTGAGCACATCCTGCAGCACCAGCTTGAAATTGTCCACACCGGCCATGGTCTCGGCCAGCAGGGGCGGCAGACGCTCGTCCACCTCGATGGAGACCACCTTTGCCGCCCGCTTTGCCAGCTCCCGGGTCAGCACGCCGATGCCGGGGCCGATCTCGAGCACGCCGTAGCGCTTGTCCACGCCGCTGGCATCCACGATCTTGGGGGGCAGGCCGGGGTTGACGATAAAGTTCTGGCCAAAGCCCTTGGAGAGGGCAAAATCATATTTTTCGCACAGGGCGCGCACATAAGACAGGTCGGTCAGTTCGGGCATGGCTCTATCCTTTCTTTTCCAAAATAACCCTCTCAGTCTCGCTTCGCTCGCCAGCTCCCCCAAAGGGGGAGCTTTTGACAAAACCGCAAACTTTGCATGAATTGCCAAGACCTCGCCCTTCGGGAGAGGTGGCAGCGCGTCAGCGCTGACGGAGAGGGTTGTTCTCTTATTCTTGACTACTGGATGCAGTGCTCTCCCCTGCTGCTTCACTTTCGGCGGGCGCGGTCTCTGCCGGAGCGCTCTCGGCAGATGCAGCCTCAGCGTCCCCTTCCGCTACGCTCTCGGCGGCGCTGTCGGCAGCTTCACTGGAAGCCGCTTCGTTGACACCGCTCACGGTGGTGGTGCCGCTCATCTGCTGGGCAGTGCTCACGGCACGCTGGATCTGGGGATCGTTCTCCACAGTGTAATCATAGTATGCGGTCTGCTCGTCCGCAGTCAGGGGCCGCTCCACATCCACGGTCAGGCCGGTGCCGTCAAAGCAGCTGCCATCGCCGCAGACCAGCTTTGCCACGGTAACCACCACGGCACTGCCATCGGACAGGCGCTGAGGGCTGCTCTGGATGGTGCCCTTGCCCTGCGTGGTGGTGCCCACCAGGCGGGCACCATTCAGGGTGCGCAGGCTGCTGGCAAAGAGCTCCGCAGCGCTGGCGGTGCTGCCGTTGACCAGGCAGACCACGGGCAGGTCGATCCGGGACTCGCTGGTGCTGGTGCCCAGCAGGGTCTGGGTGCCGTTCTTGTCCTCAGCAAAGGCCAGCGTGCCCTCCGGGGCGATCAGGTCGATGCACTGAATGGCATCGTCCAGCAGGCCGCCGCCGTTATCACGCAGATCAAACACCAGGCTGCCCGCGCCGTTGGCGCTCAGGCTGCGGATGGCGTAATCCAGCTCGCTGGGGGTGGTGGAATCAAACTGGCGGATCCGGATGTAGCCCACATTGCCCTGCACCATCTGGTAATCCACGGTGGTGGAACTGTAGCCGGAGTGGGTCAGGTCAGCGGTATGCTCGGAGGCCTCGCTGTCCAGCCAGGTCACATTGACGGTGGTGCCGCTCTCGCCGCGCAGGCGGGTCTGGATGGCATCCACGCTGCTCATGCTCTTGACATCGGTGCCGTCCACAGCGGTGATGTAGTTGCCGACCTGAATGCCTGCCTCCTTGGCGGGGGATTCATCGTAGACTTTGATGACCTTGGCATAGCCGGACTGATCCACAGCCAGCTCCACGCCGATGCCGATCAGGGTGCCGTTCTGGGTGTTCATCAGCTCCGTATAGGCGGTGGCGCTGAAATAGCGGGCGTACTTGTCGCCGGTGCCCAGCAGGTAGCCAGCCGTCAGGCGGTCGTAGAGGGTGGTCTCATCGATGGGATAGTAATCGTTGCTGCGGACATAGCGGTCCACCTCAGCGATCTTGTTGTACATGCTTTCCTTTTCCTTCACGCTGGAAACGGTGCTGTCAAACAGGCGCATCGCCACCAGCATGGTAATGGAAAAGGTAACGGTCATGGCCAGGATGACGATGCTGACCGCCATGCCGACCGATATCTTACGGTTCATCTTTTTCCCTCCTCTGTCAGACCAGCAGCATCATAACCACGCTGCCCAGCATGGAAAGTGCAAAGATCCCTGCCAGGATCAGACAGCCCACGCGCAGGATGCGCTTGCGTTTTTCTTCCTTCATAAGCCCTGACGGCCTCCTTTGATACAATGCAGATTATTTCATGGGGATATAACCACGGGGGTTGACGGCATTGGCCTTGGAGCCGCCCTTCCAGACCTCCAGATGGAGGTGGTTGCCGGTAGAGTTGCCCGTGCTGCCCACATAACCGATGATCTCACCCTGCTGGACATACTTGCCCGCCGAGGTGGCGACCGACCGCATGTGGCCGTACAGGGTGCTGTACTGGTTGCCATCGGACATTTTGCCGTGGTAGATGATGACATAGTTGCCGTAGCCGCCGCTGGACCAGCCCGCCACCTGCACATAGCCGCTGGCGGCTGCATAGATGGGCGTGCCGCCCGGGGCGGCAAAATCGGTACCGGCGTGGAGCTTGTTGACCCCCGTAACGGGGTTCTTGCGCCAGCCGTACTCACTGGAAATGCGGCTATAGCTCTTGAGCGGGCAGATGAAGCCGGTAAAGCTCAGGGTGGGCTTGGAGGCAGCGGCCGCAGCGATCATCTTCTGGATCTGCTTCTTGACCGCCTCATAGTTCATCTCGTCCGATTCAATGGCGGCCTGCGCGTCCTTCTGAGCCTGCTGCGCCTCGGCAGCGCTCATCTGGGCGGCGGCCACGCTGGAGTTGAGCTCGTTCTGCTTGGCACGCATCTGGCTGTTCTGGGCATCCAGATCTGCCTTTTTGCTTTGCAGCTCGCTGCGCTGGGATTCCAGCGTCAGCTTATCGCTTTCCAGCGCTTCCTTGGCGTTCTTCATGTTGTCCAGGATCTCGGTGTCCTTGATGGAGATATCCTGCATGACCTCGTTGAAGGTCAGCAGCTCATACAGGTCGTTCACCGCGGACAGCATGGCAACGCTGCCGCCGTCCCGCAGCTCCTGCATGGCAGCCATGTGCTGCTTGAAATCCCCCCACTGGTCGGCGATCTCCGCTTCTTTTTCGGTGATCTGCTGTTCCTTGGCGGCGATCTCCTGTTCCTTCAGGCCGATGCTGTTCTGCACCTCGGCGATCTGGCCCTTCAGCACGCTGATCTGGCTCTGGACCACCGTGACCTTTTCCTTCAGCTCCGATTCCAGCGCCTTGGCGGCCTGCTCCTTCTTTTTTGCATTGGACAGTTCCTTTTTGTGCTGTACAATGGACTGGGAGAGCTTATCCAGCTTGTTCTGCAGGCTGGACATGCTGGTAGCCGCCGTGGCCGGGTAGACTGAAACGCTCAGCAGCAGGCAGGCCGCTGCCAGAAACAGGCTGGCGGCGCGCATGGCCCGGCTGTGCCCGGGGGCGGGTTTTGCGTGGGTGGGGGTATACATGAGGTGCAGGCGGAAGCCCGCAGAGTGTTTTGCTTGTTTCACAGAGAAGGCTCCTTTCGCTTACACATTCAGATGCTTGCGGATGGAGAACATGCTGCCCAGCGCACCCACCAGCGCACCACCGGCCAGACTGTACGTCAGGATGGTGGGCCAGACGGCATCCACAGGCACCATGGCGGTGCCCATGAGCAGCTGCCACAACCCGCCCAGCGTGCTGGATGCCTGCACGATGTAGGCATAGCCGAAGATACCGGCTACCGAGGTGATGGCACCAGAGATCAGGCCCATGGTCAGGCCCTCCACAAAAAAGGGCAGGGTGACAAGGTGGTTGGTCGCGCCCACATACTTCATGATCTCGATCTCACGGCGGCGGGCAAAAACGCTCAGGCGGATGGTGCTGCCCACCGTGATGATGCTGACTGCCATCAGCACCAGGATCACGATCTGGCCCACCTTGGTCACGGCCCGCTGGACCTCCACAAAGGTCTGGGTCATCTCAATGGGGGCGGTAACGCTGTACACGCCCGGAATGCTCTGGAAGTTCTGGCTCATGGCCTGCATCTGGCTCAGATCCGCCAGAGAGACACGGTAGTTGGCCTTGAAGGGGTTATCATTCTCAAATTCGTCCAGCAGAACGGCGTAATCCGCCATGTACCCACGGTACTGGTTGAGCACGTCCTCCTTGGACATGTACTGCACCCGGCTCACGCCCGGGGTGGCAGTGATGCGCTCCCCTACCGACTGGATGGTGGCATCGTCGGCTTCGGGGTCCACATAGACCACCATTTCGTTCTGCTGGCCCAGATAGTTCACCATGCTGTCCACATTGACTTCCGCCAGCGTGGCAAAGGTGTTCAGGGTCATACAGACGCTCAGGGAGGCAATGCAGGCAATGGTCATGGCCCAGTGCTTGCCCAGGTTGCGCACGCCGCGCACCACAAGGAAACCGAACGTAGAAGGCTTCATCATACCAGCGACACCTCCATTTCCAGTTCCTTCGGGTCTACGGGCGGGTGGGGGATCATGGAGCCCGTGGGCACATCCGAGATGATGTGTCCGCCGGACAGGGTGACCACGCGGCGGTCAAAGTGACGGACCAGCTCGTGCTCATGGGTGACCACCAGCACAGTGATGCCCATCTCGCTGACACGCTCCAGAAGCTCCATCATCTCAAGGCTCAGCTCGGGGTCGATGTTGCCGGTGGGCTCGTCCGCAATCACCAGCTTGGGGGCGTGGGCCAGGGCGCGGGCCACAGCCACACGCTGCTGCTCACCGCCGGAGAGCAGGTCGGGGTAGACCTTTGCCTTGTCCTCCAGGTGGACAAGCTCCAGCATGTAATTCACGCGCTCCTTGATCTGCTTATGTCCGATGTTGGTAACATGCATGGCAAAGGCAATGTTCTCGTAAACGGTCATGGTGGGGATGAGCCGGAAATCCTGAAAGATGATGCCCATCTGACGGCGCAGGTAGGGGATCTTGCGGCGGCGCAGGCGGGCAACATCCTGCCCGTTCACCAGCACGCGGCCCTCGGTGGGGGTCTCCTCGCGCAGGATCAGCTTGAGCAGGGTGGATTTGCCCGCGCCCGAGTGACCCAGCAGAAAAACAAACTCGCCGTCATCCACATGGAAGTTGACATCCTCCAGGGCAGGCTTTGCGTTGTGCTTGTACTGCTTTGAAACGTGTTCAAAATCTATCATGCGTTTTTCGCTCCCAATAGTTTTCTCCAAACCAAAAAGAACCGGCCAGCATCGGTTTCGAGCGGCCGGTTCTGCGCCGACGGCTTTGCGCCGCAAGCGTTTGCTTAATATTTGGCCGGGTTGTTGGACAGGTACTTCTTGACCATCAACGCCACCTTAAAGACGATGGCATCGTCGAACTCACGCAGATCCAGACCGGTCAGTTTTTTGATCTTTTCCAGACGATACACCAGCGTGTTGCGGTGGACAAACAGGCCGCGGCTGGTCTCAGACACATTCAGGTTGTTCTCGAAGAAGCGCTGGATGGTGAACAGGGTCTCCTGATCCAGGCTCTCGATGCTGCCCTGCTTGAACACCTCGCGCAGGAACATCTCGCAGACAGTGGTGGGCAGCTGGTAGATCAGGCGGGCAATGCCAAGGTTGTCGTAGCGAATGATCTGCTTCTCGGTGTCGAACACCTTGCTGACCTCCATGGCGATCTGTGCTTCCTTGAAGGAGGTAGCCAGATCCTTCACGTTGGAGATGGGGGTGCCGATGCCGACCACAGCCTTGATGTAATGCTCACCGGACAGGGTGTCCACGATGCTGGCAGCCAGCTTCTCCATATCGGTGCGGTCAATGCCCTTGCGGATCTCCTTGACCAGCACGGTGTCGGTCTCGCTGATATTGAACACAAAGTCCTTCTGCTTGTCCGGGAACAGGCTGCTGACCACATCGTAGGCGGAGATGTCGCCGCCGGAGGTCACGCGCACAATGAACACCACACGGGAAACATCGGTGGCAAAGTGCAGCTCACGGGCCTTGGCGTAGATATCGCCGGGCAGGATGTTGTCCAGCACCACGTTCTTGATGAAGTTGGCTTTGTCGAACTTTTCATCGTGGTACTGCTTGATGCTCTGCAGGCTGATGGAGAGCAGGGCCGCAAACTGGCCCGCAGTCTCGTCCGCGCCTTCCACAAACACGGCATAGTCGTTATGCTTTGCGCTGGAGAACTGCTGATAGGTGTAGCCATCCCGCACAAAGCGGTCACCTGCCGTCAGGCGCTCTGCCATAAAGCCCTCGCGCACCTCTCCGATCAGGTTCAGCTCCGAGCAGGAGATCACAGCGCCGGTCTCATCCACCACACCGACCACACGATCGATGGCGTCTTTCATCTGGTAGATCACGCTCTGGAATACTCTATTGGCCATAAATGGATACCCCTTTTCCTCTTTTGTGCAAGCCGCAGGGGCGAGATTGTCGTTTTTAACAATTTCGCCGCTTTACATTATCTATTTTACACAAAAGAATTTACTTTTGCAACATATTTCACCAAAATATTTTTGACTTTCTTGGTGAAATTATCTTTCGGGGGTATTTTCAGGCCCAAAAAGCACTGTTTTGCGTGGTTCTTGTGAATATTTTACCGGCAAAATGTGATGTTTTTTTGAAAATCAGGTGAAAAGCAGTCAGTCTCCGGTGGTAATTGCTGTCACTTCCTCCGCGGAAAGCTCCCGCCACTGCCCCGGTGCAAGGGCCGGGTCCAGCGCAAGCCCGCCGATGGCATCCCGGTGCAGGGCGTTCACGCCCGCGCCGTACACACCGAACATCCGCTTGATCTGGTGGTACACCCCCTGCCTGAGCCTGACTTTCACGGTCAGGCCGTCCGGGGTCAGGGCTTCCACCTCTGCCGGGGAGAGGGCGGTGCCATCCGCCAGCGTCACGCCCTCGGCAAAGCCCCTGCGCATCTCCGCGGTCAGCGGTGTGTCAATGACCACTGTGTAGGTCTTGGAGACGTGGCGCTTCGGGGCAAGGATCTCGTGGGCGAAGCCGCCGTCATCCGTCAGCAGGACAAAGCCGGTGCTGGTCTTGTCCAGCCGGCCGGCCGGGAACAGCTCCCGCCGAGGGTAGGCATCCCCGATCAGATCCACCACGGTGGTATCCCGCTTGTCGGTGGAAGCGCTCACCACGCCCTCAGGCTTGTTGAGCATCAGGTAGACGAACTGCTGGTAAGCAAGCGGCGCACCGTCCACCGCCACGCTGTCCCCTTCCCTGAGCTGGGTGTCCCCTTTTTTGCACACCGCGCCGTTCACCGTCACCCGTCCCCTGCTCAGCAGGGTCTTTGCCTCGCTCCGGGTGCATTGCGCCGTCTCGGCCAGATATTTGTCTAGTCGCATAGGTTCTCCTTTTCCGGTTATAGCAAAGCTGCGCCCTGCCCAAAGGCGGAGCGCAGCGATAGATTTTGCAGTTCAGTGGACCGGGAGTTTCTCCGAGGACCGTCCGCTGGGGTGGGACCCTGCTGCCGCAGGCAGTAGGGCGGGCGATGGAATGGCCCGAGCCGTGTCCGAGGAGAAAGCTGCCGGTCCACACCCTTAAACGCTCAGAGAAGCGTGCTGTTCCACAGCATCGGGGTTGGCATCAAAGATGGGCTGGAGCACATTTGCAATGAACTCCTCCACCTGCTGGGGTGCACGGCCCACAAAGTTTTCGGGCACCAGACCGGCCACGATCTCCTCCTTGGTCAGGCCAAAGGCGGGGTCGGCTGCAACGCGGTCCACCATATCGTTGGGCAGGCCCTCTTCCTTGACCTGCTTGCCAGCGGCAATGGCGTGCTGGCGCAGGCGCTCGTGGAGCTCCTGACGGTTGCCGCCCTTTTCCACAGCCTGCATCATAATGTTCTCGCTGGCCATGAAGGGCAGCTCTGCCATCAGGCGGCTGCGCACCACTTTGGGGTAGACCACGATGCCGTCGGTGACATTGAGCATGATGTTCAGGATGGCATCGGCAGCCAGGAAGCCCTCGGCCATGGCAACGCGCTTGTTGGCGCTGTCGTCCAGAGTGCGCTCAAACCACTGGGTGCCGGTGGTGAAGCTGGGGTTCAGCACATCCACCATCAGGTAGCGGCTCAGGGCGCAGATGCGCTCACACCGCATGGGGTTGCGCTTGTAAGGCATGGCGGAGGAACCGATCTGGTTCTTCTCAAAAGGTTCTTCCATCTCCTTGAAGTTGGCCAGCAGGCGCAGGTCGGTGGCAAACTTCATGCAGCTCTGGGCAATGCCCGCCAGAGCGTTCAGGATAAAGGCATCCACCTTACGGCTGTAGGTCTGGCCGGACACGGGGATCACGGCATCCGGGTCAAAGCCCATCTCCTTGGCAATGGAAGCATCCACAGCGCGGATCTTGTCTGCATCGCCCTTGAACAGCTCCATAAAGGAAGCCTGAGTGCCGGTGGTACCCTTGACACCGCGCAGCTGCAGGGTGGCAAGGCGGTGGTCGATCTCGGCAAGATCCATCACCAGCTCGTTGGCCCACAGGGTGGCACGCTTGCCCACGGTGGTGGGCTGTGCAGGCTGGCAGTGGGTATAGGCCATGCAGGGCATGTCCTTGTACTCCTCAGCAAAGCGGGAGAGCTTTGCCAGCACACCGATCAGCTTTTTGCGGATGAGTTCCAGGCCCTGCCGCATCACGATGATATCGGTGTTATCGCCCACATAGCAGCTGGTGGCACCCAGATGGATGATGCCTGCTGCCTTGGGGCACTGCTGGCCGTAGGCGTAAACGTGGCTCATCACATCATGGCGCACCAGCTTCTCGCGCGCAATGGCGACCTCGTAGTTGATGTCGTCCACATGGGCTTCCAGCTCGGCCACCATTTCGGGGGTGATATTGGTCAGGCCCTGCTCCATCTCGGCCCGGGCCAGCGCCACCCACAGGCGGCGCCAGGTGCGGAACTTGTTGTCATCCGAGAAGATGTACTGCATCTCATCGGAAGAATAACGGGTAGAGAAGGGGCTGATATAACGATCATGCTGTGACATTGGTTGTTTCCTCCTGAAAGTAACTCCCCCAGCCGCCTTCCGGCGACAGCCTCCTCGAAGAGGGGGCCTTTCAGCCTCCCTCTGAGAGGGAGGTGGCATCGCGTCAGCGATGACGGAAGGAGTTTTTCTCTATTCTACCATCAAACCTTGAAATAGTCTACGCCGCCCTCAAAGATCGGCTGATATTTGTCGCCGGTGACATTCTTGTACAGGTACTCGCCGCTGCGCTCCGAGTGGCCCATCTTGCCGAACACACGGCCGTCCGGGCTGGTGATGCCCTCAATGGCCAGCAGAGAGCCGTTGGGGTTGTAGCGCTGATCCATGGTGGGCTCGCCCTCCAGATCAACATACTGGGTAGCCACCTGGCCGTTGGCAACCAGCTGATCCAGCACGTTCTGGGGTGCCACAAAGCGGCCCTCGCCGTGGCTGATGGCGATCTCGTACTCGCTGCCTGCATCACAGTGGGACAGCCAGGGGCTGCCGGTGGAAGCAACGCGGGTGCGCACCAGCATGCTCTGGTGGCGGCCGATGGTGTTGAAGGTCAGGGTCGGGTCATAGGCCGTGATGGGGCGGATATCGCCGTAGGGCACCAGACCCAGCTTGATCAGGGCCTGGAAGCCGTTGCAGATGCCCAGCATCAGGCCGTCGCGGTGCTGCAGCAGGTCGCGGACCGCCTCGGTGACCGCAGGGCTGCGGAAGAAGGAGGCGATGAACTTGGCGCTGCCGTCCGGCTCGTCGCCGCCGGAGAAGCCGCCGGGCAACATCACGATCTGGCTCTCGCCAATGGCCTTGACCAGTGCCTCGCAGCTGGCGGTAACGTCCGCCGGGGTCAGGTTGCGGATGACCAGGATCTCAGGATCGGCACCGGCGCGGGCAAAGGCCTTGGCGGTATCGTACTCGCAGTTGGTACCAGGGAACACGGGGATGATCACCTTGGGCTTTGCCACACCGATCTTGGGGGCAGCGGGGGCGTTCAGCTTGCCATTGATCTTTTCCACGGTGGGGCCTGCCTTGCGGTAGGGGTACACAGGCTCCAGCTTGCTCTCCCAGATCTCCTGCAGCTCTGCCATATCCAGCGTCTCGCCGCAGCTTTCAAAGGTATACTCCTTGGTGGTCTCGCCCAGCAGCTCGCCTGCGGGGGAATCAGAAACCATTTCCAGTACGATGGAGCCGTACATGGGCTCGAACATCCGGTGGGTGGGCATATCAGCGCGCATCTTAAAGCCGATGCGGTTGCCCAGGCCCATCTTGAACAGGGCCTCGGCAATGCCGCCGTAGCCCACGGCGCAGGCAGATGCCACCATGCCCTCTTCGATCATCTGCTCCACGATCTTGTAGTTTGCCTTCAGGGAGAAGAAGTTGGGGCAGCCGGTCTCGGGGTCCAGAATGGGCCGGATGAGGACAACAGTGCTCTCGGGCTTCTTAAACTCGGTGGAGACCACCTTGCTGGCCTTGCCGATGGCAGTGGCAAAGGAGACCAGCGTGGGGGGCACATCCAGCTGTTCGAAGGAGCCGGACATGCTGTCCTTGCCGCCGATGGAGGCAATGCCCAGACCCATCTGGGCATCCAGAGCACCCAGCAGAGCGGCCAGCGGCT
>OIWK01002667.1_pt1 | contig 13826 bp, 11 predicted proteins | sample 1587401 | NCBI WGS metagenome assembly OIWK01 (sample SAMEA3888911, study PRJEB22519) | human gut metagenome | biome: human gut; feature: human-associated habitat; material: faeces | place: Denmark | collected 2009
TTATCCAAAAAGATTATTGAAATTGAACCCTCCGGCATCCGAAAGTTTTTTGATGTGGCAAATGAAATGGAAGATGTCATTTCCCTTGGTGTTGGAGAACCGGATTTTGACACGCCCTGGCACATCCGGGATGAAGGGATCTATTCCCTGGAGAAGGGGCGGACCTTTTATACGTCCAACGCAGGACTGAAGGAGCTGAAGCTGGAGATCAGCCGGTATTTAGAGCGGCGGTTTGACGTGGGCTATGACCCGGACCGTGAGATCATGGTCACTGTGGGAGGAAGCGAGGCCATCGATATTGCTCTCCGGGCCATGCTGGATCCGGGAGACGAGGTGCTGATCCCTCAGCCAAGCTACGTTTCCTATGTGCCGTGTACCATTCTGGCCGGAGGCGTTCCGGTGACGGTTGAGCTGGAAGAAAAGGACCGGTTCCGCCTCACAAAGGAAAAGGTGCTGGAAAAGCTCACACCTAAAACAAAGATCCTGGTGCTTCCATTTCCCAACAATCCCACCGGCTCTATCCTGGAGAAGGAGGATCTGGAGGCGATCGCCGACGTGGTCCGCGAGAAGGACCTGTTCGTGATCTCAGATGAGATCTATTCGGAGCTGACCTATGGGAGACATCACTGTACCATCGCGGCTCTTCCTGGGATGAAAGAGAGGACTGTACTGATCAATGGCTTTTCCAAAGCCTATGCCATGACCGGCTGGCGGCTGGGCTACGCCTGCGGCCCGGAGGCGGTCATTAAAATTATGACCAAGATCCACCAGAACGCCATCATGAGCGCCCCCACCACCAGCCAGTACGCCGCCATCACCGCCCTGAAAGAGTGTGACGGCGAGATCGACCGGATGCGGGACGAGTACAATATGCGCCGCCGTCTGGTGGTGCGCAGCTTCAACGATATGGGTCTGACCTGCTTTGAGCCCCGGGGCGCGTTCTACGCCTTCCCCTGCATCAAGAGCACCGGCATGAGCAGTCAGGAGTTCTGCACAAAGCTTTTGGAGCAAAAGCACGTTGCCATCATCCCCGGCGATGCCTTTGGTGCTTCCGGCGAGGGGTACTGCCGCGTTTCCTACGCTTACAGCGTGGAGCACCTGACCGAGGCGCTGAAGCGCATCCGGGAATTTTTGGTGGAAAACAACATCTACCACGGCAACTGAGGAGGAACACGGATGGAACGGCGAGAGCGGAAAAACGCAGTGACCGTGCTGGCCCCGGCCAAGCTCAATCTGGCACTGGATGTAGTGGGCTTGCTGCCCAATGGCTACCATGCGCTGGACATGACCATGCAGACCATCACCCTGTACGAGCGGGTGATGCTGCGCCGCAGCGCCGGGCTCAGTCTGCGTCTGCCGGGCAGCCTTGTGCAGCCCAACGATAAAAATACTGCCATCAAGGCGGCGCTGGCGTTCTTCCACTACACCGGCCTGCTGGCGGGGGTGGATATCACCATCTACAAAAACACCCCGGTGCGGGCGGGTATGGCGGGCGGCAGTGCAGACGCTGCCGCCGTGCTGGTGGGTCTGAATGCCCTGTACGGTGCAAAGCTTTCCATGAGCGAATTGTGCGCGCTGGGCGCAGGCATCGGTGCGGACGTGCCCTTTGCCCTGATGGGCGGCACCTGCCGGGTGCAGGGCGTGGGCGACCTGCTCAAGGCGCTGCCCCCTGTGCCGGACTGCTGGTTCACGGTGGTGATGCCGGACTACGGCGTGTCCACCCCGGAGGCCTTTGCCGCCTATGATACCGTGGGCAGCAGCATCCACCCGGACTGTGAGGCGCAGGAAAAGGCCATCCGCGCCGGAGACTTGGACGCCGTATGTGCTGCCGCCGGGAATGCGCTGGAAGAGTGCAGCGGCGCAAAGGACAACGAGGCGATCAAAGCCCTGCTCCGGGCGCACGGCGCTGTTACCGCGCTGATGACCGGCAGCGGCGCAGCAGTGTTCGGCGTGTTCCGGGACGAAGCTGCCGCCAGAACCGCCGCAGCGGCAGCAAAGCGGCAGTGGCCGCAGGTCTACGTTGCCAAGCCCGACCGCGGCGGTGCACGGGTGATCCGATAAAAAAGTATAAACCTCCTTCCCGCAGGGCATACTGGCCCCAAAGGAAGGAGGTCTTTTTTGTGCAGACCTTTTACAAAATCTGCCTGCTGCTGCTCATTGTGGGCGGTGTGAACTGGGGGCTCGTGGGGCTTTTTCAGTTCGACCTTGTGGGTTGGCTGCTGGGCGGCAGCACCTCGGTGTGGTCCCGCATCGTGTTTGCGCTGGTGGGCTTGGCTGCCCTTGGCTGCATTCCGGAACTGTTCAACGAAGAACCGGAGGAAGAATAACAAAACGGCTGCTGCACTTTGCGTGCAGCAGCCGTTTTCAGGTTATAGTTTTTCCAGCGAAAATATAAAATATTTTCTGTGTGGTTTACTGGTCGTTATCCACATCGTCCCAGCCAATGAGGTCGGGCAGGGTCAGTGTCTCGTCCGAGCAGTGGTGGCTTGCGCGGCGCTGGTCGGCAGCCTTGGTGTGCACTACCTCGCGGGCAAGCTCCCGGATGGCAATGCAGTCCTCCGGCAGGTCGGTCTGGCTGCGGCCGGAGTGGGTGAACAGGATTTTGCCCTCGTGGCCCACGATCAAGGTCATGGGCAAAATCTGCGGGGCATTGCGGTCGTAGTGATAACCGGCATCCCGGGCACTTTTGTAGATGCGCTGGGCAGAAAAGCTCCAGCTCAAAAGCCCGCGTGCCTGCTCCACCCCCAGATAGCTGTACAGCACACCCGGCGCATCGCAGATGATGGGGAAGGGAAACTCTTTCCCCTGTGTAGCCTCGGCCACTGCGCGGGGGGCTGAGCGCACCACGCAGGCCAGCCGCACACCCCGCAGCCGCGGCAGGGTCTTTAAGTAGCGGGTCAGGTATTCCCGGGTGACCGGGTGGTCGAACCCGGGCAGAAAGATCATGCACAGGGGCTCGGTGCCCGCACACAGGGCGTAAAAATCGTTGCCCGGGGTGGTGGGGGTGTCGAAGGTGAACCGGGGAATGGAAGTACCAACCAGATGCTCAGAACTCATGCCGCAATTGCACATCCTTTCAAATGGTGATAAAAAAATCCACAGCCGTGCCCTGTGTTTGCAGGGGCACAAGCGGTGGATTGGATTACTATAAAGATCCCGCCCGGTCGTCTGCGGTCAATCAAACCTACCCTTACGGACAGGTGGGTGCCCTGTCTCCGGAATCACGCTTCCTCATCGAGCCTCCATGGTCGACCCATGGCGGGGAGGTCTGCAATCCACCGGAGAACTCCGGGCTCCCGTTGAATGATTAGTAGGATCATACAAACCGCAACAAATCGAGCCGGGCAGGAAGTCTTGCACGGGTCAATCCGTCAAAGGACTTACTCGATATCGTAGTCCTCGCTCAGACGCTGTTCGAACAGCTTGCTGACTTCCATCAGCACCTCGTCGTCCTCCACAACGTCCAGATATTCGCCTTCGTCGTCCTCCCCGACACTCAGGATCACCAGCTGGGCGTCCTCGTTCAGGTCCTCTTCGTTCTCGGCGTATTCCACAACAGCCAGATAATGCACGCCCTTGTGGTCCAGCGCATCGATCACCTCAAAAGTGACCTCGTTGCCGTCCTCATCCTCAAGGGTCATCAGGTCGGGCTGATATTCTTCCTCAGTATTGGGGTTCTTGATCTCGTCAGACATAATACGCTCCTGTATTGCTTTATCACAAAAAGCAGTTGATGCAGCGGGCTGCGTCCCGCTTGGTCTGCTTATAGTGTAGCGTGTTTTGCGCAGTTCGTCAAGATGCTTTTTCGCACAGAAATCATTGGATAAATTTTCACGCAATTTCCTCTCGCACTGCCGCGCAGAATATGGTATACTACTGGTTAAAGCTTTTGCGCTGCGCTGTGCGGCGTTGTAGTACAGTATATGGAACAGGGAGCGGGAGTATGTTGAAAAAATTCGGGGCAGTCTGTCTTGCGGCGGTGCTGCTGCTTACGGGCTGCAGTCTGCGGCCGCAGGAAAACGGCAGCAAGGTCCAGAGCATCAGCCGCCCGGCGGTGGAATCCGCTGAGCTGCAGTTCACCCACCCGGCAGCAGGGGACACCGTTGCAGTGTTCGATACCTCTGCGGGTGTTTTCCGTGCGGTGCTCTTCCCGGAAAAGGCCCCGCAGGCCTGCGATAACTTTATCGGCCTTGTGCAGCAGGGCTATTATAACGGCCTTACCGTGAGCCGGGTGGAGAATCAGTTCGTGGTGGAAGCCGGGCAGGGCGCAGACGGCAAGGGCTCTACCATCTGGAAGGGCAGCCGCTACCCGGTGGAAGCATCGGACAGCCTGCACCATTACGCCGGGGCGCTGTGCATGGGCGTGGACGCCTCCGGCGCGTGTGCCAGTGTGTTCTATGTGGTGGAATCGCTGCCGGGAGAACAGTCGGTAACGCAGGAACTGGCAGACCAGATGAACGCCGCCGGTTACCGCGCCGAGGTGGTATCCGCGTACCAGACGGCGGGCGGCGCACCCTATCTGGACTACACCGACACGGTATTCGGGCAGGTGTACGAGGGCATGGACATCGTGGATACCATCGCCCAGACCGCTGTGGACGAAAACCAGAAGCCCACCACCGATATCACCATCAACAGCGTGAGCATCGAGACCTATCAGGGATAAATAGTAAAAGATGCCTGTGCGTGAGCACAGGCATCTTTTTTTACATCTCCCCGGGGTGCTCCTTGCGCCATGCAAGGTAGTCCTCTAAAATCACCGTGGCACTGACCGAATCCAGAATCTCCTTGCGGCGGCTGCCGTAGGTGCCGCTTTCGTCCAGAAGGTCAGCGGCGGCGCAGGTGGTCTGACGCTCGTCCCACATCCGCACCGGCAGGCCGCTCCAAAGCTCCACGGTCTTTGCCAGCTTGCGGCTCTTGGCGGCGCGCTCACCCTCGGTGCCGTCCATATTCAGCGGCAGACCGATCAGGATCATCTCGGCTTCGATCTCCTTGGCTACCTCGCAGACCCGGGCGGCAACCTTGTTGCGCGCCTTTAAGGTGATCTGGGGCGTAATGGCGGTGGTAAGAAATTCGGTGCGGTCGCAGGTGGCAAGGCCGGTGCGGCTGTCCCCGTAGTCAACGGCTAAAATCTTCATACAAAGTCCCTTTCCGGTGTGCAGAATGTTTTTTCCAGTGTACCACAGCGGCGGCGGGATTGCAAAGAAAAGCGGTGGTTTTATCTCCGCTTTCGTGTTACAATAAAGGCAAAAATCAATGAGCGGGAGGAGACCGAAATGCTGAAACTGGTTCTGGGCACTTCCGGCAGCGGCAAGACCACCCTGCTGTATGCCCGCATCCGTGCCCGTGCCGAGGCGGGGAAGCGCAGCATCCTGCTGGTGCCGGAGCAGTTTACCTCCAGCACCGAAGCACGCATCTACCGGGAGCTGGGGGATGCCCTTTCCGGCATGGTGGAAAGCTATTCCTTCACCAGTCTGGCCGAGCATATCCTTGCGATAGAGGGCGGCGCGGCGGTGCAGACCCTGACCGATGCCGGGCGGGCGGTGCTGGTGCGCCGTGCGCTGGAGGAATTGCAGGATAACGTGCACTACTACTACCGCCACCGGCGCAGCGCAGCCTTTTGCCAGATGGCGGCCGAGACGATAGACGAGCTGAAAAGCGCCGGGCTTTCCGGGCAGCAGTTGCAGGAGCTTGCCCGGGACTGCGGCACCGAGAGCGCGAAGCTGGGCGAGCTGGCGCTCATCTTTCAGGGCTACGAAAGCCTGCTGGCGGGCACCGGCATGGATCCTGCCGACCGTCTGGAGTTGGCGGCTGACCGTCTGGAAGCTGCGCTTGCCCGGGACGAGCTGCCGGACTTTCTGCGCGAGCGCGAGGTGTTCATTGATGAGTTCGACACCTTCAACGCGCCCAAAAAGCGGCTGATGGGCGCCATGCTGTCTGCACTGCCCGCCGTGACGGTGGCACTGTGCGAGGACGGCGCACCCATGCAGCCCGGGGACCTGGAACTGTTCTCCGGTGCAAAGCAGGTGGCGGCGCAGCTGCGCCAGCTGGCGCGCAAAAACGGCGCACAGGTGGCCGCCCCGGAGCTGCTGCGGCGGGACCTGCGCCATAAGGATGCCCCGGGCCTTGCCGCGTTGACCGAGCTGCTGGAGACAGGCAGCTGCACCCCGCCGGAAAGCGCCCCGGAGCTGCGGCTGTTTGCCGCCGCCAGCCGGGAGGAGGAGGCCCGCTGTGCCGCAGCCGCCATCCGCCGCCTGATGCGGCAGGGTGTGCGCTGCGGAAAAATTGCGGTGGTCTGCCGCGATATCAGTCTGTACCGGGCTGCGGTGCGGTACGAGTTCCGCATGGCAGAGATCCCTCTGTACTGCGACGAACCCACCACCCCGGAGTTCAGCGCCCCCGCCACGGCGGTGCGGGCACTGCTGGCATTGCTGCGGGGTGCGGACATGACCGAGCAGCTGACCGTGCTGGCCAAGACCGGCCTGTGCGCCCTGACCGAGCCGGAGGTCTGCGCGCTGGAAAACTACGCCTACACATGGTCGCCTAATGCAGCGGCGTGGCGGGCAGAATTTACCAAAAGTCCCCGGGGCTTCGGTGACGCCGAACTGACCGAGGAAGATACGCTGAACATGACCCGCGCCGAGAACGCCCGCAAAAAGCTGGTGACGGCGGTGGATACCCTGCGCAGCAAGGTGCGCAGCGCCAACGCGGAACAGATCAGCCGGGCATTGTATTTCTGCCTGAAGGAGCTGGGCGCAGAGGGGCAGCAGGCCGCGCAGGTGGAGGATATCCGCACCGCCCGGGGCATCCCGGCGGCAGAGGAAGCCGCCCGCGAGTGGAATGTGGTGATGCAGCTGCTGGACGAGATGGCGCGGCTGCTGGGCAGTCAGGGCATCACCGTGCCGGAGTACGAGGATCTTTTCAGCCTGCTGCTGCGCTCCTCTGATCTGGGGCACATCCCGCAGACCTTGGACGCGGTGGTGCTGGCAAGCGCCGGTAAAATGCGTCTGGATGCGCCGGACTATGTATTCGTGCTGGGGCTGGCAGAGGGCGAATTTCCCTGTACCCCCGCAGAAAGCGGCCTGCTGACCCACGCCGACCGCGATTTACTGATGGCAAAACAGATCGATCTGCCGGACTGCTTTGAAAACCGTGTGGTGCGGGAACAGGTCTGTTTTTATAAAGCCCTTACCGCCCCGGCAAAGGGGCTGTGGATGAGCTGGCCGAAAGGGCAGGGACAGACCCTGTGCGCTGCGCTGGAGCCCATCGTGGAGGCGTTGCAGCCCGCCGCACCGCAACTGGAACTGATCGACCTTGCCGCCACCCCCGCAGACGGCTTAGACGTGCTGGGCGGCGGCTGGCCGCTGACCGAGCTGGAGCGCGCCAGCCTGACCGAGGCGCTGCGCGCCCCCGGCGAGGGAGTGCAGGCACCCCGGGGACTGGCACTGTTGCAGCGCATGAAGCAGGACCCGCCCCGGCAGGTGCAGGATCTGCCCACGCTGGAAGCGCTGCTGGGCAGGCGGCTGCACATCTCGCCCAGCCAGCTGGAAAAATACTATACCTGCCGCTACGGTTACTTTTTGCAGTATGTGCTGGGGCTCAAACCCCGCCGCCGTGCGGAGCTTTCGGCCGACCAGAGCGGTACCCTGATGCACTGGGTGCTGCAGATGGCGCTGGACCCCCACCCCGGGGATGACAACCCCTGCGCCGGGCTGCGCCCCTTTTTGGAGCTGGACGATGCCGCCATGGCCGACCTTGCCGCCGCACTGGTGGACGAGTACGCGCGGCGCTACCTGCCGGAGGATACCGCGCGCTTTGCCTACCTGCTCTCCCGGCTGAAAAAGAGCATGACCAGCCTGCTGTGCTATCTGCGGGACGAGCAGAACCAGTCCCAATTCAAGCCCGTGGCCTGTGAGCTGAAAATAGGCCGGGGCGAGGATGCCGTGCCCGGGCAGGTGTACCGACTGTCAGACGGGCGCACGGTGCAGCTGGTGGGCACGGTGGACCGCGCAGACGAGTGGATCGAGGAGGACGGCACCCGCTGGGTGCGGGTGGTGGACTACAAGACCGGCAGCAAAAAGCTGGACTTGAAAGAGGTCTACTGCGGGCTGGACTGTCAGATGCTGCTGTATCTGTTCAGCCTGACCCGGGATGCCGGCGGGCGCTTTACCGGCGCACAGCCGGCGGGCGTGTTGTATCTGCTGGCGGATCCAGCCCCCCAGACCCTGCCCCGCGAGCAGGCTGCCCGGGCGGTGGAGTACCAGCTGGACGGCCTTGTGCGGGACGAGCGGAAGATCTTTGACGCCATGGATGCAGACGAAACCGGCAAGTACCTGCCCTTCGGCTACCGCAACGGCGCACCCAGCCCCTACCAGAAGGACAAGCGGGCGGACAGCGCCAAGCTCAGCCGCATCCAGCTGCATCTGGACGACCTTGTCACCCAGATGGGCGAGCAGCTTTACGGCGGGCAGATCGATGCCGAGCCGCTGGTGGTGAGCAGCAGCAAAAGCCCCTGTACTTGGTGCGATTACAGCTTTATCTGCTGCCACGAGACCGGGGTGCACGAGCGTGCGCTGGAAGCCCCTGCAAAGCCCTTTGAACCCGAGGAAGAACCCGAAGAAGAGGAGGAACAGCCGTGAGCGGACCAAAATGGACCCCGGCGCAGCAGGCCGCCATTGCCGACCGGGGCGGTGCGCTGCTGGTAAGCGCAGCCGCAGGCAGCGGCAAGACCGCCGTGCTGACCGAGCGGGCGGTGCAGCTGATCACTGACCCGGAGCACCCGGTAAACGCCGACCGGCTGCTCATCGTCACCTTTACCAATGCGGCGGCGGCAGAGCTGCGTGCCCGCATCGGGCAGGCGCTGCTGCACCGCAGCCAGCTACAGCCCGGCAACGCCATGCTGCGCCGTCAGCGGATGCTGCTGCAACGCGCGCCCATCTGCACCATTGACGCTTTTTGTCTGAACCTGCTGCACAAGCACTTTCAGGCGCTGGATATCCCGCCGGATTTTGCCCCGGCAGACCCCGGCACCGTGCAGCTGCTGCGGGGGGCGGCACTGGCCGAAACGCTGGAAAACGCCTACCGCGACCCGGATTTCTGCGCCTTTGCAGACCTGTACGGCAAGGGACGCACGGACAAGCCCGCAGGCGATGCCATTTTGCAGATCTACGATTTTCTGCGGGCGCTGCCGGATTATAACCGCAAGCTGGACGAATTTCTTGCGCCATACGAGCAGGAAAACGGCTTTGCTTCCACCTGCTGGCACGACCTGCTTCTGGCCGAAGCTGCCCGCTGCGCCAAGGCTGCGCGGGAACTGCTGACGGCAGCGCTGGCCGACTGCCATGCGGATTTTGACCAAGAGCTGGCAGCTGCTGAGGAAAAAAAGACCCCATCCGCCCGGGCAAAGGCACAGCTTGCGGTGGCAGAAAAATACGAAGAGGCCGGTACAAGGCTGGAAAAAGCCGCCGCCCTCTTTGCGCAGGCGGAGCAGCTGGCCGCTGCCGGGCAGTGGGACCCGCTGTACGATCTGCTCACCCCCTATGTGCTGGGCATGGAGGAAGCCCCCGGCCTGAAGGGCATGAAAAAGCGTCTGGGCGGCGACCACAAGGCGGAGATCAAGACCCGCTCGGACGAAGCTGCCGCTTTGTTTGAGCAGATGACCCAGCTCATCTGCTGCTCCGAGGCCGAAGCCGAGACCGACCGGCAGATCACCCTGCCCCGGCTGCAGGCGCTGTTTGCCGCCGTGCGGGACTTCGATGCCCGGTTCACGGCCAGAAAAAGGGAGCGCAAGCTGCTGGAATTCAGCGATTTTGAACACCTTGCCCTGCGGCTGCTGCGCACCCCGGATGGTACGCCTACCCCCCTGTGCGAGAACATCCGGCAGGACTACGCCGCCGTGATGGTGGACGAATATCAGGATACGAACGCCCTGCAGGATGCCCTTTACCGCTGCCTTGCCGCCCCGGCGGGGGATAACCTCTTCCTAGTGGGCGATTTGAAGCAGAGCATCTACCGCTTCCGGCAGGCAGAGCCCGGCATCTTCCGGCAAAAGCTGGACAGCTGGCCGCTGCTGCCGGGCGCAAAAGCCCGTTCCCGCCCGCCGGAGGGCACCCCGGGCACGGACGCTCTGCTGGCGCTGGATGCAAACTTCCGCTCCGCACCGCAGGTAGTGGCGGGCATTAACTACCTCTTTGAACAGCTCATGACCCCGGAGCTGGGCGATACCGCCTACGGAGACGGGCAGCGTCTGGTCTGCGGCGCACCCGGGGAATATCAGGGCAGCGTGGAGGTGCAATTTTTGCCGGACGATGAGACCGAGACTGATGCAGGTTGGATCGCCGAGCGCATCGCGCAGCTGGTTTCTGCCGGGGAGCCGGTGCGGGAGGGCAGCACCACCCGCCCGGTGCGGTACGAGGACTGCTGCATCCTGCTGGCAGCGCGCACCGAGTTCCCGGCCTATGTGGAGGCGCTGACCGCCCGGGGCATCCCAGTATATGCCGATGCCCGGGAGAACCTGATGCTTGCGCCTCACATCCGCCCCCTCATCGCCCTGCTCAAGGTCATCGACGACCCCTCGCAGGATATCTATCTGGCCGCCGCCATGCTGGGCCCCATGTTCGGCTTTACCGAGGATGACCTTGTGCGGCTGCGCGCCCGCAGCCGTCAGGTACAGGCCGAGCCGGACAAAAAGCCCGCCCGCATCAGCCTGTACGGCGCACTGCTGCTGGCGTTGGAGGACCCGGCAGACGATCCCTTTACCGAGAAGGTGAAGGATTTCTACGCTCATCTCACCGCCCTGCGGCAGATGGCGCGCAGTGCCCCGGCAGAGCAGCTGCTGGAAGAAATTTTTGCCTCCACCGGTTATCTGGCGGCGCTGGGCGTGCTGGAAAACGGTGCCCGCCGCCGGGAGGATGCCCGCCGGTTTGCCTCCTTCTGCGCCACTTCCGGTGCAGGCGGCATCTCGGCGCTGGTGCGCGCCATTGATGCCGCCGCGCAGGCCGGCAGCACCGGACAGGACACTGTGCCCAGCGGGGGGCACCCCGGGTGCGTGTCCATCATGACCATCCACCGCTCCAAGGGCTTGCAGTTCCCGGTGGTGTTCGTGGGGGATACGGCGCGCAAGTTCAACGCTTCGGATATCCGTCAGCCGGTGCTGGTGCACCGCAGCTACGGCGCGGGGCTGCGGCTGCGGCCGGAAAACGGCGAGGGCGCCTACAAGACCGCCGCCTACACTGCGCTGGCCAATGTCCACGCCAGGGAACTGCGCAGCGAGCAGATGCGCCTTCTGTATGTGGCGCTCACCCGTGCGCAGGATAAGCTCATCCTCACCGTGCCCCTGAGCAGCGGCAAAACTGCAAAGCCCTTTGCCAAGGCGGCGGCTTTTCTGGCTGCTGGGGCGGGGGCCACACTGCACCAGCAGGCCAACAGCTTTGCCGACTGGCTGCGGGCGGCGCTGCTGGTGCACCCGGACGGCGGGGTGCTGCGGCAGCTTTCCGGCAACCGAGAGCTGCTGTTTGTGCAGACCGAAAGTACGATGGCAATCAAAGTGTGCGACGATGCCGTGCAGCTGTCCGAGGAAATAGATACAGATACGCCGGACGAAGCGCCGGAAACGGACTCGGCCTTGGTTGAAACGCTGCGGCAGAACTTTGCGTGGCAGTACCCGGCGGCAGCGCTTGCGCAGGTGCCCGCCAAGGTCAGCGTGACCAGCATCGTGCACAAGGCCGAACAGACCACGCTGGAGCGCCCGGGCTTCCTTTCTAAGGACGGCCTGACCGCCGCCGAGATGGGCACCGCACTGCACGCCTTTCTGGAGCATACGGACTTTGCCCGGCTGGCTGCGGCCAAGGCCGCGGGCACGCTGGACGAGGCCATCCCGGCAGAGCGGGATCGTCAGGTGGCGGTGCAACTGACCGCCCCGGAGATCGCGGAAAAGCTGGACGCGGTGTGTATCCGGCGTTTTGTGGAAAGCGAGGCCTTTGCAAAGATCTGCGCCGCCGAGCAGGTGCTGCGGGAGCTGCCCTTTATCACCGCGCTGCCCGCTGGTGCAGTGCTGGCGGCGCAGGGGCACGAGAAACTGCCCGCTGCCGCAGATGCGCAGGTGCTGGTGCAGGGCATCGCCGACCTTGTGCTGGTGTATCCGGACCATCTGGAATTGCTGGACTACAAGACCGACCGCCGCAAGGCCGAGAGCGACTTTTTGCGCGCCTACCGCGCCCAGCTGAACCTTTACGCCATTGCCATCGAAAAGCGCTTTGCACCGAAAAAGGTGACCTATAAGGGCATCTACTCCTTTGCACTGGGCAAACTGATCGAAGCGTAAAAGGGAAAAGTCATATTTTTTCCAAAGAACGCATAAAAAGTGCTTGACAGGGCAGATAAAGCGTGGTAGAATAGCCGGGTAAAGAAAGCAGCTACGGCCTGTGCCGCGCTCGCCTTGCGGGAGAATGTCCCCGGGCTATACCCGAAACAGCAGCTTATTCCTTTGCGAATGCTGCGGCTTTGTGTGAAATTTCGCGCGGCTGTCCAGAATATGGGCGGCCGCGTTTTCTATGCCAAATATTGCAACACTATGGATTTTGTTTGGAGGTGCATTCATTATCGCTACCGCTGGAAAGTCGAAGGAACTGGAGATCAACGGTCAGATCCGTGATCGTGAAGTTCGCCTGATCGGTGCCGATGGCGAGCAGAAGGGCGTTGTGTCCATTCAGGTGGCCATGCGCGCTGCAGAAGAAGCCGGGCTCGATCTGGTCAAGATCGCACCGCAGGCTACCCCGCCTGTGTGCAAGGTGCTGGATTACGGCAAATACCGTTTTGAACAGCAGAAGAAGGAGAAGGAAGCCAAGAAGAACCAGAAGGTGGTCGAAGTCAAAGAGACCCGCCTCTCGCTCAACATTGACACCAACGACTTCAATACCAAGCTGAACCAGACTGCCAAATTCCTGGCAGCTGGCCACAAGGTTAAGGTTTCGATCCGCTTCCGCGGCAGGCAGATCACCCATCAGGAGATCGGCCTGGCGGTGATGCAGGATTTCGTCACGCGGGTCAAGGACGTGGCCATCGTGGAACGCAAGCCCCTCGTCGAGGGACGCCACATGATCATGATTCTGGCTCCGAAGGACCCCAGCAAAGAAGCCAAGCAGGCTCCGAAAGAATAAAGATCCGGAGAGGAGGATTCCCCTTATGCCTAAGCAGAAAACTCATCGCGGCGCCGCCAAGCGCCTCGCCCTGACCAAGAACGGTCTCGTTAAGCGCGCCAAGGCCTTCAAGCGTCACATCCTCAACAAGAAGACCCGTAAGACCAAGCGCAACCTGCGTCGTGCTGCGTATGTCTCCCAGAGCTACGCGGGCACGATGAAGAAGCTCATCCCGTACAAGTAAGCCCAGCCGGCAAGGAGGTTTTTGAACCATGGCAAGAATCAAAGGGGCGGTTAATGCCCATAAGAAGCGCAGGAAGATTATGAAGCTGGCGAAGGGCTACTATGGCTCCAAGTCCAAGCAGTATCGCGCCGCGCAGGAGCAGGTTATGCGCTCCCTGCGTTACGCTTACATCGGCCGCAAGCAGAAGAAGCGTGACTACCGCCGCCTGTGGATCACCCGTATCAGCGCTGCTGTCGCTCCCTACGGCATGAACTACTCCACCTTCATGAACGGCGTGAAGAAGGCCGGTATTGAGATGAACCGCAAGAGCCTGTCCGAGATGGCGATTCAGGACAACGCCGCGTTTGCTGCTGTTGTCGATAAGGCCAAGGCTGCTCTGAACTGAGTATAAAAGCCACGAAAGCCCGCTTCTGAACGAAGCGGGCTTTTTACGATTGTGCTCAGCC